>Ga0194038_1001023_pt1 | contig 12141 bp, 13 predicted proteins | sample JunL226m_MetaG_FD_148630 | JGI IMG/M metagenome (GOLD analysis project Ga0194038, IMG submission 148630) | Anoxic zone freshwater microbial communities from boreal shield lake in IISD Experimental Lakes Area, Ontario, Canada - Jun2016-L227-6m | ecosystem: Environmental > Aquatic > Freshwater >...
CCCTTGGTGTAGTCCAGCCTGTCCACGCCCAGCATGATCTTGCGGGGGTCGCCTAGCTCTGCCCGGATCTCTTTGGCGCGCCGACGGATTTCGCGGCTGCGGGCGTGGCGGTCGAGTTCGGCTGAGTCGATGGAGATCGGGAACGCACCCACCTTGATCGTGCGCCCGTCGAGCTTTACCTCGCCGAAACGGGATCGCACACCGACCGAGGCGCGCGAAGCGTCGGCCCCGGCGAGCTGACGGGAGAGGAAGAGAAAATTCTCCGCCCCACCGGCCAGGTGGAAACCCACCAGGTCGGCGCCCAGCAGCCCGTCGATGATCTCTGCCCGCCACGGAATCTGCATGAACAACTCCACCGGCGGGAACGGGATGTGCTGGAAGAAGCCGATCGTCAGATCGGGCCGCAGGTTGCGCAGCATCTTCGGAACCAGCTGCAATTGGTAGTCCTGAACCCACACCGTGGCACCCTCGGCCGCGGCGCGAGAGGTCGCCTCGGCGAAGCGGCGGTTGACGTCGACGTAGCGATCCCACCATTCGCGGTGATAGATCGGCTTGACGATCACGTCGTGATAGAGCGGCCACAGCGTGGCATTGGAGAAACCCTCGTAGTATTCGGCGACATCCTCGGCGCTCAGCCGCACGGGGTAGAGCTGCAGGCCGTCCTCGATGATCGGCTCATCGGGACCGTCGGCCACGCCGGGCCAGCCGATCCACGCGCCGCGTTGCTTGCGCAGCAGCGGTTCCAGCGCGGTGACCAAACCGCCGGGGCTGCGCTTCCAGGTGATGCTGCCGTCGGACTGCAACTCCATGTCGATGGGCAGCCGGTTGGCCACCACTACGAAGTCGGAGTGCCCGAAGCCGCCGGCCCCAGGTTCTCCGCGGGCCCCAGGTTCTCCGCGGGCCAAGGGGGTCTTCCTAGGCCTCGGGCTTGGACGGTCCAATGCCGAGCATCGACAGGAACACGCGGCACTCGTCGGCGTCGGTGGCGTAGGCGGCCACCACGCGCCGGGCTTGGCGGGCGGTGCTGTCGGTCAGCGGCTCGACCTCGTCGATCGCCGGTTCAGATTTCGCTGGCATGGCTTAACTCTAGGCGACGGGCAGCTACGGGCTCGCCGAGATCTCAGAGCGGGGCTGGACCTCCATCGGGCTGTCGCCCATCTGCTCGGCGTAGCAGACCGTCGACTCGAAGGAACCCTCACACGGGGTTCCGTTGATGTTCGGGCCCGCCTCCATCGGATTGACATAGCCCGGAGTCGTCGAGATCTCGCCGCCGCTGACGCCCGGCGCCGAGACGCGGGTCTCGCCGGAGGCCGAATCGTAGGTGGTCTCGCCGCCCTGGACGGAGCCGACGACAGGGCCAGGGATGCCGGGTTCGGGATTGGGCAGCGGCGCTGCGAGCGCGGTCGGGGCGGTGAGCACAGCGGTGGCGGCCAGCAAGGCCAGGCTTGCGAACTTGAGATTCATGTCAGAAAGGACCTTCGGTTGTCGTGTTGTGGTCAGGGAACGCTCGGCAGGCCGACCTTCGGCGCCTGGTACTGGTTGGCGTTCTGGCTTTCGGCCAGGCCGATGCACTCGCCGGTGCTGCCGCCACCGCCGGCGGTACCGGTGCAGGGGATGCCGGCCACTTCGCCGAGTTCGCCGACGTTGCCCGTGCGCGAGTTGGTGATCGATCCGGTCTCCAGGGGCAGCTTCTCGGGATCAAGTGGGTTGAGGGTGGCGGGCTTGCAACCGCCCGTCGTCGGATCGGTGACCTCGCCGGTGGGGCAGGTCGCCACAGCGGAGCCACCGGGACCGGAGGTGACGGCGAGCGCCGTCAGCAGGGGTGCGGCGGCAACCGCGAGGGCGAGCAGCAGGCGCTGTGCGGGAGAGATGCTGATGGGCATGGCGATGCATCCTTCTGTCTGGTGCTGCGCGGTTTCCGCAGCTTATGGGGCCTATCGCGGGGAGTGACGCGAGTGTTACATCAGCTTACGCCGCGGCGTTCCGCCGTGCTGGAGACCGTGGTTCTATACGGGGATGCAACTGGACTTCACCGATCGCACCTATCTGGTCAGCGGCGGCGGCAGCGGGATCGGCAAGGGCGTGGCCACCGGCCTGGCGCAATCGGGTGCCAACGTGGTCATCGTAGGGCGCAACGCCGACAGGCTGACCGCGGCAGTGCGGGAGATCGAGGCCGCCGCCTCCGGCAAGGTCCTCGCAAAGCCGGCAGACGTGACCGATGAGGATCAGATCGCCGGCGTCGTCGAGGCCGCGGCAGCCTGGCACGGGAGACTGCACGGAGTCGTGCACTGCGCCGGCGGTTCGGAGACCATCGGGCCCGTCACTCAGATCGACTCCGACGCGTGGCGCCGCACCGTCGATCTCAACGTCAACGGCACGATGTATCTGCTCAAGCACGCGGCCCGGCAGATGGTCCGCGCCGGCGGCGGCTCCTTCGTCGGGATCTCCTCGATCGCCGCGTCCAACGTGCACCGGTGGTTCGGCGCCTACGGCGTGAGCAAGTCAGCACTGGATCATCTGATGATGCTGGCGGCCGACGAACTCGGACCGTCCTGGGTGCGGGTCAACGGTATCCGCCCGGGACTGATCCGCACGGAGCTGGTGGAGCCGATTCTCAGTTCACCGGAGGTCAGCGAGGACTACCGCCAGTGCACCCCGCTGCCCCGCGTGGGCGAGGTGACCGACGTCGCGAACCTCGCCATGTTTCTGCTCAGCGACGCTGCCGAGTGGATCACCGGACAGGTGATCAACGTCGACGGTGGCCACGGCCTGCGCCGCGGCCCGGACATGTCGGGGATGCTCGAGCCGTTGTTCGGGGCGGACGGCCTTCGCGGAGTGGTGTGAATCCCGCCCCGCGTCCCAGGCCCGAGGCGGCCGGACCCGGCCAGGAATCAGTCTGGGACTATCCGAGGCCGCCGCGGCTGGAACCGTTCGAGGGCGCGATCGCAATCGAACTCGGCGGCGAGGTGATCGCACAGACCCGCCGCGGCTGGCGGGTGCTGGAGACAAGCCATCCGCCGACCTACTATCTGCCACCGGATGCCTTCGCCGACGGTGTTCTGCGACCGGCTGCGGGCTCCTCCTGGTGCGAGTGGAAGGGGCGGGCGCGCTACTTCGATCTGGTGACCGCGACGACGACCGCACCCCGGGCCGCGTGGAGTTATCCCGATCCGACGCCCGGATTCGCACCGATTCGCGATGCGGTGGCGGTGATGGCCGGGATGGTGGACCGCTGCACCGTCAATGGCGAAATCGTGACGCCACAGCCCGGTGGCTTCTACGGGGGCTGGATCACCAGTTGGGTGCGAGGGCCGTTCAAGGGGGGTCCCGGCTCGACCGGCTGGTGATCCTCGGCCGGTGAGGCGAAACATTCCCGAAACACCGGCGCCCCGTCGCGGAAACACCGCCAGGACATCCTCACTGCCCGACGGTCCAATGGAGCAGCGTCGAAGGAGCCGCGATGGATACCGCCGCCACAGCGTGGTTGCTCATCAGCACCGCTCTGGTGCTGTTGATGACACCTGGGCTCGCCATCTTCTACGGCGGCATGGTCCGCACCACCGGCGTGCTCAACATGATCATGATGAGTTTCATCTCTATTCCACTGGTCACGGTGGCGTGGCTGCTGGTTGGTTACAGCCTGGCGTTCACCAGCGGCAGCGGATTCATCGGTGGCCTGTCACATCTCGGGATGGCCGGTATCGGGCCGGAAACTGCTCACGGCGCGGTGCCGGAGTTGCTCTTCGCCACCTTCCAGCTCAGCTTTGCGATCATCACCGCTGCTCTGGTCAGCGGGGCTATCGCGGACCGGGCCAAGTTCGCAGCCTGGATGGTGTTCGTCCCGGTGTGGGCTATCGCCGTTTATTCCGTTGTGGCCCACTGGGTTTGGGGTCCGGATGGGTGGCTCTTCGAGCTAGGCGTTCTGGACTATGCGGGAGGTCTCGTGGTCGAGATCGTCTCCGGATCCTCGGCGCTCGCGCTCGCGTTGGTGCTGGGGCCGCGACTCGGTTTCAAGGTCGATGCGATGCGTCCACACAATCTGCCATTCGTCCTGCTCGGGGTGGGACTGCTCTGGTTCGGCTGGTTCGGCTTCAACGCCGGGTCGGCCCTGGCCGCCAACGGTCTGGCCTCGGCGATCTTCCTGAACACACTTGTCGCCGGCTGCCTCGGGATGCTCGGCTGGTTGACCGTCGAGCAGATCCGGGATGGAAAACCGACGACGTTCGGCGCGGCATCGGGCGTGGTGGCCGGGTTGGTGGCGATCACGCCGTCGTGCGGCACGGTGAGCACCCTCGGTGCCGCCGTGGTCGGCTTGGCGGCCGGCCTGGTGTGTTCGTTCGCGGTCGCACTGAAGTTCAAGCTGAATTACGACGACTCTCTCGATGTGGTCGGCGTCCACTTCGTCGGCGGTGTGGTGGGGGTGTTGCTGATCGGATTGCTCGCGACTGCGGTGATGACCGGCGGCCCCAGTGGTCTGCTCTACGGCGGCGGTGTTGAGCAACTCGGTAAGCAGGCGTTGGCCATGGCCTTGGTCGCCGTCTACGCGTTCGCGATGTCCTACGGTATCGCCCGGCTCATCGACGCGACTATGGGCTTCCGGCTCAGCGCCGAGGACGAGGCCAGCGGGGTGGACTTCACCCAGCATGCCGAAACTGCCTACGCCGAGGGTGTCCACGGCCATCAGCAGGTTCGCCGCCCGCTGTTCGGCGACCGCGACGCATTGCGGCGGCCCGAAGCCGACGAGGACTGAACTAACATTCGCGCATGCCGTTGGCCAGTGGCGACGTGTTCGCCGGATATCAGATTCTGCGCCCACTGGGGTTCGGCGGAATGGGAGAGGTCTACCTCGTCCAACACCCGCGGCTTCCGCGTCAGGATGCTCTGAAGATCCTGCCCGCCGAAGCCTCCGCTGACCGGGAGTTCCGCACCCGCTTCAATCGCGAGGCTGAGTTGGCGGCGACGCTGTACAACCCGCACATCGTCGGCGTCCACGACCGAGGCGAATACAACGGTCAACTGTGGATCTCGATGGACTACATCGACGGGCCCGATGCCGGCCGACTGCTGCGTGAGCAGTACCCGGGCGGCATGCCAGGGTGGGAGGTGGTGGAGATCGCCAGTGCGGTGGCCGATGCGCTGGACCACGCGCATGCCCGCGGGCTGCTGCACCGCGACGTGAAGCCGCCCAACATCCTGTTGACCACACCCGAGCGTGGCCGCCGCCGCGTTCTGCTTGCCGACTTCGGCATCGCCCGTGACACCGCCGAAGCGAGCGGACTCACCGACACCAACGTCACGCTCGGCACGGTGAACTACGCCGCTCCTGAGCAGCTCACCGGCTCTCCGCTCGACGGCCGCGCCGACCAGTACGGCCTCGCGGCGACGGTCTATCACCTGCTGACCGGTGAACCCATGTTCGGTTCATCCAACCCCGCCGTGGTGATCGGTCGCCATCTCAACGCCCCGCCACCGCGGTTGTCCGAACGCCGTCCGGATTTAGGGACGCTCGAACCGGTTCTGAGCAAAGCCCTGTCGAAGAACCCGACCGATCGGTATCCCAGCTGCTCCCGGTTCGCCGATGCGTTGCGCGATGCGCTGTATGCGCAGGGCGCACCGGTAACGCCGGTTTCAGCGCCCGCGCGGCAGCCGGTACTTCAGCAGCCGGTACTTCAGCACACTGCCGAGCTTCCCCGAACCTATCCGGCCGAAGCATCAGTCGATGCGTCTGCGCCGGCGGCCGCGTCACACTGGCAGTGGGTACTTGCCGGGGCGGCACTGGTGGCAGTTGTGAGTGGTCTGGTGTTCACATTGTGGCCTCGTGGTGAGGGTAGGGAACCGCAGGGCACCACGACCACGACGACGACACCGGTAACGGCGACGTCTTCGTTCGCCACGACGACGGCCACCGGTTCGCCGGCAACCACCTTCGGGGCCATGCGGGACCTGGTGGAGGGTTTCTACGCGCAGCTTCCGGCCAACGCGCGTGGTGCGTGGGATCAACTTGATGTCCACTACCAACGCCGAAACGGATTCGAGGACTATCTGAGCTTCTGGTCCACAATCGAGTCGGTCTCGGTGCTCTCGGTCGTGCCACGTGATACCGACAGCGTGGTGGCGACGTTGCGCTACGTGCTGCGCGATGGAGGTGTCGACACTGAGAACAGGTGGCTCAGTGTGATCGGCAAGGATGGCGGATTACTGATCTACGACTCCGAGCGGATCGGACCCGCCTGATCAGGGCACCAGATACAGCCGGCAGGACGCGCACAATCCTGAGCCGAGGCTCGGGTAGCCGCAGTCGGGGCAGGTGCCCACATGTACTGATGGCCAGCGGTCCACAGCAGAACCGGACAGCGTCACGTCGATGTCCTTCAGCCGGCTTGCCAGACCCTGCAGCCGGCCGGTGAGGCGATCCCGCTGGATTGTCAGGACCGTCTCTTCGCGGTCGATGCCGTGATGGGCCGGGTGGGCGTGCTGGGCCCGCAGCCGCCAGGCGATGTCGGAGAGACGGCGATCCAGCTCGTCGAGTTCGGCGGCAAGCGAGCGCAACAGGTGGGTCAACTGTTCGCGTTCAGCGCGGATTCGCGTTTCAGGCACAAGGGCAACCGATGGTGCGTCGGCGCAGTGCCCAATCGTGGCTGAGATGCGGTTGGCCATCGCCGTTCCTCTCTCTGCGCTCCTCTGATGCGGCCCGCGTGATTCCAACTCGGAAAGCTAGCAGGATCGTCAGCAATTCGGAAATGAATCGACGTCCTCGTTATGCGAGACCGACTGGCTGCCATGACGATCTGGCTCTGGATGTCCCTCGATAAGAGAGTTGGGGACGGCGGTGCTGATGGTGCGCGTGGGCCGGTGATGAACGCTACGTCGGCTTCCAGTGACTTCGGCGGGGCGCGGAAACGAGGATTGCGAGTATGCGGTCGACCTGTTTCCGAAGGGACTCACGCCCCGAGAATGGCGGCTGCGCTCAGCACGCGGCACCGACTGGCGGCAGCGTCAGGTCGATGAGGTACTCCTGCGCATAGCCGTCGACGCAGGCATCGCCTTCGAACACCACGGTGTGCTGGGTACCGTTGAAGGTGAGCAGCCGTCCGCCGAGTTCCCTGGCCAGGTCAACGCCGGCCTGGTACGGCGTTGCGGGATCGTTGGTCGTGGACACCACCAGAACCGGCGGCAGCCCGTTGACCGACGGCCGGTGCGGTGTGCTGGTCGGTGGGACAGGCCAGAATGCGCAGGTGCTCAGTGGGGCTTGCCCGGTGAACTGCCCGTAGCTGAGGAATGGCGCCACTTCCCGCTCACGGCGGTCCTCGTCGGCGACCTTCGCACGGTCGGTCACCGGTGGTTCGTCGACGCAGTTGATGGCGATCAGGGCATCGTTGGAATTGCTGTAACGCCCTTGCTCATCACGCTCCATGTAGGAGTCGGCAAGGATCAGAAGCGTGTCGCCGCGCCCCTTGGCCAGTTCCCGCAGGCCGTCGGTGAGGTGTTTCCAGATACTCGGTGAGTACAGGGCCGTGATTGTTCCTGTGACGGCGTCGCTATAGCCGAGTCCTCTGGGATCCTTGGTGCGGGCGGGCTTGGACACAAGGGGATCGACGAGGCTCTTGTAGACGTCCACGGCCTTCGCCGGGTCGGTCCCCAACGGACAGTCCCGGTTTTTAGCGCAGTCGGCGGCGTAGTCGTTGAAAGCCTTCTGGAAACTCGCGGCTTGGTCGATGTTGGACTGCACCGGATCGGCGGTCGGGTCGACGGCGCCGTCGAGGATCATCGCCCGGACGTTGTCGCCGAATGCCTCCGCGTAGGCGGACCCGATCAAGGTGCCGTAGGAATACCCGAGATAGGTCAGTTTCTCCTCGCCGAGGGCGGCACGGATCCGATCGAGATCCTTGGCGACGTTCACGGTGCCGACGTTGGCGAGGAATTCCGTGCCCATCTTGTCGATGCAGCGCTGAACGAAATTCTTCGCGTCGTTCTCAATGCGCACGATGCCGGCTGGACTGTAATCGACCTGCGGGTCGGCCCGTTCGGCGTCGTTGTCGGCGTCGGAGTTGCACCACAGCGCCGGTGTGGATGAGCCGATGCCGCGCGGGTCGAACCCGACGAGGTCGAAGCGCTGACGCACTCCAGTCGGCAGTGACTCAAGCAGGCCGGCGGCGGCGTCGATGCCGGACTCGCCAGGACCACCCGGATTGATGACGAGCGAACCGATGCGCTGACCGGTCGCCGGGAAGCGGATCAGTGCGATCTGCGCGGTTGCTGCGTCGGGCTTGGCGTAGTCGACCGGCACCGTGATCGAACCGCACTGCGCGCCGGCCGGCAGGTCTTCAGGCTGTTTGCAACTGCCCCACGCGACGGCCGCCCCGGATTCGGCGCCCTGTGCCACGGGCCGCCCCTCGACCGTGGTGCTGCAGGCCGTCATGATGATCAAAAATAGGCAGTCCGTCAGCACCACCGCTTTGGGGGAAATCACGGGTCCATGCTGCCAGAGGATGGTCGGCGCCCCGGTGTTCCCGGGTGTGACGAACGGGGGCCGTAGAATCCTTACGGCACGATGTGCCACCCGGCCGCGTTAGCTCAGTTGGTAGAGCGTCGCTCTTGTAAAGCGGATGTCGAGAGTTCGAGTCTCTCACGCGGCTCAGATATGTCGGCCCTGACGAAAAGCGTCGGTCTTATGCCGAATTCTTCGATTGGTCTGCCCGATCAGTCTTCGTCGGCGTCGCGGAACGGCCACAGCCTTCTTCCCGGCAGAGGAATGCGCTCGGCGATACTGCTCAGCGGATTGACCACCAGGCTCAGCGTCACGACCGCCTCGCGCAGGGTCTCGATCGTCGGCGCGAGCGCTTCCAGGCCGGGTGCGAGTCGGTTGAGGGTGTCGGTCACCGCAGCGAGTTGTTCCAGCGGGCCGTTGCGCGCGGTGAGGCGTTCCACCAGCCCGCCCTCGGCCAGCAGCCGATCGGCAAGGCCGTCTTCGGCGAGGACGCGTTCCGCCAGTCCGTCCTCGGCAAGCAGTTGATCGACCAGACCGCCGGGCGCCAGCGCGCGATCCACACCGCCACCCTCGGCAGTCAATCGGTCGAGCACCCCGTCGGGGGCGGTGAGGCGGTCGATGAGCCCGCCGGGTCGCATCAACCGGTCGACGGGTCCGTCCGGGGCCAGCGCCCGCCCGAGTGGGGCGTCGTCTTCGATCAGAGCGGCGAACCTGTTGGCCCGCTCAATGGTGTCGTCCAGGCCCAGTAGGTGCACGACGGAGTCCCGCGCCGACGGCATGGCGTTCCCGCCCAGAGTTCCCTTGGCCATGTCGACCGCGACGCCGGCGATACCCAGACCGGCATCGGCCGCAGCAAGGCCGACCTTCAGCGGTACGGTCGCAGCGTCCACCAGCAGTTTCGCCAGATCCATCAGCCAATGTTACGGCGGCGGACCCGCGATGAGCCGATTAGCGTTCACAGCAACTGCACAGCGGGTATCCAGGGTCTGTTCACCGGCCTGGGAGGGAATTGGAAGCATGGCGACAGAACCCTGCGAGCCGGAGGCTCGCGTCCTGGTGGTCGACGACGAGACGAACATCGTCGAACTGCTCGCCGTGAGCCTGAAATTCCAGGGCTTCGAGGTGTACACCGCGACCAGCGGCACCGCGGCACTGGACAAAGCGCGCGAAGTCAAACCAGACGCGGTGATCCTCGACGTGATGATGCCCGGCATGGACGGATTCGGAGTGCTGCGTCGCCTGCGTGCGGACGGGATCGATGCACCGGCGCTGTTCCTCACCGCCCGCGACAGCGTGCAGGACAAGATCACCGGCTTGACCCTCGGCGGCGACGACTACGTCACCAAACCGTTCAGCCTCGAAGAGGTGGTGGCCCGACTGCGGGTCATCCTGCGCCGAGCGGGCAAAGGTGTCGAGGAGGAGCGCGACACCCGGCTGAGGTTCTCAGATATCGAACTCGACGAGGAGACCCACGAGGTGTGGAAAGCCGGCGAACCGGTGTCCCTGTCGCCGACCGAGTTCACCCTGCTGCGCTACTTCGTCATCAATGCCGGCACCGTGCTGAGCAAGCCGAAAATCCTTGACCATGTGTGGCGCTATGACTTCGGCGGCGACGTGAACGTCGTCGAGTCCTATGTTTCCTATCTGCGACGCAAAATCGACACCGGCGACAAGAGGCTGCTTCATACCCTGCGCGGCGTAGGTTACGTCCTGCGCGAACCGCGGTAGAGACGCGAGCCCCGGTAGAGAATGGGAACCGTGCACAACTCCCGGGCGCTGCCGCTGCGGGTCACTTTGGTGGCGGCGATGCTGCTGCTCGTGACGTGCGGCCTGGTGGCCTCGGGCGTCGCGGTCACCTCCATCCTGCGACACACCCTGCTCGGGCGAGTCGACCAGAGCCTGTTCGATGCCTCCACCGGCTGGGCGCAGGAGCCGCGCGAGATGTTGCCGACGCTGCAGAGTCCCAACCCTGCCCGCCCCCCGTCGATTTTCTACGTCCAAGGTATCGACCCGCTGGGCAATGTCTGGATCGTGATCAACGATCGCAAGGCCCAGCCTGCGCTGCCCGGGAACGGCGACCTCGGACCGACGCCGGTCACCATCGGCTCAGCCGGTGATTCGAATATCCGCTGGCGCGCACTGTCGATGCGGGCGCCCAATGGCGAGTTGATCACCGTCGCCATGGATCTCTCCGACATGCAGTCGACGATGGAGGCCCTGGTGTGGCTGCAGATCGGCATCGGCATGGCGGTTCTGCTGGTGCTGGGTGTGCTCGGCTCCTGGGTGGTGCATCGCAGTCTTCGTCCGCTGGTCGAGGTGGAGGAGACGGCGGCCGCGATCGCCTCGGGCCAGCTCGACCGCCGCGTGCCCCAGGGCGATCCCCGCACCGAGGTAGGCCAGCTCTCACTGGCGCTCAACGGCATGCTCACCCGCATTCAGAGTGCTGTCGCCGCCTCAGACACCTCCGCGGAGCAGGCACGTATCTCCGAGGGGCGTATGCGCAGGTTCATCACCGATGCGAGCCACGAGCTTCGGACGCCGCTGACCACAATCCGTGGTTTCGCCGAGTTGTATCGGCAAGGTGCCGCCCGCGACACCGACATGCTGATGTCGCGGATCGAAAGCGAGTCCCGGCGGATGGGTGTACTGGTCGACGATCTATTGATGCTCGCCCGGCTCGATGCGCAGCGACCCTTGGAACGCCAGCCGGTCGATCTGCTGGCGCTGGCCAGCGACGCTGTCCACGATGCGCGCGCAGTGGCACCCTCGCGCACGGTATGTCTTGAAGTGCTGGCGGGACCCGGTATTCCCCAGGTCCTCGGCGACGAGGCGCGACTGCGGCAGGTGCTGGGAAACCTTGTGGCCAACGCCATGCAACACACATCCGACAGTGCCCGGATCACCATTCGGGTCGGTACGTCAGGGGATGACGCAGTGTTGGAAGTCGATGATCAGGGACAGGGTATGGATGATTCGGACGCCAAAAGGGTCTTCGAGCGGTTCTATCGCGCGGATACCTCGAGGGCTCGCTCCAGTGGCGGCACCGGCCTCGGACTGTCGATCGTCGATGCGCTTGTCCGCGCACATGGAGGGACAGTGACCCTCGACACGGCTCCGGGACGGGGATGCTGCTTCAGGGTCAGCCTGCCGCGGATACCCGAGATGTTACCCGTCAATCGTGTTGCGAAAGAGCCGCTTTGATCTTCGCCTGGGCCTCGTCGAGGGACTCAGCGCTGGGATTGCGCTCGACATGGGCGAAACCGAAATCGGTGAGGTTGTAGGCCGGGAAGACGTGGACGTGCAGGTGCGGCACCTCCAGTCCGGCGATGATCAGGCCGGCACGCTCCGCGTCGAAAGCGGTGCACACCGCACGGCCGATCCGCTGGGAGACTCCCATCACCTTGTTGAACAGAGGGAGTTCGACGGTCTGCCAGTTGTCCACCTCGGACCGCGGCACAACCAGGGTGTGGCCCTGCGTCATTGGCTCGATGGTGAGGAACGCGACCACGTCATCGTCCTCGTAGACGAAACGGCCGGGGAGATCCCCGTTGATGATCATGGTGAAGACCGATGTCATGGGCCTCAGCTTAGGACGTGGGTGCCGGCAACATCGCCGCGATCTCCTGGATCGACCAGGGCCGGCAATCGTGGTG
>Ga0194038_1001025_pt1 | contig 12132 bp, 7 predicted proteins | sample JunL226m_MetaG_FD_148630 | JGI IMG/M metagenome (GOLD analysis project Ga0194038, IMG submission 148630) | Anoxic zone freshwater microbial communities from boreal shield lake in IISD Experimental Lakes Area, Ontario, Canada - Jun2016-L227-6m | ecosystem: Environmental > Aquatic > Freshwater >...
CCACTATCGAAAATGATTTTTTAGCCTTGGAAAAGGCTGGAGATGCCATAGACATGGCTTTGGTGAACAAGGTTTTTCGAACAGCCCATTCCATAAAGGGGGGAGCGGGATTTATCGGCCTGGGAAATATCAAGGAACTGTCGCATAAAATGGAAACCGTACTCGGACGGATTCGAAGCGGAAAACTGCCGCCAGAGTATAAACTGTCGGCTGTCATCAATATATTACTTCTGGCATCCGATACCCTGAAAGATCTTGTCGCCAATGTTGCGAGCAGCGACAAAATGGACATATCCATGCCCATGGAAGCCCTGAATTCTATTGTTGACGATAGCATAAATCATGCACAGATACAGTCCATTAAGAATACACAAATATTGCCGCCAGAACCAGATATCCCCACTGCGGCGGATGTCAATAATAGGGATGAGGGTCAAGTACCGAAGGATGGAGATGCCTCAATTAGGAGTCTCTATCCCTCGGCCTTAGCTGCTATTGCTAAAACCAATCTTGTGGACATTTTTACGGAAATGAAGATTTCAGATAATGATCTGCTTCAAGCAAAAATAGAGGGAAAATACATCTACGTCCTCCGTGTGGATTTTATCAACGACGTACAGTTTCATGGTAAGTCTGCCCAGGAAATTATTGACGAGATTAAGGGCTACGGCACGGTTTTATCAGTCAGGACAGGGGGGAAAGCAGATATTTTTTCCGAGTCAACCAATCTTGAAAAGCACCCGTTTCTTTATATTGCATTTGCATGTGTTCTCGGTCCGGAGGATGCGAGTCTGCTGTTGGACGCTGGCAATGAGAATCTTTTTCCCGTGGATCGTAGGGGCGGGTTCCAAACCCGCCCGGTTCCAAACCTGCCCGGTTTTGAACCCGCCAATACAGAACCTGTCCATACAGAAGTCCGTACAGAATCCGCCCGTACAGAGCAGGGCGGGTTTGGAACCCGCCCCTACGATAACGAATTTCCGGAACCCGGAGTCGGAAAAGAGCCTTTTTCCGACACATCGCCTGCCAGCATCCGGGTGAACATTCATCTTCTGGATTCGCTGATGAACCTGGCCGGTGAACTCGTTTTGACCAGAAATCAACTGCTAACGGCCATCGACAGCAATGACCATCACAATACTGAAATCGTCGGCAAGCGGGTCGATCTGATTACCTCTGATCTGCAGAAAGTGATTATGCTGACACGATTGCAGCCGGTCGGGAATTTGTTCAATAAATTTCCGAGAATTGTGCGAAATCTTTCTAGTGAATTGGGAAAAGAGACCGTACTCGAAATTGAGGGAGCAGGAGTAGAGCTGGATCGAACACTTTTGGAGGCAATGAGCGATCCCCTGAATCATCTGATTAGAAACGCTGTAGATCATGGCATCGAAAAAGCTGGCGTTCGAAAACTAAACGGGAAAGGCGAAACGGGGAAAATAGTTCTAAGAGCTTTTAACGAGGCGGGCCAGGTCATTATTGAAGTTTCGGATGATGGCGCCGGCATCAATCCAGAAAAAGTGGCTATAGAAGCTGTTTCCAAGGGATTTGTTTCCGAAGAACAGGTTCGGATCATGACCTTGAAGGATAAACTGAATTTGATTTTTTTACCCGGATTTTCAACGGTACAGGCTGTTTCAGACCTGTCCGGCAGAGGCGTGGGCATGGATGTGGTCAAGACCAATCTGGATAATCTGCGCGGCCTGATCGATATTTTTTCAACCCCGGGACTGGGAACTCGAATCAAAATCAAATTGCCGCTGACTTTGGCGATTATTCCTTGTCAAATCATTTCCCTGGAAAACGAAAGATTTGCCATTCCGCAAGTGAATCTTGAAGAACTTATCAGAATTCCGGCCAGCAGGGTTAAGGAACTCATTGAGATGGTAGGGGATGCGGAAGTGGTGCGTTTGCGGGGGAAGCTGCTGCCCCTGGTGCGATTGACAAAAATTCTTGGAATTCAAAGCACTTACACAGATCCGAAAATGCAGCGCAGAAAAATTGACAGGCGCACATCCCTTGCAGACAGACGCTCCATAAAATCACCGATGTTTGCGGATGACGTCAATATTGATGCCTTGAAAATCGAAAGCGCCGAAGATATGCTCTTCGGCGCTTCTGCTTTTCCCAATTTTCGTTCAACAGTTGTTGTAAGCCAATCTTCTCATCGGGAAGCTGAGGATCGTAGGTTTCGTGCGACAAGCGCACTGAATATCGCTGTTGTTTCCACTGGACAGATCAAGTATGGACTTATTGTGGATGCATTTTGTGATTCCGAGGAAATTGTCGTTAAACCTCTGGGAAGACATCTTAAATCGTGTCGCGGATATGCAGGTGCAACCATTATGGGGGATGGTAAAGTAGCGCTGATTCTGGATGTGAATAATTTATCAGAAATTGCAGGGCTGTTTTCCATCAGTGGAACCCGCAGGGCCATTGATGTGGCCAGGGCGGCTGAAAAAGCGATCAAACCGGATGCTGAGCAACTCCATCTATTGGTTTTTAGAAATGCTGATGAAGCAAACAGCATTAAGGAAGAACAATTTGCACTGCCCCTGAATCAGGTGCTTCACATTGAAAAAATAAGGATGTGCGATTTACAATCTTTCGGCGGCATAAAGGCAATTCAGTACCGCGGCGGAAATCTACCAGTGTTCAGCATAGATGAGATTGCCAAGGTGCGGCCTTTAGCTGTTCGTGAGCATCTTCTGGTCATTGTTTTTATGGTTGCCGGCAGGGAATTGGGCCTGCTGGCCATTGGGCCAGTGGATTCCGTGGTTACAGAGGCTGTAGCCAATGGCAGCGCGTTGAAGCAACCTGGCATCATGGGGTCCATTATTCTGAACGGAAAAACAACGCTGCTTGTGGATGTTCTCGATCTGGTCCGCAACCTTCAGCCGGGTTGGTTTTCAGCAGTAAACAGCCCCGGCAAACTCAATTCGAACGGACTTGCAACAGTAAAAGGAGAAACCATTCTGGTTGCTGATGATTCAAATTTTTTTCGTAATCAAATTAAGTCGTTCATCCAGCAGGAAGGCTATCAGGTAGTGGATGCCGAGGACGGAGAGGTTGCCTGGCGAATTCTTCAAAAGTTGGGGCAAGACATTTCCCTGGTGGTGACAGATATGGAAATGCCTCGATTAGACGGGTTTGAGTTGACTGCGACTATTCGAAAGGATGAACGATTTTCATGCCTTCCAATAATTGCGATGACGACCCTTGCAGATGATAAGGATATGGAACGGGCAAAACTTGCCGGAGTCAATGAATATCAGCTTAAACTGGATAAGGAAAAACTGCTTGACAGCATCAACGCGCTGATCTCAATGAAGAGACACCAAAAAGAGAAACATTGACCGTTCACGGTTCACGGTCAACAGTCTAATAAATGCTAATATTTTTTGCCTGGCGATTATTCGCGGTTACTCTTCTCTCGCCATCAATACAGTTTAGAGCCAGCATCCTGCTGGCTGCTTTCAGACTATAGATCAAGGAGGGCCAAATACAGATGTTACGAAATATAAAAATGAAGGCCAAATTCATGACAGTGTTTCTGGCAGTGGGAATTATTCCCTTTATAACCATTGGGATCATCTCCAAGGTTTCTACCGGCAAGGCTATGGAAGCACAGGCGTACCGGCAACTGATCACAGTCAGGGAGATGATGAAAAAAGAGATTAAAAATTATTTTGATAATGCTGCTGCAGAGATGAAAATCTTTTCCCGCAGCCATGATGTCCTGGTACTCTTTAATCTGATAAACTATATGGATACGACCAACGCCAAGCCGAACGGGTCATTTGATGTGACAACTCCCCAATATCAGCAACTGACCGAACAATACGCTAATAATATCATTCAGTTCAGGAAAGACAGGGGATATGCCGACATCTTTCTGATATGCGCCAATCACGGCCATGTCCTGTTTACCTGCTTAAAGGAATCGGATATGGGAACCAACCTGAACCAGGGTCCATACAAGGACAGCAGCTTGGCCGGGTTATGGAAAAAAGTTGTTCAGACTGGAAAGCCGGCCGTTGTTGATTTTGAACCATATACGCCGTCTAAAAACAAACTGGCTGCCTTTGCCGGCTACCCTGTTATTGGAAATAGTGAAACAGTGATCGGAGTAATTGCATTCCAGCTTTCCATAGAACACTTGGAACACATCAACGCCATCACGAATCAGCGTGATGGCATGGGAAAGACGGAAGTCACCTATCTGGTGGGTCCGGACAAACTGATGCGGTCTGATGTTTTCATGAATTCCGATCGATTCTCAGTAAAAGCCTCTTATGCAAATCCGAAGACAGGAAGGATGGATACCGAAGCTGTCCGTGAGAGCCTTGCTGGTCGCACCGGAGAAAAAATAACACAGGATTTTGAAGGACATTGGGTGTTGTCAGCGTATTCACCCCTGAAGATTGATGAGCTGAACTGGGTTATTGTAACTGAAATCGAAAAAGATGAGGCGTTTAATACGGTTTATTCCTTACAATGGATACTGGGAACAGTGGCTGTCATCGGAACTGTGATCATTATTTTAGTGGCTTATCTGATCACCCGATCCATAGTAAATCCCATCAAAAAGAGTACCAGGTTCGCCAAATGCATATCAGAAGGTGATTTTACAGAAATGCTGGATTTGGATCAGAAAGATGAGATAGGAGTTCTCTCAAAAGCTCTGAACCTCATGGTAACTAATCTTAAAAGCATGATTGGTCAGATTATCCAAAGCGTGGAAACTCTTTCAGCTTCCTCGACTGAGTTATCCGCCATATCCAGGCAGATGTCAGGAAACGCAGGACAGACGTATGATCTGTCTGGAAATGTTGCAGCAGCATCCGAGGAAATGAGCGCAAACATGGCATCTGTGGCAGCCGCAGCAGAACAAACTTCTACTAACGTCGATATGGTTGCATCGGCCTCTGAGGAAATGACTGCAACTATCAATGAGATTTCCAGGAATGCGGAAAAAGCCAGAAATATCACCAATCGTGCTGTTTTGGATGCCCAATGTGCATCCAAAACAGTTGACGAGCTTGGAACAGCGGCTCGAGAAATTGGAAAAGTGACTGAAGTCATAGCCGATATTTCAGATATGACCAATCTTTTGGCTTTAAACGCCACAATTGAGGCTGCCCGGGCAGGGGATGCCGGAAGAGGTTTTGCCGTTGTGGCCAATGAAATCAAGGAGCTGGCCAAGCAAACAGCCCGTGCTACTGATGAAATCAAATCTCGAATCGAAGGAATTCAGAATTCAGCATCCGGTACAGTAGCCCAAATCCAGCAGATTTCGAAAGTGATCCATGAGATTGACGAAATCGTCTCCTCCATTGCAACGGCTGTGGAAGAGCAATCCATTACCACCAATGATATCGCCGGCAATGTTGCTCAGGCAGCCCAGGGAATACACGATGTCACCCAGAATGTGGCGCAAAGTTCGATGGTGTCTCTAAGTATTGCAAGAGAGATTTCAGGCGTAAATCAGGCAAGCGAAGAAATCTCTTCGAACAGTTCCCAAGTCAGCCTCAGTGCCGATGAACTCAAAAAACTGGCCAAGAGTTTAAAGGAAATGCTTGAGATATTCAAATTCAGGATATAGGCAGGATGAATTAAGAATTATGAATGAATCTAAGATCAGGAGAATAAAATATGCCGGGCTGTTTAGAAATGTCACTGCCGTATATTGACCTGACCACGTTCTATATTGGTGATGCGTGCTGCGGAATAGACATTCTGAGGGTCCAGGAAATCAATAAACTGACCGAAGTTACGTGCGTTCCTTTGGCGCCTGATTATGTGAAAGGAATTCTAAACCTTCGGGGACAGATCATTACATTGATTGATGTCGGAAAAAGACTGGGCCTGCCATCAAGCCTGGGATCGCCACACCCCAGTGCGGCTGTAGCGGATAAAGCAAAAAAACAGCGAAATATCATTGTTTATTTTGAAAATGAATCCATTGGCCTTTTGGTGGACAGTATTGGTGATGTGGTTAGAGCAGAAAATGAAAATATAGAAAAACCGCCGGCGAATGTAGTTGGAATCCATTGGAAATTTTTTGAAGGCGTCCTTAAGACCGAAAAGCAGTTAATCAGCATTTTAAACCTAACCGAAGTACTTGGGTGATTGGATTGTGTATGTCTGACATCGTGACGATTAAAGCGCTTGTCGTTGATGATAGCGCCATGCACCGCAAGATAGTTCAGGACGTTCTGGAGACTTTTCCATATATCGAAGTTGTTGGAGTAGCTCAGAATGGAAAAATTGCGTTATCAAAAGCGGTTTCATTCAAACCGGACCTGTTGACGCTGGATATTGAAATGCCTGAAATGGATGGGCTGGAAGTGCTGGAACGCCTTAGACATGAATTGCCTGAAGCTGTTGCTATTGTGTTCAGCGCCTTCACTACGGAAGGGGCCAGAATCACGCTACGGGCGCTTGAACTTGGTGCCTTTGATTTCATCCCAAAACCCAGTACTGGGAATCTGATGGAGAACAGAGAACGATTCAAGTCAGCGATTGCACCCATGCTGGAAGCATTGCTTCGATCAAAGAGAACAAAACCGTTTGTAAAAGAGCCTTCAGTTTATCCAAAAAACCAAATCATTACTAATCTTGGTCAGATAAGTTCAAGGCGGCATTCGGTAATATCCAAAGCTGTCGCTATCGGCATTTCAACAGGCGGCCCAGTTGCACTGGCGAAACTGATCCCCAACATTCCCGCGGATATTGGCGTTCCCATATTTATTGTCCAGCACATGCCGCCCATGTTTACCGATGCGCTAGCTGCTAAACTCAATTCGCTCGGCGGTATTTCGGTCAAGGAGGCGATCAACGGTGAGGTGATTTGCGCTAACACAGTCTATATTGCTCCCGGAGGCAAGCAGATGAAGGTGGCTGCATTATATCCGGACAGCCTTCTGGTGATCCAGGTGACCGACGACCCCCCTGAAAACAACTGTAAACCCTCTGTAGATTATCTGTTTCGGTCCATTGCGTGTCATTATGGAAAGTATGCTACAGGGGTTATCATGACAGGTATGGGCTGTGACGGAACCGAGGGATTGAAACTGATGAAGCAAAATGGCGCAATGATCATTGCTCAGGACGAATCAACCTCCGCCGTGTATGGTATGCCCAGAAAGCCAGTGGAGATCGGGATTGTGGATGTAATTGCCCCATTGGACCTTATAGCCGGGGAAATTTGCCGAACCGTTAGCAGAAATATTATGAATCATGGACTGTTCATTCATAATTCATAATTCGTAATTCATAATTAATTTAGAGGGTATGTTGGAAATTGATCAGGTTGAATTCAAATTGTGGGCAAGGTATGTTTATGATATATCCGGAATTTTACTGGAACCTGCCAAATCCTATCTGATTGAATCCCGACTTGGTCCGTTGCTGAAAGAATATGCATGCCGAACATTTGGTGATCTGTATCATAAATCCAGATTGGACAGCACCCGGACCATTGAGAAACGTATCATTGATCAGATTACAACCAATGAAACGCTTTTTTTCAGGGATAACACCCCTTTTGAAATGCTGAAATACAAGATATTGCCGGATGTTGTGGATCGAAAAATGCAAAAAACATTTTCCAGTTCCCCGATTTCACTTCGAATCTGGAGCGCTGGATGCTCCACTGGACAGGAGGTTTACAGTATAGCCATTGCACTAAAGGAGATTCTTGTTGATCTGAACAAGTATAACGTTATGGTTTTGGGAACCGACATTTCTGGTATGGCGATTGCTCGGGCCAGCCAGGGAACGTATAGTCAGTTCGAAATGGATCGGGGCCTGACATCCGAACGAATGGAACAATATTTTATTCATGAGGGCGATATGTGGAAAATCAAGGATGAAATCAGAGCTATGGCGACCTTCAAAAAGATGAATCTGATGCAACCTTTTGTGGGACTTGGGAAGTTTGATATTATATTTTGCAGAAATGTGGCCATCTATTTCACGATTGAAGACCGGAAAAAACTCTTTCGTCAAATCGAAGATGTCCTTGCGGCGGATGGAGGTCTTATCATCGGCTCCACCGAGTCGTTGACAAATATCGCCCTTCAGTTTGAACCCAAGCGTTATCTTAGATCTGTGTTTTACCAATTGAAGAAATGAGGAACAGCGAAAGAAAAAAGAAAACCGTTGGCCGTGAACGGTGAACAGTGAGCGGTCTATTAGCGGTTGATAGAATGTACCCCACACATAGAAGGAATGGTTTATATGCCCAATTTACCCAGACGAATACTTGTGGTGGATGACAGCCAACTGATAAGAATGCAGATTCGAGAGGACCTTGAGGAAGGGGGATACGAGGTCATCGAAGCAAAAAATGGACTTGAGGCTATCATTCATGCCGCTTCTCCATCCCCTCCTGATTTGATTACGCTTGATATCGAAATGCCGAAGATGAACGGTTTTGAAACTTGTCGAAAGCTGAGAGATGCGCGTTATGCCCGTTTTATTGACGGTGAAGATCATCGTGTGCCCATTATTTTTATTACTGGTAACGACACGATTGAGGATCGAAAAAAAGGCTTTGAGATGGGTGCTGTCGATTTTATCGCCAAGCCGTTTCAGAAAGGGGAAATCCTTTCCGTAGCAAACAAAATCCTGAATCCACCCCTGATTTTTATGGGAATCCATGCACTTGTCGCCGATGATAACATTGTCGCCAGAAAAATTGCGTCATTATGTCTGAGCCGGGAAGGAATTGAAGTCCATGAGGCGGAGGATGGCATGCAGGCATGCGAGATCATGCATAAAGCTGGGGCCAGGATGGATATCGTCATCACCGACCTTGTCATGCCGAACATGGATGGAATGCAGTTGTGCAGGCACATTCGGCAGGATCTTGGCAGAAAAAACATTCCGATTATTGTTTTAACAGCCACGTCGGACCTTTCCGAGATACTGGAAGTCTTCAAGGTTGGAGCCTCGGATTATCTTGTCAAACCTTTTGCCAAAGAGGAACTTCTGGCCCGAATCAACGTACACATTGAAAGAAACAAGGTGAACCGGGAGCTTCGTGAGACGATCAAACTTTTGAAAGAAGCCAACGAGAAAGTCGAAAAAATGTCTATCCTGGATCCCTTGACCGGATGCTATAACCGCGGGTATCTGAGCAAACAGATTGAAATTGAAATCAAACGATCTATCCGATATGGCAAACCACTCTCCATTATTCTCTCGGACATTGATCATTTTAAAAAGGTCAATGACTCATTCGGTCACCAGGCCGGAGATGCTGTTTTGATTCGTTTTGTAGAAATCATCAAAAGTGTTATCAGAAGCGATTTAGATTGGATTGCACGGTTTGGAGGGGAAGAATTTTTGATTATACTGCCAGAAACAACCGTATCCAATGCTGAAATCGTTGCAGAAAAACTCCGAAGGATGGTATCGCTTGAACCGATTTGTAGTGAAGGTGTCTCAATAGGCATAACGTCCAGTTTTGGTGTGGCTGGAATTGATCCCGTCACACAATCAATTCCGCCTTCATTCGAACAGATACTTAAAATTGCTGACAAAAATCTCTATCGTGCAAAAAAAGAAGGCAGGAACAAGGTCATCAGCAGTTTGCAATGCCAGATTTAAGCATCGTAGCAATTGATCATGATCTTGTTTTTCCCAAACTTCCTTCTTTTATTAGCGTCCGACGGCGTGATCCAGCTCAGCCAGTTGTTGATGGTATTGATAAGAAGCCAAAACCAGGTTGCTCCTGGCCTGTGTCAGAGCAAGTTCCGCATCACTATATTCTATGGCGTTTCCAACCCCGTTCCGGTACCTGCCATCAGCCAGATCCATGTTTTCCTGAGCCTGTTTCACCGCGAACTCTGAGGTTCCAATAGCTTCAATGGTGGTGTTAAGTCCAAGATAAGCAACTGAAACCTCGTTGAATACCTGAAGCTCGGATTGTCTTAGCCTGGCTATCAGTTTATTGATTTCAGCGCGGGATTCAGCGATTTTCCCCTGGGTTCTAAAACCTGTAAAAATAGGCCATGAGAGATTCACTCCCATCTGCCAGAACTCCTGAAGGGGATATTCATTGTTTTCCCATCCGCCCCCGACATTTGCTGTAATCGAAGGCCAGTAGGCGGCCTGCGATGATTTAAGCAGGGCCTGAGCTGCCTTGATCTGATCTTTAAGTCCGGCGATTTCCGGTCTGCGGTCACTGGCTTCCCGAACCAGTGTTTCAACGTCCATTTGCTCCATCTTCATCTCGGTTGGAACATCGGCAAGCGTATATGGACCCTCTACCGGAGGTCCGCCCAGAATGTTTTCAAGATCAAATCTGGATGATTGAAACGCATATTCAGCGCGGATAAGGGTTAAACGGCTGTTGGCATATTCAGTTTCGCTCTTGGTTACATCAATTTTGGGTCTAATACCAGCCTGATAAAAAGCTTTGGCCTGATTGAGATGCTCTTCCTGAATTCGAATCGATTCCTTGTTGACTTTGACCAAGTTTTGTATTTTCAGGACTTCAAAATAGACCTTTTTAATATCCCGAACTGTGTCAGCAACGGTTTTGGCCACTCCTTTTTCACTTGCCGAGAGGCTGTACCGACTCTGATCCACTTTACCGCTGGTCTGCCCGAAATCATAGAGATACTGAGATACGGAAAGACCAGCTTGATAGTCATCGTATTGGCCACGGAAGTCTTTTCCGGTAAATACATCGGTACTCCATTGGTTCAAACGGTTATAGCCGGTTATAGCCGATACCTGAGGAAGGTAAGCGGATTTAGCCTGGGTAAGCCTGGCGCGGGAGGCTTCAACTTCCTGCTGACTTATTGTAATTCCAGGATTTTTGCTAATGGCTGTTTCAACAAGCTGATCCAGCGTTAAAATATTTTCCTCCGCAGAGGCTGCTGAGATAACAGGCCCTATCAGCATCAGCATCAGAATCATCAAACAAAAGGCCATACGGATGGGCCAAGCATTCATTGTAAATGTCCTCCATTAAAATTGCAATTATTCCATCTTCAACTATTGTTTTACAGCCGTTGTAAAGTGTACCCCTCTGTCAAGTCAATAATTAGTCGAGTTTAAGAGAGAAAACGATCAACCCGCAGCTTAAACCCTTTCCGAGTTCTCGGTGATTACCCCGCTATCCCGGTAAATCTCATTCAGGCTGATTTTAATGTTCAGAGACTTCAGGATAAGGGGAAATATTGGCGTGAACAGATCAACAGTCCAGTTTGCGCCATTCTGGCGACCATACACCTCGATCCATTGTTTTTCCGAGTCAATCAACACATATTCCTTCAGTCCAGGGAGACTGCGGTAGCCAAGCATTTTTTCCCTGCGGTCAATGGTTTCTGTAGATGGCGATAATACCTCGACAATAAGCAGGGGATCCTCAATATAATACTGCGGACTTTCCGGTCCAATATCCATGTCGCTGCAGGTGACCACCACATCCGGATAGTAATACGTGTTTTGATCCGCCAGGCGCACCTTTATATCGGACATAAACGCCTGGCACAGCTTCCCCGTAATATGGGATCGAATAATACCGTAAAGGTTCCCGGCAATGAGATTATGCACCTTGCTGGTTCCCGCCATTGCATAAACTTGTCCGGCGAGATATTCATGACGAATATCGCTAAGGCGTTCTCCTTCCAGATAATCCACTTCGGGGATCATCGTCAAAGAAGCTGTTTGCACATTCATCTTTCCCTCCCTTTTCTGAATGATGAAAACGGCGATGCCAAGACAGTTTGCGGCAATCACTTCGATCAGCAGATATTTGTTCCCGGCGATATTAAAGACGATCCTATTCTTCTATGACTATTACCTTATAATCCTCCATAGGGTCCAATGGTAAATACAGTTGGTGTCTTGATTGTCCCGTCAACACTGGTTGTCAAACTGGTGACTATGGCGCTTGATGAACCGATGGAAAATTCATACAACGCGGGAAAGCCAGGTGTGAATCGACTCTGAAGGTCTATACCTGCAATGATGGTTGTTCCATGACTGTAAAGTTTCAGAGGCGCAGCCCCACCGGATTCAGGAATCTCATTACCGTTGGTATCCCAGGCCTTGATACTGATTGCAACGCCACCGGCAGGAAGTGCGCCGGACATATCCGAAATTTTAATG
>Ga0194038_1001028_pt1 | contig 12115 bp, 6 predicted proteins | sample JunL226m_MetaG_FD_148630 | JGI IMG/M metagenome (GOLD analysis project Ga0194038, IMG submission 148630) | Anoxic zone freshwater microbial communities from boreal shield lake in IISD Experimental Lakes Area, Ontario, Canada - Jun2016-L227-6m | ecosystem: Environmental > Aquatic > Freshwater >...
ATGTGCGCAGAACCCCGAAGTATTTTCTGATATCGTCTTGGCCAGCCGAACCCTGGCCAAATGTGAAACCATCCAGAAACAGGTCGCCAGACCGATTGAAATCGCACAGGTGGATGCGGATCATCCCAATGAAGTATCAGCGCTGATCCGCAAGGTATCGCCGGATATAGTCATCAATGTCGCTCTGCCCTATCAGGATATCAGCATCATGAACGCCTGCCTGGAAACCGGGATTGATTACCTGGATACGGCCAACTACGAACCGCCGGACGAAGCTAAATTCTGCTATAAATGGCAGTGGGACTATCAGGAACGCTTCCAGAAAAAAGGCATCATGGCCCTTCTCGGATGCGGTTTCGACCCAGGTGTGACTAATATTTTCTGCGCCCATGCCCTAAAACATCATTTTGATGAAATCCATACAATTGATATCATGGACTGCAATGCCGGCGATCATGGCCATCCCTTTGCTACTAATTTCAACCCGGAAATCAATATCCGGGAAGTTACCGCCAGGGGTAAATACTACGAAAACGGACAATGGATCGAAACCGACCCTTTGTCTGTACACCAGTTGTTTGATTTTCCACAGATCGGCGTGCGGGAAATGTATTTGATGTATCACGAGGAGATGGAATCCATTGCTAAAAACATTCCCGGAATCAAACGGATGCGCTTCTGGATGACGTTTTCCCAGGAATATCTCACCCATCTGCGGGTGCTTCAAAATGTCGGCATGACTCGCATCGACCCGGTGAAGTACCAGGGAATCGATATTGTGCCGCTTCAGTTTCTAAAAGCCTTGCTGCCAGAGCCATCCTCTCTGGCCGCAAACTATATCGGAAAAACCTGCATCGGCTGCATGATTGAAGGCGTCAAAAACGGAAAACCCGTGAAATATTTCATCTACAATGTCTGCGATCACGCCGAATGCTTCAAGGAAGTCAATGCTCAGGCCATATCCTACACTACCGGAGTTCCGACCATGATAGGCGCCATGATGATGCTGACCGGAAAATGGAAGGGCGCGGGGGTTTTCAATGTCGAGGAATTTGATCCTGATCCGTTTATGGACGAGCTGAATCGTTGTGGACTACCGTGGACTGAAACTATAGTGGACCCCATATTCCGGACAATAGTTTAAGATAATTGGCTGTATTTTTCATCGGCCATCCTCCTTAAACCGATTAGGAATCGTTTGTTAAGCACGTTTGCCGAAAGAACACAGAGACTCGCATAGGGAAAATGTGTCAGGGAGAAATACAGAAAGACAAGTAGGAGATCAGGAACGCGGCCGCGACGCAATTCAGTCACGGTGAACGATGGTTCTTTCCGTGGAAAAAAGAATAGCCGCCACCGGTGAGCATCAGAATCCGGCCAGCAGGCGTTTGCGGTCGGCCATGAAGCAGTGTGGGTCGCGGTCGGCGAAAAAATCGCCGCCAGCGCTCCAGGTCACCGCCAGGCAACCACCGCAGACGGGGCGGAGGACGCAGTGCCGACAAGCACGGGGGCCGCGACGGTAGCGCTTGGCGAGCGCGGATTCGTATATCTCAGCGAGCGTGCGCTGATGGAGGTTGCCGAGAGGCGACGGGAACTTGCGACAGGCATGTACCTCGCCGTCCGGCAGGAGCGCCACGAAGTTGAAGGCAGCGCCGCAACCAAAGCCGGAACAACCGTGCTGGAGCGGTTCCCCGCGATGATGGCGGACGATGCTAATGAGATTGTCCTTGAAGCGCATATGGCGCATCGTCCTGGCCGCGGCCATATACTCCCTGAGGAAGGCGAGATAATCCATGCGGGTCGGCTGCGCTATGTTGCGGCCGCTGCCGGCCTGCGAGAGCCGGGTGAAGTTGAAGCCGTTGACCCTCCCCGCCAATTCCCTCGCCAACGGCACGACCTCCCCGAGGTTTTCGCGCGAAAGCGTGAGCATGACCCCTCCTGGAATGCTGTGGTCGTGCAGAATGGAGAGAAAGTTAATCGTGCGCGCGTAGCTACCGGAGCCGCGCACACCGTCATTGTACTCGCGCAGGCCTTCGAGCGAAACCTGGTAGTAATCCGGCGGCTGGATGGCGGCGAGCCGTGCGACATCAGCTTCCGGCACAGGAAGGCCAAGGACCGAGATGCCATGGCCGCGGCGCGCGATCTCCTCATAAAGCTGCCAGAAGTGCGGATAGAGCATGGGGTCGCCACCGGTGAGCGAGACCTGGCCGCACACGCGATGGCGGCGGCAGAAGCGGCCGAGATCGTCGAGTACGGCCACCGCCTCGTCGAATGGCAGGGTGGGACGCGGCGCCCGATCATAGCAATGGCGACAGTGGGCGTTGCAGGCGTTGGTGAGGTGCCACTGCAGGGTGAAGGCCGGAGCCCGGCGGCCGATACGCTCGCGGTCGCGGAGCATCAGGCTTGCGACTCCGTGCTGAACTCCCCAGTTCGCGGCAGCGTCCGGAATCCCGTCGTGTCGCTCACGACTGGGCCGGTCCGGCGGGCGGAGCGCTCTCGATCAGAGGACGCGGTGAGACATCGCGGTATCCATGGTCCGGCGTTTCATCCTTGCCGTCCTTCAGCAGACTGGCCAGTATCTCTCCGGCGTTGACGATCTCGTAGTACTCCTCAAGCATCCGGGGAAGATTCTTCTTGTAGGGTGAGCAGTAATCAAGCGCGGTCTCGCCCTGGCATCGCGTCAGGTAGCGCATGTTGACGCAGCCGCCACCACAGATCGGCAAAACGCTGCATGTCCGGCATTCGGGATCGGTGTAGGGATCGGTGCTGACAGCGAACATGGCGCGGAGATCCGGATTCGTGATCGGCTCCTCCGCATGCAGATCGCCGACGACCATAGCGGGATTGCCGACGTTCTCCCAGCATTTGTATATCTCGCCGGCCGGACCGATGACGTAACCCAAGTGGCGGTTCATCGTGCAGACACCATGCTCGGGACTAGGGTGGGGAAAGAGGCTGACAGCATCACCCGCCAAACCACTACGGCGGCGGCACTCCAGCTTGAAATCGACCCAGCTCTCCATATTGAGCGGACAACTGCAGTCATAGGCAAATCGTTGCTCTCGTCCGACCAATCCGGAATAGATATGCCCGCTCGCCACGGTGACTGGCAGGCCCTCGAAGCGTTCGCGCAGTTCGGCCCGGTACTCATGATAGGCATCGGCATTGCTTCGGTCAACGTTTACCCGGATATGCAGGCCGCCGCTGTACGACGAGTCGAAGAGGCGGGTGATATTCTCCATGATTCGGTCATAAGTCGGCCGACCGCCAGCCAGGAGGCGGCGTTGGTCATGCACTTCGCGCGGACCGTCGAGGGTGATCTGAATCATCTCGATGTGCAGTTCATTGAGTCGATCGATCTTCTCGCCAGTTAGGAGATAGCCGTTGGTGATAAGCCGGATATTCAGACACTCAATCTTCAGATCAAGGAGGCGCCGCGTCGTCTCCTCAATCACCCCCCACGCCAGCGTTGGTTCGCCGCCGTACCACGCGACAGTGAACCGCCTGGCGGTAGCGTGACGATTGACGAATTCTATCAGCCTCTCAATCGTCTTTGGCGTCATCACCTGGTCATTCTTGCATCTCGGCTCGAAGCAGTAGGCGCAATGGAAGTTGCAGGCCAGGGTGGGGCAGAGGGTAAGCGACAATGTATTACTGTCGTAGCAACTCGCGTTCCGCATGTAGTGATAGCGGGCGAGTCCGCGTTCGTCCCCGCACTCATTTACCAGCATCTGGCTGGCGCGGAGCAAATCCATGAACTCCCGGTACATGGACAAATCCGCACCGTCCGCTATCTTTGCATCCGGCACGCCGCCACATTTGCGCACGGTCTCGAGCCAGCGGAAGTGCTTCTCATCAAGCTTGAGCAGCCGGTTTGAGAGCGAGTTATAGATGAAAGGCCCGTGGCGCTCCGAACGGAACATGTGATTGTAGCGCGACCATTTCATCTGCATTGGTTTCTCTTCATCGCCTGGCTTCCTCGGTTTTAAAACTGGTCCGGGAACCGCGTCGAGCGCCTGACCGTTCGGACAAGAGCGCTCTCCGCGGCTTCCCGGCACCGCCATGAGGCCGGTGCTACATACACTTGCATTCGGAGTCCTTTTTGCAGACCTTGACATCATCCGAGTATTCTCCACCACAACCCCCGGTTCCGCCTACGATCTTTTCCAGCATGGCCTCGTTGATGCTGTCAAGGGCGGCTTTAGCCTCATGGTGCTCGCAATCAATCCCATGCTCCTTGAGAAGAGCAATGCGGGATTCCACGCTCTTCTCCGCCTTGAGCTTTTTGTGAAGCATCGGGTTCTCTACTACGGCTCTTACCAAATCCTCAATCCTGGAGCTAATCTTCTCGGTTGCCATGAACTGACCCTCCTCCATTTAGTGACAAGATATAGTTTCTAACACCACAATTATAGGAAAAATGCTTTTTCGTGTCAAGGAATATTACACGGTGATTCTGTTCTAATACATAACTATTTTAAATTACACATATTAAACGATTGGATATGTGTAATTTTTAAAGTATTCCAGCGTGTTATTAGGTGTTATTTCTTTTTTACATCCAGTTTTATGAGTTTGCCATCCCGGTGCTCCACCAGATAAACTGGTTTCCCCACAACGCCCCCGTCCTTCCCTATACTGTATCCGCCGCTCAAGCCCGGCCAGTCCTTTATGTCGTGGAGTGCCGCCGCCACTTTCGCCGGCGCCGTCGATCCCGCCTTTTTTATGCCATCCGCCAGTAGTTTCACCGCCTCGTAGCCGTTGGCGGCATAATGGTTCGGAGGAAATCCGTATTTGTCCTGATAGGCCTTGATGAACTCTTTGGCTATCCGTCTCTCAGGTTCCGGATCAAAATACAAGGTGGTCACGACGTTGTCAAGGTGCCCACCGCTTTCGGTGATGGATGCGGGGGTGAAATCAGAATCCGTCAGGATCGGCTGCTGGATGCCGCTCTTCCTCATTTTTGCAATAAAATCGCCAAGGACTTGATGATGTCCGGCGTAAAGTAGAGCATTGAATTCGAAGTTTTTCCATTTCGCGCCGAGAGAATAGAAGCTATCCGTATCCTCCATCCAGTAGGGGACGGAGTCGGAGACCTTGATTCCATAAGCAACCGCGGCCTTTTCGAACTCCGTGGCAAACCTGGTACCGTAATCGTCATTCACATAACATATGACGACCTTATTGTATTTTCTATCCCTGGCGAATTCGGCGAGATATTTTGCCGCCAGATCTGATTTTACCTGGATATCAATGATCAGCTTGTTGTTCCGTTCCAACAGTTCGGGGTTTCTGGCGACGGGAGACACCAGGAGCAAGCCTTTCTCTGCATAGCTCTCGGCACAGGGCGCCGTGGTAAAAGAAAACGTATGGCCGATAGCCGCCACGATATCCGGATCCATGGATAGATTCTCTGCAGCCAGCAGACTGCCATCTATCGTTCCCTTGTCGTCTATTTTGATAAGAAGAAATTTTCTTCCAGGCGGAACGCCGCCCGCATTGTTTATCTCATCCACTGCCATTTCAATGCCGTTAAAGGTTTTTGATTCCGAATGTTCATGACTCCATGATCCAACTGCCGCTATCTTTATATCCCCGGTTGACTTTTCCGCTCTTCGGGCACGTTCTTCGGCTATATTCGTTTTTTGGCAGGCAAATAAAAGCAAACCCAAAACAAGAAGCCACATCACCAGTACACGTTTGTTATTCATGGTTTCTTCCCCGGCAATTTTTGCTGAACTATATCATCAGGCATCATGCCAGTTGCCTCTTGGCAAGCTCGAAGAACAGTCCGCCTTTTTCCATCAGTTCCTTATAGGTTCCGTTTTCCACAATTACTCCTCTATCCATAACCACGATTCGGTCGGCGTTCAACACCGTACTCAGGCGGTGGGCGATGACAAGACGCGTGGCGTGAAATTGTTCCAGACTCTTGGCGACTATGGCCTGGGTGATGTTGTCGAGAGCGCTGGTGGCCTCGTCAAAAAAGAATATACGCGGTTTGGTCGCCATGGCCCTTGCGATCATGAGCCGTTGCCGCTGCCCGCCGGATATCGTACTCCCGCCGGGGGGGACCATAGTGAACATGCCCATCGGCATGGCCTCTATATCTTTGTCGAGACCGGACATGCGGGCCGCTTCCCAGGCATCCTCCTGGGTCAGATTGTTGGCGCCGATGATATTGCTGAGGATGGATCCGGCCATAATCTGACCATTCTGAAGCATGACACCTATCTGGCGGCGCACAACCCTCAGATCGAGGGTTTGGATATCCTGCCGGTCATAGTATATCGAACCTTCCTCGGGGGTTTCAAATCCCAGCAAAAGTCTGAGGAGCGTTGATTTGCCGCTCCCTGAGGGGCCGACAACCGCCACAAACTCCCCTGCCCTGATACTGAGCGAGACATTCCGCAAAATGAGGGGATGGTCTTTCTTGTAGCGGAATACCACATTCTGCACTTCGATGTCACCTGACAAATCACCGGGGTCTTCCTTCGCCGCACTGATTTCGGGCAATGCCGTGAGGATGGGAAGAGCCCGCTCATACAGCGGTAAAATGCTAAGGACAGACGTAAGGGCGTTTGATATCTGTGTCGCCGCCGACAGAGACTGACTGAACGCCGCTATGAAAGCCAGAAATTGACCCATGCTCAGGGATGCTTCCTTGTAATAAAAGAGGATAAAGATCAGCATGGAGTACACCACCGGTGTTACCGCGTTCACTGTTCCGAGGGAGGCCGAGACCATGCCCGCTTTGAGGGTGCATTCCTTCTGCTTCTGGAATTCCCGCAGCCATTTTACAAATCCTTTCTTCTCCGAGCCCGATACCCTTAGCTTCGCCATTCCGTTGATGAATTGAAATACCAGCCCGGAGATACGGCCGCGGATACCCAGGAGCTCTCTTTGGTAACGGACATTCGCCAGCATGAGGAAAAAGGTGATGAGAGTAGTAAGCAGGATTAGCCCAACCCCGAGAGTAGCCAAAGAAAGGCTGTAGTAAAAGAGCAGGGCCAGGTTGAAGGACGAAAATACGCCCGACAAAAGCGAGCCGGTCACGGCTCCGCTCAAGACCTGCCTGATGGAATTTATGCCCATGGTCCTGCTGGCCAGATCGCCCACGGAATACTGCCCGAAAAAACTGACCGGCAGAGAGAGGAGACGGTCCATCACCGCCGACTGAACAGAACCGTCGATCTTCCCCTCTATCCTCAACATGGCCACCGCCCTGGTCATATCGAACATGGCCGTAGCAAGGGCGCTTATGACCAAGGCTGCGCCGATCTGCATAAGTTGGCTGCTCTGCGCCATGGGGATGAAGATGTCAAATACATAAGACGTACTCAAGGGAGTCACAAGTCCCAAGAGGCCGCCCACCGCGCCCATGAGGAAAATCATTTTAATATCGCGAGCGTTCCCGAAGAAGGCGAATTTAAGGAGCGCGCCCATGTTTACCGCTGTTTCCGGAAAGGGCCGATAGAACGTAAAGGCGACGGGGGACAATTCGGACGCTGTGCGCTTGTTTACCGGTATGGCCACATGGCCCGCTGGGTCATGAATTACATAGGTGTCGGGGGTCGGCTGCAAAAGGGCCACAGGATGCCTGCTTTCTTCAAGGAAGGCGAGTAGCGGTCCGTTGTTTGATTCCCACCACCCTTCTTCCAGGATTACCCTGCGGATCCTGATCCGTGAAGCCACGCCGATATTGGTGAGGGAGTTCCCTAATTTTCTCTCCCTTGTAGATGCAGAGGGCGGGCTCATGTTCACCTGCATGGCGTCTCCAACGATCTTGCAGGCGGCAAAGAGCGGTTCCGCCGCCTCAACGGCGATCGCCCCTCGCCTGATGTCCTTGTCGCGGACGAAGTATAGGAGGACGGTCTCAACATCCGCTGCTTCATTCGCCAGTTTTTTCCTGATCCGTTCGGACTCCCTGGAAAGCTCCTGTTCCCTCAGCAATTCAATTGCCCGGCAGAATACATGGTTGAAGTTATCCAGGAAAGACCAGTCGGGGTCCGCTTTCATCTGCTCCAGGGTGTCGGTGAGGGATAAAGTACACTTATCTGCAGCCTGGAGCCATGAGTCTTCAGAAAGGGGGAAGGAAACATCTTCCGCAATGGGGGGCAGGTTTACATCTCCCCTGATAAATGACCTGCCCTCCTGGCTCCTCGCCCATAAAACGCCTTTAGCCGAGCAGTATGCTGCACCTTTATCCATGGACAATCGCCCAGCGACGAGCCTTCTGATCTCCGGAGGCGCCTGTCGAGTCTGCAGGGCGGAAAGGAGATTGGCGGTCCAGCCGTCGAGAAACTCCTTAACCTCATGCATCGATATATCATCACTGGCCAGTTCATGCAGGCGCCCTCTGCTGGTCTTCAGAAGGATTGTACCCATGGCCCCAACAGCGAGCAGGCCCATGCCGCTGCCTGTGGGGTCAACTCCCACTCCGAAAAGGGCGGTATTTTCACCTGTCGAAAAAACATGGGCGCGAGCGCCCTGCGGCTTGCCGTCCTTGATCTGTACGGAAAAAACATCGACGGACCCCTTCTGAACAATCCATGCGCCTTCGAAATCGTCAAGAAGGACAGGCCTGTTTCCGCCCGCCGTTACCTGGATACCTTCCCTGTTCAGTGTTTCCAGCACATCCATGATTCGCTCCTAACCCTGTTTAATCAAATCCCGGTACAGCCCGTCAACGCCGAGTAATTCCTCATGGGAGCCGCGTTGCGCCACCTTCCCCCGATCGAGGACGATGATCTCATCGCAGTCCCTGATCGTGCTGAGGCGGTGGGCGACGATCATGCATGTGCAACCCCGCCTGCGCAGGTTTACGTCAATCATCATTTCTGTTTTGGGGTCCAGGGCGCTGGTCGCCTCGTCCAGGATCAGAATGGCTGGATCAGTGACGAGGGCGCGGGCTATTTCCAGGCGTTGGCGTTGCCCCCCGCTGAAGTTCCTCCCCCCCTCTTCCACAACGCTGTTGTATGCCCCGGTGCGGGCGGCAATGTCATCATGTATGCAGGCATCCTTGGCCGCCAAGGTTGTCTTGCGATCGGGGATTGTGGCGTCCCACAAGGTCAGGTTCTCCCTGATCGTCCCTTCAAAAATAAAAATGTCCTGGTCCACCATCGCGACCGAGTTGCTCAGCACCGCCGGATGAAGATTAGCCCGCAGCTTTCCGTCAAAGAGGATATCCCCGGACCATGGTTTGTAAAGTCCGGAGACGACCTTGGCGATCGTGGATTTTCCGCTTCCAGACCCGCCGACCAGGGCGACTCTCATCCCAGGCTGCAAGGAGAGGTTGAAATTCTCGATCAGTGGGGGTTCGAGGCGGCTGTATCCGAAGGTGACATTGATCATTTTCAGCTCACCGCTCAGCTTGACGGCGGAGCCTTCCGGGACGGCGATATTCTCAGTGTTCTGGAAGGCCTCGTCCAGTTCGTATTTCAAGACATCGTCGAGGCGATTCAGGTCGGCCCCAGTTGTCTGGATGACACCGCTCAGGGAGACCAGTTGATTGACAGGCCCCAGGAAACTGTTCATAAGACTCTGGAAAGCTACAAGCATGCCGACGGTCAGGTGGCCATCTATGACCCGGAAACCGCCCAGCGTCAAGATCGCCGCATTGGTGATTGACATTAGCAAGACGGGGATAACGGTGAGTACCTGGTTCGGCAGCCCTAACTGCTGTTCCGAGCTGATAACCTTGGCTTGATAACCCGCCCATTTGGCGAAAAAGTCCGACTCGGAGCCCGTGGCCTTCAAGGTCTCGATCGTCATAAGCCCGTCCATTGTCGTCCCGAGGAGCTTTCCCTCCTCCTGTTGCAATCTTTTGTTTACATTGACGCGATTTTGGGAAATTTTCTTCATGACGACAAAATTGGCGAGGGCCATAAAGATACCGACACAGGTAAGGAGGATATCGTACTGGAACATGATCACAGCATAGAAAACAATCATGAACAGGTTGATCACATTCGTCGTAAACTGTCCCGACAGCAGGTTGGCGATCTGGTCGTTTATCGCCACGCGCCCGGCGATGTCGCCGGGGTAGCGCTGCGTGAAGAATTCAATGGGGAGGCGCAGGACATGCCAGAAAAAAGTTGTCGCCGAGGTGACGGCGAACTTTCTCTCCATATACAGCAAAAAGTAATGCTGCAGCCAGGTGAGGACACCGCGCAGCGCCGCTGTGAGCGCCATTCCCCAGAGCAGTGGGTATATCCATGATTTCATGCCGCCGACAATGACGTTATCGACGAATATCCTGGAGAAAACGGGGATGATCAGTCCGGGTACCACGAGAAACAAGCTTGCCAGCAACACATAGGCGAAGGCGGCAAGCGAACCATCCAGCCTGGCGGCGAGGGATTTCAAGATATTCGGCCTGCTGCCGCCCTTGCGGAAATCAGGGCCTGGCTCGAAGGTCAGAACAACACCTGTAAAGGATTTATTGAATTCTTCGGTGCTTACGCGCCGAGGTCCTGAAGCGGGGTCATTCAGGTAAAAGCCTTCTTTGTCCGCCCCTTCGACCACAACGAAATGATTAAAATTCCAAAAGACGATTACCGGCAGTTTCAGGGTTTTGAATTCCGCCGGCTCCATGCGGTATCCCTGGGCGGTAATGCCGTAGGCTCTGGCCGCTTTCATGATATTGCTGGCCTTGCTGCCGTCCCGCGAGATGCCGCAGTCCAGCCGAAGCTTTTCAAGGGGGACAAAGAGGCCATAGTACGCAAGGATCATCGCCAGCGAAGCGGCCCCGCATTCGACGGCCTCCATCTGGAGAATCGTTGGCGTCTTTACACGCCGGTAAGAATTTCCCTTGATTTTTTTTGCTGGAGAAGAGGCGCTCACGGTCACCTTCTAATTTCCATAAAAATATTTCTTGAAGAGAGGGATCACCAGACTGATCGGTTGCTGTTCCTGAACGATGCACATCGCGGAACATCGTGTCCCCTCGGTTACGATTACGTCTTTACCCCGCGGAGAGGACCATTTAAAACCGCTTACAGTATCAGTAGCAGACACCAAGCCGGCATAAATCTTGAGCGGGGTAACGTTTCCCGCTAATTCCTTCACCAGCGTTTCGTTGCGCAGGGTGTTCATCATCTCTTCCTGCGACGACGGAAATTGAGAGACGGATAAGACACGCCCTTCCATATACCCATATTCCTCTTTTTTCGTGTTGCCCGGCGATATCTGGACACTCATGCCCGGACGGATCATCTTAGCTTCCGCCGCCGGGACATAAATGACAGCGGAAAGGCTTCGAACATTCTTGCCGGCAAGGGAAACTTTTAGAACCGGAGAATCGATCCGCACTATAGATCCGATGCTGAGCATGACGGAAAGAACCTGGCCGCTGTAAGGAGAAACTATGGCGGCTGTAAGTTCATGTTTACTCCGAAGCATGTCCAGTGCTCCTTCCTTCGTTTTGATTTCCTGATCGCGGCTCAGGAGTTTTTCCTGGTTGGAATTTTCATTGGTAAGTTTCTGGACGGATAACTGCTCAATCTGGCTTCGATATTGCTTAATATCCGACTCTGCACCGTCATACTGCTGCTTTGTCGTCGTAAGTTCCTGCCTGGTAATCAGACCTTCCTTAAAGAGGGCCTCCTGATCCTTGATCTTACTTTCGAGCCAGATTAGTTGCTTCTTGGCATTTTCGATTTTTTTCAGATAAGCATCCTTCTGCATTTCCGTATATTCTTTATTTAACTGGTTGCTTTTGGCGATGCTGCTTTTCAGGGCCTGATAATCTTCCCTGATGACATTGAACTCGTCCCTGGCGTTAGTTATCTGGTCAAATAGTTCGGGTTGGCTAACCCGCGCTACGATCTGCCCGGCTTTTACAGTGTCACCTGGTTTAATTCTGATATCGTATATCTGACCGCTGGTCCCGGCCACAATGTCATATACTCCCCATTCCTTCATTAGTAGGCCGCTTCCGGTCACGGTAGTAGGGATGCTGCCCCAAAAGCCCCATAAAACCAACGCGACAATGATGAGTCCTGCGGCGCCGAGGGCGAGCCAGCCAACCGGCGTAGTGACCTTCATCAGTAAATCCAGTTGCTCCGGAGAGGAGATGTTTTCCAGTGATTCTTTTCTGAAAATCTTCTGATCC
>Ga0194038_1001029_pt1 | contig 12103 bp, 10 predicted proteins | sample JunL226m_MetaG_FD_148630 | JGI IMG/M metagenome (GOLD analysis project Ga0194038, IMG submission 148630) | Anoxic zone freshwater microbial communities from boreal shield lake in IISD Experimental Lakes Area, Ontario, Canada - Jun2016-L227-6m | ecosystem: Environmental > Aquatic > Freshwater >...
TAGAGTTGTTGCCAGTTTTTTTGCGATAACCCCGTTTAAAATCCCGAAAAAAGCGTTCCAATATGTTATTGGTACGCTGGGGTTGCAGTATGACAGTACCACCGTCAGGAGTTAAAACGGTAATCGGATCGCAGAACAGTTTCTGCCAATACTTGTCGATCTGTGCCACCAGCTTGACATAATCCGTGTTCTTTGAAAATGTAGGTTCACTGGTGATTTTTTCCCGAAATTGATGCACTCGGGTTTCAATGTCACCGATATTATCGTCTGTTCCATCATCATTTAACCCCTTGGTTGAGTTTTCAGGGGCAATTCGCATGGCCTGACGCAGTTGAGAAAACTTGTTCTGTTTTATTTTCATTGTAGCCATTGCCGATTTCATACTGATGTCATCAATTACCGGTTGAAGCTCTTTTTTAAGCTTCAGAAAGATTGGCGCGCTATTATGATCGCTGATGTTTGTTATCTCCTGATAGACAGTGAACAGCCTTTCAGTAAAGCTAAGGTGTGGGCAATCGAAAGGAAAGCCATAGCCATTATGAACATCCTTCAATGCCCATTGGATGAGGCTGTAGCAACCAATAGCAGCAATCATATCCGGGGGTAATGCCGGCAACTGGCCGCTGCTGATACCATTTTCCATCGTACAAGCTGCTTTGGGATTGTTATCCATTGTCTGTTTGAGAGATCGAGTTCTTCGTCTGAGAATCGCTCGAATCCCATGCACCTTAAGCCGTTTACGGATCATGTCATATTCAATTCCGAACAGGTCCTTACCGATATCTCTTAAAAAATGAAAATGACAGATAAAATTCGGCGTTCCGGAAAAGACAGTCGCCACCGCTTTAAGAATACCACGGCCCATATCGTGTACAATGGCTATCGGTATACCAAAGAGTTTTCTGATGTTTTTTAAAAAAGGGATTATTTCATCTGCCTTCTCCGATGGCAGCTTGGTGTTTCCCAGAACAATTTCGCTGATCGAATCCAGACAGCTCATCAATATCGGCCCCTTACCGTCACAGGTTCCATCCAGATGCAGAATATATCCGCCCCCCCGCTGGCACATCCTGTCTTTGATAGCATGGGCTCTGCGATGGTGAGCAAGGGATAGATAGATGATGAATTTTTTGCCCAGATAAGAGATTTCACTGGCGCTTATGCAAATATTTCGCAAAACCAACTCATCAATTACCTGGCCTTGCGAGCAATGCCTGAGAAACAGTGCTTTACCCACATGTACCATGACATCATAGCCGAATTTGCACCTTTTGGGAACCAACCCGGATAGTCGCTCAGATTTATATCGTTTTTTGCAGCATGAACATTCCATCAGCAGCTCATGGCTGATGAACTGACCAAGGTGCAGCGTAACAACCGGTTTATTGCGGCTTTTATAAACCTTAAGCTGACCTTCACATTGACAGCGGCTAAGCTCAGGTGCAAAATTGATTACCGGAGGCTTTGGGAAAAAACCAAGCGGAGAACCCAGACTAATCAACCGGCTGCAATATTCTGAAAAGGCGGTTATGATTTCAAATCCAACGGCTTTTTTTTAAAACCGTGCTGTTCAAAGAGGCGTTTAATTTGTTCTGGATCGACACGGATACTCATCTTGTTTTTCAGATTGGCTGATATCTGAGCAAAACTGAGTGATGGATTGTTGATAAATTCCACCAGCACTCGTACAGCGGCCTCAGTGCTGATCAAACCAATCGGAACTTTATCCTCAGAAACCGCGCATATCATTCGCTGACGGTGATTGATATGTTTATCAGAGGACAAATAAACAAACTGAGCCTGCGGTTTAATCCTATCGATTCTGCTCTTCTGGTACATCTGGGTTAACACCGCGCGGCAGTCAGTGGCAAGCATACTGCACAGGGTACCTGCTGGATATCCGCTGCGGGAGCTATCAATGATATGCTGAATGGTATTGATCAGTGTGCCACGTTTGGAAAAACCAATCGCATCGTGTTGCCAAAGTCCATGAACATTAAAAACTGGTATGTCCTTCAGCGTATACCATCTGCCGTTATGGGTGTAGCTGCTGTAATAGCCAACCTGCATCAGAAGTCGCCTAACGGAGATAACAGCATAGTCCAATTTGCCGGCAAGTTCATCGATTTGCCAGCATTTTTTGTCAAAGAACAGTTGGCCTAAAAGATCGGTTTTTTTTTGAAACGGAGCCATGAGCCACCTCAATGATAAAGTATAAATTGTATTTCGAAATAAGCAAAAATAATTTATACTTTATCATAAGTGGCCTCTATGTCAACGACATGCTTTAGAATGTTTTGATGCCGTAAATATATATAATTTCAACCTCTTAAATCTATTGCTAACAATTTGAGGTATAGTAATTGAAGAGTAAACTATCGATCAAATATGAAATCATAAGAACAATAACCAATTGAAATCATGGTATCCAACCGTTAATTGTGGCAATAGCATTTATCCGGACTTTTTATGAAAAAGGGTCATAATGATATGCATGCAAAAAGAATTGCCGTAATCGGTGGCGCCGGTTTTATAGGGTCTCATCTTGTAGATAAATTGGTTGAAATGAATTACAGAGTCTCAGTTATCGATGATTTGTCGACAGGTAGAGAAGAGAATGTCAATAAGGCAACTCGTTTTTATAATATGAAAGCCGAATCGGCGGATTTGCTAAATGTCTTGGTTGATGATTCTATATATTTAGTGTTCTTTCTTGCTGCGAATTCAAACGTTCCGTTATCGGTTCGAGACCCTCTTTTTGACTTCCGTAGTTTGAATTGCGCAATTAATGTGATCGATAAATGTAGACACAGTAACGTGAGGCGATTCATATTTACATCATCGGGTTTCATTTATGGAAATACCAAAAATCGCCCCATTACAGAAGACGAGCCTTATAAGCCAGTTTCTCCCTATGCAATATCCAAGAAATCAATTGAGCATTATCTTGCATTCTATCGTGAGGTGTATGGGCTAACGTATGTGGTCTTACGCCTTGCAACGGTTTATGGCCCAAGGCAAATATCAGGAGCCTTGGCTGACTACATTAGAAAACTTGCAGGGGGTGAACAGGCTGAGTTTTTCGGCGATGGATCCAAGACACGTGACTATATATATATTGACGATGTGGTGGAGGCACTCTTGATGAGTATGAGCTTGCCGGATAGTCATGATCCAATTTATAATATTGGATCCGGCAAAGAAATAGAGTTACTAACAGTTTATCGCAAAATTGCTGAAATGCTTGGTCGAAAACCAGAACCCGTTTTTCAGCCTGATCGGCTAGGCGAATTGTATGGTTATTCATTATCCTATGCAAAGGCAAATAGGGATTTAGGCTGGCAGCCAAGAACTTGCTTGGATGAAGGTTTGCAGAGAATTTTGATCCATAAAGGGTTGCTTCCCAATAACTGTGATCCAAATCAATAGCTTGTTTTTAAACAAAACCCTATCTTTGGAAATTAATTTTCAGAAAGATGATAATATATGAGTAATTATACAACACCACTGGTTTCTGTTGTAATTGTTGTCCGCAATGAGGTTAAGTATATTGCAAAAACGATTGAAAGCGTTCTGAAACAGGACTACCCTGCAATAGAAATTTATGTGCAAGATGGCGGTTCAACTGATGGAACGGTTGAAGTGTTAAAGCAATTTCCAATTAAATGGGTCAGCGAACCTGACAGAGGCCAGCCAGATGCTGGTAATCGTGGATTTCGCGCTACAAAGGGAGAAATTGTTATTTTTCTTCCCGGTGACGATTTATTGCTACCAGGGGCAATAAAAACAATGGTTGACGTGCTCACGAGCTGTCCTGAAATTGGTTTTGTCTATGGGGATGTGGAAGTCATTGATAGTTCAGGTAGGGTATATTCTACCATGAAAGGTGAGGTTTTTGATCTCGACAAACTATTTTGGCGAATGATTGTTCCTACTCAGAGCGTTGCCAGCCTACGTTCTGCACTATCTCAAGTAGGGCTTTATAGGGAAGGAATTCTTTCCGCCGATTGGGATCTGTGGCTGCGGTTAGGTGCAAAATTTAAATCAATTTATATTCCTAAACTAATTGGCCAGTACAGGTCGCATAGCGGTTCTAGCTCATTAAATAATCTTTCTTATATGTCCCAAAGTATATGTTCGGCAGCAGATTCTTTATTGCTGGACAAGGATTTTACCTCTAAATTGCGTTTGGGAACTTCAAGAGCATATGCAGGTTCCTATTTGACGGCATCATTAATAGCCGTATTAGCCCATGAAATGTCAAAAGCATGGAGTTTGTATTTCAAGGCAATTAAAAGCTATCCGAAAGCATTGTTTACAAAAAAAGGTGTTTCAGTTTTGATAGGTCTTCTTATTGGACCGAAATTGTATTGGATCGTTCGTAACCGCGGTCGTGGAGAGGAGTGATAGGCTTGGAGTTATTGCGGAAAATAATGGCGGCGCTGTTAGTTACATTATTGCTGACGAGAGATTACACTTTAATGGTCAATGAGGTTGTATTCCATAGAAATGCAGCATGGTGGTCACCATGGCTTTATAAAACTGGCTTGTTAACAGTTGCAGATATTATTATTATATCAATTACTGCTTTTACACTTATCTGCATAGTGATGAGAATGTCTATCCCCAGGTCTGCTTATTTAAAAATATGTGGACTTACGTTTGCATATTTGATCATTGGTTTTATATACAACATATCGGTTTATACGCTATGGAAAACCTATTTATATGATTTTAAAGTGTTTCTCTGTCTTACTGTTCCTTACCTATTCCTGCATAATTCGCTTGGAAGTAATGTGCTGAAGATGTTTAGTATAAAGCTCATATTTTTCTATGTGATAATTGCAGGAACAATTGATTTATTGGTGTCATGGGTTTATTTCGTGTATTCTTTGGGGATATCAATCCCCTATCCACAATTTCTTGGTTTTCCAATAGTAGTACCTCTAATATTACCTGCACATGTTGCAATGGTTGGGGTTTTGTTTGCCGATAAAATGAAATATAAAATTATCTTTTTATTTTTGGCCTTATTCAACGTCATTAGTGCTATAAATACATTAAGCTTTGGTTATTTATCAATTATTCCAATGTATATACCGTTTCTATTTGTGTTGTTTTCAAGAATTAGTTTGCCGGCAAAAGCAGGCTTTATTTTTGCAATCATAGTGATTGCGAATTTGACGCTTGTAACGTTAATTACGAATCCATTAAAACTCAATATTCTTGATCAGAAAAGTGATGGAGCCATTACGAGAATAATACAGCTTGATAATGCCTTACTTAATTCCAAAGAGAACATTCCAGGTTTAATTGGCAAGGGTTGGGGCAGCACATGGTTTGAGTATATACCTATTCCTGAGAATGATGTCTACTCTGTAGGAACGTCTGTGGCGGCCGAACAAGAAGAAGCAATGGCACTACCTGTCAAGTTTATTTTTAATTGGATGCCACCGGCGTTGATGCATAAATGGGGGATATTGGGAATGATTCTTTTATCTTTCTTTGTAACTAATTTTTATGAAATTTTAGTAAAGAAAATTAGGAAACTTAAAAGACTTGGTTTGTGTAAAAGAAGTCGCAGATATCTTTATGCTATATCTATTATTGCTTTTTTTTATGTTATGAGCGATTTTATGTGGAGTACTTCTTTGACAGGCTCAGTATTTTCTTCCATACTTGCTTTTTGTGTTGAAAGAGAGATCGATACTTATGCAAAGAAGAGCTATGCTTATCGGAATTGACGCACGATTTGCATTACGTGAACGCCGAGGCATCGGGAATTATTCGCTTCATCTAATAAGGTGTCTTGCAGATGCAAGCGACGCTAATCGATATGTACTTTATACAGATGTGGCAGATACCACAGGTATTTTACCAAGAAAAAGCAATTTTCGAATTAAGAAACTTACTTCTTCTAATTATATTATTTGGGAACAAATACTCTTGCCGCTGCAGGCGAAAAAAGACAATATCGATATATTGCATTGTCTTGCGAATACAGCCCCGATATATTTTCATTATGGGCTTAAGCTTATATCCACGATTCATGATGTTTCATACTTGATGCCATTTTCGATCATGCCGAGATCTCCATATATCTACCAGAGATTAGGCAGGATATATCGAAAGAATATCGTGCCTCGGTCGATAAAGAGGGCAAGTTCTATAATAACGGTTTCCAGGTTTGCCAAGAAAGATATTTTATCTAATATTCCATTTTTGACGGAGGAGAAAATATCTATAATATATGAAGCAATGAGCGGGGTTTTTCGAGTAACCGACAAAGGTTTTGCCCGTTCTTTTGTCAAGGAAAAGTATAATATTAGCGGAAAGTATGTATTGAATGTTGGCGGACGGGATCCCCAAAAAAATACGGCATTCTTGGTTAAAAACTTTCTTGCCTTGAAGAAGGCAGGCGCCATTTCGGAAAAGTTGGTGATTGTTGGATTTTCAGACTATGCGGATATTGACCAATGCATCGTAAACTCTGGTATTGCTGATGAGGTTATTTTTATTGATTTCGCTGAAGAGAACGAACTTGTACACCTATATAATGCAGCCGAAATTTTTATCTTTCCATCATTGTATGAATCATTTGGCATACCGCCTCTGGAGGCGATGGCATGTGGAACCCCTGTTATTGCCTCCAATACGGGAGCTATTCCGGAGATTGTCGGCGAGGCTGCTATGCTTATAAATCCAAGAGGGAATGAGGAGTTTAAAGCGGCAATATCAGTGTTACTGGATGATCATATATTGAGACAGGAACTTATACGACGCGGGCTTGAGAGAGTAAAAAAATATTCCTGGGTGAAGATGGTGAGGGAGACGTTAAATGTATATGAAACCCTGAGGGTAACTACTCAAACCAGTATATAATGTATTATTTTCGAAAATTTTGGGGAAATCAAGCGGTTTATCAATGAATACATGAGCCGAACTGGGGTGTGGCGGTTCCGGGATGCTACCATGGGGGTATTTCTCATTCTGCTTGGCTGATTTGCTTCACCATGCGGCGCTGAAACAGGTGCAGATATACCATAATTGAGACCGAATAAATTTATGAGTTCCTTATTCTATTTTCATAAATCCATACGGGCTGCGGTATAATATTGCCGAAACCATCCGACTTGCTCCCAAGAGCATTGCTCCTCTTCCAGTTCCATCTATTGTTGGCTCATAATTAGAATGGGGGAGGGAGTGAACGGTTACATATTTTCAGCTATCCCTATTTTAAGAATTATTACCGATGCTGAACTGAGAAGCCGGATGATTGAGAAAGGCTTTGAACAAGTAAAAACATTCACATTGGAAAAGACAGCTCAACAAATGCTGGAAATATACAGAATGATCGTTAAACTATGAAATTGCTTTTTATAACACCGCGCTTTCCATATCCCCCTTTCAGAGGCGATAAGGCTGTACCGTTTCATCGTATGCGTGTTCTGAGCAAAAAGCACGAAATAACCCTGTTATCTCTTTACGAGCGCGAAGATGAGCTGAACGAGATTGAATCGTTACGCTCATTTTGCACAACAATTCGCACGGTAAAACTTCCTAAATGGAAGTCGATTAAAAATATGGCTTTACTGGGACCTGTTTCACGATTGCCGTTTCAGGTGTTGTATTATCAATGCAGAGAATTCGGAGAATGCCTGAATATGCTGTTAGCGTGTGAGCAGTTTGATCTGATTCATGCTTTCATGCTACGGCTCGCTCCGTTTTGCCAAAACATTTCTACACCGGTAATCATGGACTTAATTGATTCAATGCGACTCAATTTTGAACGCCGTGTGGAAATGGCACGCGCACCACAGAAATGGCTCTTATTGGAAGAACTTCGACGTTTAACTTATTATGAGAAGGAAATTTGCGATCAATTTGCTCGTTTGATTGTTGTTTCAAATAAGGACAAAGAATATATATCATCACCAAAATTGGATGTAGTCCCTCTGGGGATAGATACGGAACGATTTGTACCAAGGAAGGTGCCTGTAAATAATCCAACCATTATTTTTTCAGGTAATATGTTTTATGGACCCAATATCCAGGCTGTAAAGTGGTTTGCTGAAAATTGCTTCTTCCGTATCCAGAAAAAAATTCCTAATGTTTCTTTAGCGATAGTTGGAAATGCTCCTCCTCTTGATATCCGTAAATTGGGGAACAACTCAGGAATATCAGTTACCGGTTTTGTGGAATCAATGCCCTATGCATTAAACCAGGCAACGATTGCGGTTGCCCCCATGCAATCAGGCTCTGGAATGCAATTTAAGATTCTGGAAGCCATGTCATGCGGTTTGCCGGTTGTTACGAATACACTTGGGTTAGGAGACATTAAGGCGAAGGCCGAAGTGGAGATAGTGCTTGCAGAAACGCCTGATGATTTTGTAGACAATATCGTCAATATCTTGAATTGCAGCGAATTGGCTCAGCAAATCGGCAATCGCGCTCGCGAGTTTGTTCTTAATAACCATAGCTGGGAACATACAACTGATATGGTAGAAGGTATTTATAATCAGGTTTTGAACAGAGCAAAAACAGCAGCTATTTGAAATATCAGTTGATGGATGATTTGAGGAAGTATGATAAAAGCCAAACGTTAATTGTGGAGAGTGTCCAATACCGGCACTGTTCGACTGGTTAAATGATGGTTGATTCAGATCTAAAGCTGGCAGAAAGAGAGAAAAGGGCGGATGGGTAAAAAGGCACTTATCTGTGGCATTTCTGGGCAGGATGGGACGTATCTCGCAAAACTGCTTCTGGAAAAGGGCTATGAGATATACGGAACATCCCGTGATGCACAAATATCCTCTTTTTCCGGTCTTGTAAGGATAGGTATCAAATCATCCGTCACCCTTTATTCTATGGCGGTAAATGACTTTCGTAGCGTCATCCAGACCCTGTCCAAGGCGCAACCTGATGAAATTTACAATCTGGCAGGCCAGAGCTCCGTGGGGCTTTCTTTTGAACAGCCTGTAGAGACACTTGAAAGCATAAGTGTCGGGACGCTTAATCTGCTGGAGGGAATCCGCTTTATCGGCATTCCTGCACGGTTATATAATGCAGGCTCCAGTGAATGCTTTGGTAACACCGGCGGTATTCCTGCAAACGAATCAACTCTCTTTCATCCCCGTAGCCCCTATGCCGTGGCCAAGTCGGCCGCACACTGGGAGGTTGCTAATTACCGCGAGGCATATAATCTCTTCGCCTGTACCGGTATCCTCTTCAATCATGAATCACCACTACGTCCGGAACGGTTCGTCACATGCAAGATCGTAAAAGCTGCCTGCCGTATTGCAGGCGGCAGCAAGGAAAAACTTCACTTAGGCAATATATCGATCGCTCGCGATTGGGGCTGGGCACCGGAATATGTTGAGGCCATGTGGCGGATACTTCAACTGGAGACTCCTGACGATTTCGTTATTGCCACAGGAGAGACAAATACGCTGGAGGAGTTTGTTGCTGAAACCTTTGCCTGTGTGGGTCTGAATTGGTGCGATCATGTCGTAACGGATTCAAAGCTTCTGCGCCCTTCAGAGATTATGGTCAGCCGGGCAAATCCTGAAAAGGCAAGGGCCGGACTCGGTTGGCAGGCAAGGTACAAAATGAGGGATGTTGTTAAAATGATGGTTGAAGATGATGCAAACCTTTCTATTGGTGCATAGGATGTTGGTACCGGTTGGGATATCCTCTCTTTATGAGGAGGCGTGCAACCCGGATGAATGAAAAAGTTGTACTGGTTACAGGTGCGAACGGTTTTCTGGGAGGGACGATACTGACCCAGTTGCAGAGGGAGGGCTTTGCAGTGCGCGCGACCGACATGGGAAGCGCCTCAGCGGCTGCTGGTATCGCATACCAAAAAGCAGATATTACACGGCCGGAAGAACTGGTTGATGCTATGGGTGGCACGGCCACTATTATCCATGCAGCCGGTTTGGCGCATATTTTTACCCCAGGCGCCGGATCGGACGAAAAATTCCGTCAGATCAATGAAATCGGTACCGAAAATGTCGCAAGAGCTGCGGCTCAGGCCGGGGCGGGACATTTGATCTTGATCAGTTCCGTATCCGTCTATGGTCCATATACCCTGGGCTTATACGATGAAAACGCACCGTGCCGGCCGGTTGGACCCTATCCCCTGTCTAAATTCCATGCGGAACTGCGGGCTATTGAAATTGCAGACAAGTCAGGAATGGCGCTTACGATTCTAAGACTGGCAACTCTTTATGGTGAAGGAGATCCCGGCAATGTTGGGCGGCTGATTCGATCACTGGACCAGGGGCGCTTTGTCTGGATCGGGGATGGCAGTAACCGGAAAAGCCTGCTCTACAAGGGGGATGCTGCCCGCGCCTGTGTGGCAGTGGCATCATCGCCTGCTGCTGGAACCCGTATATGTAATGTATCTGCTCCGCCATGCACCATGCGTGAAATTGTGGACGGGATTGCCGATGCGCTTGGGAAGCGGCCACTTCCGTTGCGGATACCCGGCAGCTTGGCATTGGTTTTAAGCCGGAACCTGTCCCGACTTCCAAACCGGAGGCTGGCCAGCATTCATCAGACGGTTAAGAAATGGATGGCTGAGGATGTTTATGACAGCCAACTGTTTAACCGCACGTTTGATTTTTCAGTTCAAACATTGATAAAAGATGGCATTCGGAAAGAGGTGGAGTGGTATCGTAGAAATGCCGGAATGTGAAAATGGCGGGAAAGCGTAAGAGCGTGAAGGCGCAAGGGCGAAAACGTTTTGTGACTTCACGGTTATGGGGGGAATTGAGTTGACCTTGGATGAAGACCGGCGTTTAAGATCACAAACTGTGACCTTAAAGCAAGGTCAGCATTCAAAATATGGTTCCATGGCCTTCACAGAACAAGGTGTGGCAATGCTTTCCAGTGTTTTAAAAAGTGAAAGAGCCATTCAGGTAAACATCCAGATAATTAGAGCTTTCAGCAAGTTAAGGCATCTGATACTGGGTAATGATGAGCTTCGACAGGAAATTGAAAGTCTTCGGACCGAGACTGAAGGAAAATTTATTATGGTTTTTCAAACCCTGGATAGGTTAATCTGCGCAGAAAGCATACCTGCCAAGAAAATTGGATTCACAGCCAAAGAGAAACAAACCGACTATACAACATAGAAAACAAACACCGATGATAACATTGCAAACCTATGAGAAACTGAAAAGCTTGAGAGCGTAAAAGCCGTACCACTTCACGACTTCACGCCTCGCGCTTTCATGAGTTCACGCATAAAAGGGGGAGATGATGACATGGACTGGGCTTTATGTTGCCAGTTTAGTTCTGAGTACCTTTGGTGCTTGGGCTATCAGCAAACACGCAGATAAAGTCGGGCTGGTGGACTGCCCGAATGGCCGAAGTTCACATTGTATGCCGACACCCAAAGGCGGGGGGATCGGCATTTTTTTTGTATTTTTGATGTCCGCCGGTGTTTTAGGTCTTCCGGTTAGTTTCTGGCTGCCTATCGGTATCATGGCGGTGGTGGCGTTCTGGGGGGATCGCATCGAGCTTTCGGCCAAGTTGCGTCTGGTCATTCAACTGGGGCTGATAGCGGTTGTGATCGTTTCTGGTGGCGGAGGCGCGGCTTATGGTGGTCGGCAGTATCTTCTGTGGGTAGGCTTTTGGACTGTATTTATCGTGGGAACAGCCAATTATTACAACTTCATGGATGGTATAAACGGCATTGCTGGCATCACGGGTCTTTTAGGTTTTGCGCTTCTGGCCTCTTATGTGAATCTGATTGAAGGATCGGCTGCGGTAAAGGGTGTGGCAGTGTGCCTGTCACTTGCCTGCCTGGGATTTCTGCCGCTAAACATGCCCAAAGCCAGAGTGTTTATGGGCGATATCGGGAGCATTCTGCTGGGCAGCGCGTTTGCCGGGCTGATCTGGCTGGCGGCGGAAAGCGTGCTGGACTTTGTCTGCATGGCGTCGTTTCTGTTTCCGTTTTATGTGGATGAACTGACCACCGTGATCATTCGGCTGAAAGATGGTGAAAACCTGACGAAACCGCACCGAAGGCATTATTATCAACTGTTGGCCAATGAAAAGGGGATTGCACACTGGAAAGTGTCTGTGGGGTACGGAG
>Ga0194038_1001031_pt1 | contig 12102 bp, 22 predicted proteins | sample JunL226m_MetaG_FD_148630 | JGI IMG/M metagenome (GOLD analysis project Ga0194038, IMG submission 148630) | Anoxic zone freshwater microbial communities from boreal shield lake in IISD Experimental Lakes Area, Ontario, Canada - Jun2016-L227-6m | ecosystem: Environmental > Aquatic > Freshwater >...
TTGTCCCTCAAGGTCGGTCCATGCGACACCAGACCAACGAACCGGTCCAAACCCAATCAGGTCAACAATGCGGCCACGGTCCCGAGTAGTCAGCTTTGCTGTGACAGCCAGGATTCCAGCCGTGGTTAGTGTTGGAAGATACAGCCCTTTGCAATCGCCAGATGCGCCAATCGTGTCGCACGTCGGATTCACCCAACGGCAGCACTGGCTTGGCCCGCATGGGCTAGGGTTGCTTTGGTAACTGTTACCGGTCCATGTCGGATCGCCGCTCATTTTGTTTGTCCGTTATTCGTTACCGGTCGGGAACTCGTCCGCAAAACCGAGCTTGGAATCAATCTCAGCCTTCAACGAAGGAGCGGCGTTCGTGTATAGGCCCAATCCGTACTGAGTACGAACGGAAGAACGCTGGGCAGCATACGAGTTGAGCGCAGCAACAAGCGCGTTGGTGGCGTACTGTTCAGGAGTGATCTTGTCAGAGTCATCCTTGCCTTTGTTGGTCAGATTGGTGACGTATTCCAAGCCCTTCATCTGGGCGTCGGTAAGCGTTAGCGAGATGTCCATAAATCAAACTTAGTTCAACACAACGAAATTCACGCGAGTTTCCGCCGTAGCCGCAGCATTTGCATTCAACGTAAACGAACCAGCGGCAGCCACTGCGCTCACAGTTTTCATGGTGGTATCGTTTGTTGCAACCGTGGCGACAATCACGCTGCTGGTTGTCACGAGAGAATTTGTTACAACAAGCGATGTCGCAACGGCGGCAAAGTTCACAGATCCAGTTGCCTTGTTGATCGTTTGCGCTCCGGTAGTTCCTGCCGTCGTTACCGTCTTTGAAAGATAGAGCAACCTAACCCCAGACCCAGAGGCACCGATGTCAAATGAGGAGTCCGCGTTCGGTATGAAGTGACCAGCCAAGCTGAGATACCAGCGCGTCGAGTTGTTGCTGTTGAAGTAGGTGGCTCCAGCTCCGGCTGTGGAGGACCCGAGAACTAGATTTCCGGTTGCCGTGACAGTGGTGTCTTTACCGGTCAGCACTACCGGCCGCACCGTGCCGGTTCCCGCTGCAATCGCGCCAATGGTGAGCGTGTTCGCCGTCGTCGTCCAATCGAACACTCCGCGCTCATAATTGCTCGCGTCGGTGAATGTGTTGTAAACGCGGAAGGATTGGGCGTTTGTGCCGTTGCGTTGGGCAAGAGTATATGCCGCATCACGCCAAATCTGAGTGTCAGTGATTGCGTATCCAGTAGTTGCAGGAATAGAAAAAACATTGGAACCAACAGTGATAATGTAAGTTCCGTTTGCAATTTGAAGAGTTGTATTTCCAAGTGAAGACCCACCTCCAAAAGCGTTTATGGCTGAAGCAGCAGTAAACTGTCCTGCTTTTGAGATCGACACCTTACTCACCCCACCAACCTGCCAGTCTTGAAGAAGCGACGCAGCGTTGCTTGCCGTGTCGGTAACATTTACCTTAACAGCAGTTGGGGTTCCGGTCGTATTCCAAGTTCCGGAAATATCAACAATGGATTGCGCGTTATTACCAGTCAGGCTGTAACCACTAGAAATGATTGCACTTGAATTTGCCGAAGGCGAAAAGGTTGCAGTCGAATTGAACTGAGAGCCTGCCGTGACGGTTAGAGTTCCAACGTTAAGTAAATTGCCTCCGTTGGTGACGGTAACTCCATCATCGCTCAGATTAGAGTTTCCAATCGCGTTTGCGGCCGTGAATTTGGGGATTTTGTTGATCGTTCCGGAGCCGCTAATCACGTTTGAACTGATTGCACAAAGAAGCTGAAGTTTAAGAACTTCTCTGGCTTCACTGCTTAGGCACGCAAAGCAAGCCGCTTGAGCCATCAGCGTATTTACATCACATGTTGCCATAAGTCAGGTTCCGCCAAGAATGTTGCAAAGGATTTGGAGTTCCAAAATCGAACGCTCGTACGAGTCAGTTCCCGCAATACGTCCTTCAATAGCTGGTACTACTCCAGGAGTGCCAGCGGCAGCAGCAAGCAAAGCCAATTCGGCCAAGTCACGTCCGTAAGCGTCCAGACACGCAAAACAGGCCCCATCGGCCATTAACTGTGTCGTGTCGCACAAAGCCATAAATCAGCTTGCGTAGTCCCGAGACATCTTCCGGCCTGCCGACTTTTTTTCCTCATCAGAAGCTTTGGCCATATCGTCGATTTCGTCTTCCGGAAGAGGAGGCTTCTCACCGCCCGGTTCCATGGTTTCGTCCTCGTTGTCTTGGCTATCGTCAAGGGCCGTTCCGGCAAGCGACGTGATCTTGATGCTTCCGTCCTCTGCGCGCTCCCAAGCGCACATTGTTTCTCCAGACTTGCCTTGGAGTTTAATTTTGGCCGAAGCCGGAACAGAAATTGCCATAGAAAAATGAATTCGAAATTGACCAAAGGAAGGAGGGGACCGGAGTGACACGGCCCCCTCCCCCTACCATAGCACTTACGACACGACGAATGGAACGTCGCAGCGGGTGCAAGTCGTACCCTGAAGCTGGATCTGGGTCGTGGAACCGTCCACGATGGACCAAGTTCCAAGCGAGCTAGCAACGCTGTTGAGGGCTGCCACCAAGCTCGCAAGCTGAGCCTGGAGGATGATGATATGCTGGATCGTTTGACCGTTGCAGGTAATCGTATTCGCAGCAACTTGGTAGTTGCTGTTGGAATCCTTGACCGGGGTGAACACAAAGGTACGCACGCACACAGAGTTTGCGGCACCGTAGCTCTGCGGGTCGTAGCTCGTCGCAGCACCAGGGTTGCAGAGGGTGACTGCGGCCACGCAACCGGGCTCGCGCAAGTGGAGGATGGCCTCTTCCCATTCAGGGTGAGCCGCCTTGGTCGCAAACGCAAAGTCAGCAATGAACTGACCCTTGTTACGACGCTTGTTCTCGATGACGCAGCCATTGGCATCGGCACCGAGGTTGTCCATAACGAACATCCACTTACCGGCGAAGTCGCGCTTCAAGAACGGCATCATGGGATTGATGTCGGTGGTATCGCGAACCAGTCGGCGCATTGCCTTGCGGTGATGGATGAAACTGATCTGATAGGTGGCGGTGTCGAAATCCGGGTTGGGGACCGATTTGATACCCGAGGTTGCGGCAACGGCCTGGAACGGGAAGACGCGGACAAGGGTGTTACCGGCGCCGTTCAACTGCTCAAACCGCATCGGGAACAGATCCACGCGAACCGCGTAGTTGCCGATCTTTCCAGCCCAACCAAGCTGGTAGAATTTTTGGGCGGGCTCGTCAGACCAATCCATGAATCGCCAAAGAGCGTTCAAGGTGCTGTTACCCTGCTCCATCGCATACAGGGTGTCCATGTCGGTCACCAGCTCCAAAAGCATGGGGGTACCAACGGGACGTTCACCCATTGCGCCCTGGCTGATCTGAGGCTGAACACGCCGCTGAAGCATGTTCGGAGTCAGTTTGGAGGTGGGAAGACCGCCCGTGAGCACAGTCAACTGGGTGTAGTCAGAATTCCACGAATAGGTGAAATCCTGCATCGCAGTGGACGCAACCCACTTCTTGCCAGCAATGCGAAGAGCCTCAATTCGGAGCCAGTCGGAATTGATCCAGACGGAGGCTTCCTTGAGGTTGTTGATGATTTCGCGGAACTGTTCCTTGGCGCGATCGGCCGAAAGGATGAGGTCGAAGCAGAAAAGATCGGTCTTGTAGGACTTTTCCTTGAGCTGGTAGCTGTCGCGAGTGGAACCGAAGCCGATGGCCTTTTCGGTCTTGTCGCAAGCTGCACCAACGCAACCGGAAGCGGTCACATTGGCCCACGCACCGGTCAGGTCAGGAATGACCCGCTCGATACGGTCAAAGGTGTGGGAAACGCCGTCCAGAGCCGGGAATACGCCAGTATCGACGTGAGCGACCCACTGGTCGGTGGGACGGATGGCTCGAACGATTTCGTCGTCGAGATGTTCCGTCTTACGGATTAGAAAATCAGTGAACTGACCGCAAGTAATAGTGCCGCCTGCCATAAGCCTGTGAAGGGAAAGAGGTTTAAACCAACGAACATCACCCCAGCGGCGAACTGTGGTAACAATATGACAGGACCTTTTCTCGGGAGAGAAAATCCCATCGCCAACAATTAAACCCTCGGTTGCACAGGCAGGCTAACCAACCGATCCGGTAACGACCCCGGATACGTTGTGGACACGGTTACACCCGGAGGATGGGTGGTGTCAATGGGGAAGTGAAAAGCTCGGTCTGTTGTTTGCCGCCGAGCAGAGCAGGAGGGGTTACTTTTGTCCTCCGGGAATGCGACCGACAGCGGTATGGCATGCCTTCGGCCTAGTGCGCTGCTAGACCAAGAAAAATTCAACCCGCTCGTTGACGCAATTTGTAAACTCGCGCCTCGGATTCGTCCGCAAGGCCCTGAAGCAAGTTCTGCGTCCCGTTCGTGGGCTTTTCGCCCATGCAGGAGTCGATTTCCTTCCGAATCGAAGCCTCTACCCCAAGCAGGGTAGCAAACCAACGCTCGGGATCAGGGCTCGCTGCGGTCACCCGAGAAGCCAAAGCCGCAGCTTGGGTGCCCACTTCCGACAGCGTAATGGGCATTTTCAGGCCAATCATCCTCTCAACAACGGCATCGTAAGCCGTTTCGTAGGCAGCGTACAACTCGCCAAGGTATTCGTGATCGGCCAAGAATGAAGCACCCTTAACCGTGTGGTGGAGTTGATGCGCGACCAACTGCGCGGCACGGTATTGAACAGCAAGAGTCTTCATTCCTGCCCAACGCACTACACCCGGGACTCGCCTTTTGGCAAGGGCGGAGTTGGAACCCCTTTTAGGTATTTGGTCAACTTGTCCGCGTCAGCGTCGCACACGTCGGCCATGCTCACGCAGTTGTCGGAAATGATTCCGTCGTCTTGAGCACGGTTCAAAATGTCGCACTCAGTCCAACGCAATCGAGTCGCGTGATGCTTCAGTTGAATCTTTGGTGGCACAGGAGTCATTTCTCCCCCTCCACCTTGTACCGCCATTTCTGAAGCTCACCCCAACGCGCAAGAATTCCAGGCTCCATCCTCACATACCACTCACCTTTTCGGTAGAGCACCGTGGCCATGTTTCCTTTGTCGTCGATGCCCCACAAAACTTCACCCTCTTTCTTGGGTGGCGTTGTACGCGATTTCCAATGATATGTTTTCGGTTCTGTATGAAACCAGCTTAGTAAGCTCATTTATTCCTCTCCTGTTCACTCCAGTTGCATTCGATCATTCCTCCAGAGTCATTCATCCGGCGCACCAAAGAATCTCCCATGAGAGCGCAAAATGCAGCCTCAGAAAGATTTGAAATCAGAATCGTGTCCCGGTTTTGGCCGTAACGATTATCCAACAGAGAGAACAAAAGGTTTTGCTCCCACTCGCTTGCTCCTCTCTTTCCAAACTCGTCAATGACGAGGAGTTGGTGACGAACGTAGCCATCCATCACCTCGCGCTCGGTCGATTGAACCGATTGCTTAAAGCAGGCCCGGAAATCCATCAGGATTCCCGTCGCCGTTTCGTAGTACGCGGATTTTAGCCCAGCCGTTACCTCAACCATAGCCCTCGCTGCGATTTGAGTCTTTCCAGCCCCACGGTTTCCCGTCAGAGCCAAAAGCGTCCCAGTGCCCAGTTTTGAGCGAACCTTGGCCATCGCTGCTCCCCACCGTCCAGACTCCACGACCTTTTTCCGGTAACGCGGAGGAAGGTTCCAGGATTCACGAAGTTCGGATTTGGTCATATCCAATTTAGGAGCCAATCAAGCCAATGCGTTTTCTTTTGAACCTTTGGTGAAACCTTTGGTGGATGCGGAAAAAAGTTGATTGCAGAGGAGCCACAAACACCAGAAGGCCCTCGCTCTAAATTGCACTTAACGACGGTCATCCCACCTGTTACTGGTGAAACAGGGCCATTGATGCAATAATAATCAACACCACCCCATCCGGACTGAATTATTGTGGAATACGCACAATCAACGCACCGTTTCACTTGGCATCCTTTCCCCATCCTTCGGGAGCTTCGACGAGGGAGTCTTGCCAGCGGAAGCCGGGAGGAACTTTTGGAGCGTGATTTGTAAAAATCCACCCGGACGAAAGAGGCGCGAAGCAGGTCCAGGTTTCTTCCTTTTCATCAATTTCCGGTTTTCCAGCGTACCAATACGCAGTGCCGTCTCCGTGATGCGCCTGCCACCGAGCCCAAGCCGGGTTTCCTTTGCACCATTCGGGTTTGTCGATCCATTCGGAGACGAGGTCGTGAGATCCTCCTCCTGCGCCAAAAATCCCATCTTCTTTGTACGTCAACGGTGTCCAGCCTTCTTCGGTCAAAATTCGCACACCCCACCGTGACGCATATCGCGACGGCTCAGGCATGATGAATTCCACCACTGCCTTTTTTCCATCCCTCGTCCGATACGTTTTTCCAATTTCGAGTTTCATTTCTGTCCTTTGGTTTGTTTCTGCAATGCCCCGTCCCAAGCCTGGAATGGGGTAAGGTTGGGTTTTTAGAGAAGGTTCGCCCGGAGACCCTCTTGACGCTCCGTCAATTCGCCTCCGCGATTCTGGGAAAGGATTGGTTCCTCCCGAGCGGCGTAGTACCCGTCAAACTTCTCTTTTCCAAAAAGGGTCTCAGGGCGGAGGAATTCCCGCATCTTCGGGTCCGGGTTCCATTTCGCAACCTGGCGTTCAACCATTCGAAGCATTCCTTCAACCGTCACTTCGGTCTCCTGAAGTCTGGCACGGATCAGCTTTAGGTTCGTGGGGATTTTCCGGTAGTTCCGGTGAGAAAGCTCGTTAAGCCGGTCAAGGATTCGGACTTCTGACTCAAATCCAGCAAATGGACTTTTCCCTTTCGACTCAAGCGACGAAGGAGCGGCTTCTGTAGTATTTGGAATAGGAATAGGAAGGGGAGAGGGAGAGGGAAGGGGAGAGCTATCTTTTAGCCATCCATTCGCCATATGGGTTGCCATTGGGTCCGCTATAGCAACCCCATTGGGGTCGCTAGGCCCCCACCGCTTCAAAGCCCCAATCTTGCCAGATTCCGACTGCTTTTTCACAAACTCCTCTCGCTCCTCCCGAATCCTCTCCAAACGGGCATTCCGAAGTAACCCATCCGGGCATAGCGAGAACTTGGCAAGCACGTAGCCAGACGATGGCGACCCCATTGGCGACCCCATAAGGCCCGCCATCCTGGCAAGGCGGTCGGGATCATTTGGCAATCCGCCCTTGGTCCATTGCTGACAAAGAAGCCGGATGTAGGCCCCAACCTCCTCCGCAGACATTTCAGACGTGCCAGCCAAGAAATCATCGGCGTACAAAGGAAATGCCGGGGCTCTACGCTTGGGTTTCTCACTCATTCGGCACCCCATTCCGTTTGTTTTCTTCCTGCTCCAAATGAAACACCCGAGCCTCCTTCGCATCCAAAACAACTGCGCGAAGCATTTTGATAAAGGCGGGTATTTCCGATGGCCGAACACAAACAACATGGTCGTCACCCATGCACATTGTTTGACGAATCGTGACGTACCCAGCGGAAGATGCGTACACCTCAATCCGATCTTGGGGTTGAATTTCCAAGATCACGCATTCCTCCACACCCGGATTGTTCCGTCTTCCTGTTCCTTCCAGGTCATCGTCCAACCCCGGCGTGCACCGTAGCTCCTCAGAGCCCGACAGAACCGCTTGTCACCAGCAGCACTGTCCCCAATCTCCATTACAACCTCCTTGGGCAACTGGCGTCGAAACCGCTTCACAGGCGGAGCAGGAATTCCTTTTTCAATCTTTAGCATGGACCCACCTTGCGTGACAGTGACCGTGCTCGTCAACCTGAAAATGAAAAAAGGTTGATTTTACCCAACCCAACCACCCCTCAAAAAAACTTCAAAATTCTTTTTGGGAACACCCCAATTTTCACCCTAAACCGGCAAAAACATACGCATGAACTCCGCTTTCCGTCGAATTGTCCACTTTCCTCCAGGCTTCTGAAACACCACGGCAGCCTCTTTAATCTCACCAGTCCGAATTTCCGCATCCCATTCGACCACTTCCACAATCAGCTTTGGGTTGTGCTTGTTTCTGAACGTTTTAATAGGGGTCATTGGGGAATTTCTCGGTAATGGTAAACGGGGTAAGTTTTGCGGCCATCAATCGGGATTCGAAATTGTTTGGAATCCACCACGCCAGACTCCACTCCAATTTTGAGCAGCTTTTCCGCATGTGCCCGGGAAAGGCTCCAAGCTTTCGCCCAATCTTTGACCGTCTTGTACCCCTCCGGAACAGTGTCGGCTTTTAATTGAATCGCATCTTTCAGCTTCCTCAAAAGCTCGGAAGATTCCATTCGGTTTCGTTTTGTTTCCATTGGTGCAGATAGAGTTGCGACCGATTTGTTGTGTACTCTCCAAAAACAATTCCAAAGGACCAAGCCAACGTCGCCCTCCGCTTGTGCGCGTATTCCATGCACTTCACATTGGCCAGACACCCAGGCGACATTGCCGTCGATGGATCGCTCGTTCTCCCTTGGGCAATCCCGGCCCGGTGAGCATGTCCAACCACGCAATTCCCCCAAGCCTCCGCCGTGTCCCTCAAGTAATTCTCGCTGTAAAGGATCCCATGCCCGTATTTCCACCCCCCCAACGGGTACCACGACCTAGGCAAAACATCGTGCGTGTCGATGAACGTGTGGCAATGCCGATCAATCGGCTCAAGCATCCTCGTCCAAACCGCCTCCGCATACCCCTTAACCACCGCATTGTGGTGCTTCAAATATCGCTTCGGACGCTCATCGTGGTTCCCCAAAATAAACACCGTCGGCCTCAAATCATTCAGGAATTTCCGCCCCTCATCCAGATCCGACAAGTAATCATCAGCCGCATCCCCGTCATCCTTGTTTGACAATGCTCCAGCCCTCAAACTCGCCATGTCGTAATTGTCACCCAAGTGAATGCACTCATGAGGCTTAAACACCTCCCGAAACAACAGCACAGCAGCCAAAGCATCCGCATTCGCCCGGTTACCGTGGTTACACGAAATCGCCATCACCCTCCGGTAACTCGATACCACATTCGGAAATCCAAAAAGCGCAGGGCTCATAAGGTTTTTTCAATCCGACCACACTCCTCCTACCACTTTTCCCAACAAAAACGCAAGAAACCAACTAAAAATCACCCGCAGTGTAGGTACACTTGCACTAAAGACCGACACCTTGGAATGCCACGCAATAATTCAGAAATGCCCCAAGGAAACGTCCTGATTCACCAACCAAGCAAAGAGACCACCCACACCCTTAAGCCCCGCACAGAGCCTTTTAAGGGGATTCCGAATAAGTCGGGACCACTTTTGCGCAAACCAAAACTCGGCATGGAAAACCTGAATTTGAGGAGCAAAACGTGGGGGAGGAGTCCCTAACGCTCATCGTCCGAGCCTGGGCGGGCTCCCGCCCCCTACCCCGTGGGGACGGTCTGCCCCAGAAAAAGAGAGTCCTCATGACCCGCCCCCACCCCGGGCCCTGTTCTCCCGTCCGCCTGCATCCGCCTCGTCTGGGTCAACCGGAAGCGATTGGCGAAGGGGCTGGAATGGGATCGGGTTGGGGTAAATCGGGGCGCGACCTACCCTGTCGCCATTGGTCTACAGTTGGTGTTATATTCAATCCGAGGCGATTAACCGAAACGCCTACCCTATTCCGCTTCCAGCTTCGACAGGTCAACAGCTTCGATTGGCTCGGCCTGAACCGCCCGTTTTGCTTCTGCGAGTAGCTGCTTCCCATTTGCTCCGGGAGGCGCCTGAGGAACGCGAGCAAGGCGCAAGAGAAGCTCTTGGGTTTTGAGCAGGGAGCCATTGATTGTCGCAATGCCGTTTGCGTCAATGTTCCCGGACATGGGGTCTCGATACTTCACCACCTCGTTGAACGCTGCGAATAGCTTCTGTCGTTGTCTGCGCAGGTTCATGATGACTTGCGCAGGTTCAACCTGTTCAACGTACAACTTAACGCGTTGAGCCCTTTTTTGTCTGCGGCGCAACAGTGCGGGCGTCAAGTCGGTCATGCTCATTTCCATATTTGGCATAAACAATTTTACACTCCCCAAGAGTCTGCAACGCAAGCTAATTCGACGACTACTGCGGCAGTTCCAAAGAAACTTTTACTTTTTCTCTTGTGGGCTCAATAGGGTTTGACGCATAGTCAACTCATGCAAACCAAAATCCTCTCCTCTATGCGGAATAATTGGCGACTCCTTGGTACTAATCGTTGGACGGCCTATCAGCCGACGGCCGCTGGCTTGTGGGTTCGCCCGCTGATTTCGGGCGGCGCGGTAACTGGCACCCAGTTCGTCCGCATCAAGTAGCCCTTTCCCCTTTAACAACTAACCAACCAAGACAATGCCGAAATACCAAGGTGACCCCCGGTGGATTAAAGCGAAGTTCGATTCTCCGTGTTCCCGATGCTCCCAGCCGATTAGGCGAGGCGAGGAGGGTTTCTATTACCCCAACGGGCGACAAATGCTGTGCAAGGCCAATGCATGCGGGGAAAAGGATTCCCGTGAATTCGCGTGCGCCGCAATGGACGAGGACGGCGGGTATTGAGCCGAGAGAAACAACCAGCCCAAGAGAGAATGAACCAAGTAACCGACCTATGAAACGATTTGCAACTAGTGGCCACCGTGCGGTAAATGCCGACGGAATTCGCAGTGCGGCTGAAATGTTCGCGGATAGGAAAGCGCGTCGTGATTTTGGCTCGCGTGGTCACGTCGGTGCATTCCGCATTGATTCGGAGCGTGTGGATGGAAAATGTGTGGAGGTTTCCGCGCTCATTGGTGCGCGGTCTGGAAACACCACGACCGGACACAACGTCATTTTCTCAGTGTTTGAACTCTAATCACCCCATGAAAACGACACACACACCCGTAACGGTTAAAAAAATTGCAGAGTTTGAGCGGGAACATCCGGAATGTTGCCAACCGATTGACCGGAATTCGCCTGAGTTCAAAGCGTTTCAATCCAAGCTCAGTTCGATGACAACAACCCCGTTTGAATTCCAGCCGTTGAAAGTGATGCCATGCCCAATGTGGGCTGGAAAGCATATCCAACATGACCACCGGTATATAGCGACGGCTGATGCTGAAGTGGAATGGCCAGCATGGAATCAGGAGAGTTCCAATGATTGGAGACTGTCGGAAGGAAGCATTATCTGCCAGATGCGGGACGTGAATCCGCGTTACGCGAAAATCCTCGCCTCCGCCCCCGAACTGCTTAAGGCTTTGGAGGCTGTCGTATTGGAGCACCAAGAAGGATACGGTTTGAAGTGCATTGACCAAGCCCGCGCCGCGATTGCGAAAGCCCGGGGAGAGAATCTCGCTTGAACCGCGCTCCCTTTTCGGAGGGGGCGAATTCAGGAGAGAAACAAAACCAACAGGAGACAAGAGACCATGCAAGCTATCCAAACTCGATACCTTCCCTGCACCAACAACAAGCCGACACGGATCAAGGCTTGGTGTGAGCGTGGAAGCATCACTGTCAGTAATTCGGAAATCCTAAGCGGAGAGGAAGCCCACCGATTTGCCGTTGCCAAGCTTGTCCGTAAATTCGCGGACGAGGATGCGAAGGAATACGGATCCAAGGATTCGGAAAACCCGTGGTTGCGTCCGTTCGTTACTGGCGGATTGCCGGGCGGGGATTTCTGCCACGTTTTTACCAAGTGACACCATGACCACCTACAAAATCAAACTAAACCGCAACGGCAACAAGGTGTGTGTTGTGAAGGTTTCCGGGGAACGCGGGTTTTCGATCCAGACGAACGGGAGTCTTATTCAAACGCATCACACCGGAGTGGGTCATTGGACCTCGGGAGAGGTTTCCGACTACGTGAAACGGTACGGCACGAAACGGCAAAAGGAGCTTTTGGGACTATGAACCTTTGCAAAATCTGTGGGAAGCCTGCGGGAAGACCGTTTAGGCGCATCGTGCAAGGCGACATTGTGGAAGGGTGCATTTCAGCCTTTCACACGGGGCACTTGGAGCCAGGAGGAGCGGACGACATTTGGCACAACCGTCCATCATCCAAGTCTTGGCGTGCTGCGAGCAAGTTTGACTTCGATTCGAAAACGGGAAGGTG
>Ga0194038_1001039_pt1 | contig 12060 bp, 11 predicted proteins | sample JunL226m_MetaG_FD_148630 | JGI IMG/M metagenome (GOLD analysis project Ga0194038, IMG submission 148630) | Anoxic zone freshwater microbial communities from boreal shield lake in IISD Experimental Lakes Area, Ontario, Canada - Jun2016-L227-6m | ecosystem: Environmental > Aquatic > Freshwater >...
CAGGGCCGTTTTAAACCGGAAGAACTGGATAAAATCAACAAGAGCGGATATGTTACAGACAAGTTCCTGAAGATGGTCAAAACCCCCATTCCTACCGATAAATGAAATATGGTTGCGAGTATTGGGACGCGAGATAAATGAGATCGCTCCTCGATGCTCGCAACTAAACTCCATTGTATGGTAAGCCGTTCCAAGAAAGGGAGTTAAACCATGGCTTATGAATCTGTCAAAGTCGAAAAACCTCTGAGCTTGATCCTGCTTCCCATCCTCAGTGTGTTCACCTTTTTTACTGCCTGGGAGTTGATTGTTGATACTGGTATCGTTCCCAGCACCATGCTGGCGGCGCCGTCCGCTGTCGTCAAACTTTTCCTGATCAAACTCACTGATCCCAACCCGGACGGCGCCATCTTGGCTGCCCACGCATGGACGAGCGGCAAAGAGGCATTTATTGGATATCTGCTTAGTTTGGCATTTGGTCTGCCTCTGGGATTGCTCATGGGGTGGTTTACGGTGGTAAGGGGGCTCGCCCGACCCATCTTCGAGCTCATCAGGCCAATCCCTCCCATTGCCTGGATTCCGTTAACCATTTTCTGGTTCGGTATCGGCATCGAAGGCAAGGTCTTCATTATCTGGCTGGGAGGAGTTGTGCCGTGCGTCATAAATGCGTTTGTCGGCGTTCGCATGACCAACCCAACCCTCATTCAAATGGCGCGTACCTATGGCGCCAGCGACTGGCAGATTTTTGTCCAGCTTTGCATCCCATCGGCTCTGCCCATGGTCTTCGGCGCTCTGCAGATCGCTTTGGTCTGCTGCTGGGTCAACCTGGTAGGCGCCGAGTTGCTTGCCGCGGATCAGGGTTTGGGCTACTTGATCTCCATGGGACGACGATTGGCGCTACCTGATATGGTTGTCCTGGGCATGGTATGCGTGGGATTCGTCGGCGCCGTGATCGGTTATGCTATTGAACGCCTGGAGCGTCGACTCCTCGCCGGTATCAGGAGGTAGATATATTGAGCGCCATGATAAAACAACCCACAAATACCGGAACGGGTAACCGGGCCATCGCCAATGAGGTACAGGAAGTGGTCGGCGAGAAAAAACCCATGACCATTTACCGCGTCATCACCAACGAATATTTTCTGTATTGTGTTTCGACAGTGACATTTTTGTTGGTTTGGCAGGCGATTGGACAAAGCGATATGTTCAAAGGAGCGCTGGCCTCCCCCGTTCAAGTGGTGCTGCGTTTCGAGCGGATGCTTACAGACACACTGGCGGGCCTGACTCTGTGGGGGCATATATGGGCCAGCACCAGCCGGGTGTTGATCGGATTTGCGCTGGCTTCGGCTTTCGCCATCCCCCTCGGACTGTTCATGGCTCTCAACCCGTATGTGGATGCCATTATAAAGCCGGTCTTTGACATTTTCAAACCCATGCCGCCAATTGCCTGGGTGTCCATCGCCATTCTATGGTTCGGGATCGGGGAACCTTCCAAGATATTCATCATTGTTATCGGAACGTTCGTTCCGTGCCTCCTGAATGCCTACACCGGCATCCGCCTGATTGAGCCGGAGTTGTATGATGTGGTTAAAGTTCTGGGGGGAAATCGCAGGGATGAAATCATTCAAGTCAGCTTTCCAGCCTCCTTTCCAGCAATTTTTGCAGGTCTTCAGATATCTTTATCCAACGCCTGGACCTGTGTTCTGGCAGCCGAACTGGTGGCATCCCGATCCGGACTTGGTTTTATCATCGTTCAGGGTATGAAAATGTCCGATACATCCCTCGTGATTGGCGGCATGGTTATTATCGCTATCGTGGCCTGGACGACCTCGCTGCTGATCATTATCCTCGAAAAACTGATCTGTCCCTGGAAACGAAAATTAGAAGGCTTTTAATTCTATCTGTTTAGAAAGAGACAATATGAACACTCCTAAAATTGTTTGCCAAAACATATCCAAGATATTCATCCAGAAAGGGACTCAGAGGGTGCATGTCCTCCAGGATATCAGCCTTGAAGTTCGGGACAACGAGTTTCTGGTCATCCTGGGGCCTGGCCAATGTGGCAAAAGCACCCTTTTGCGAATTATCGCAGGGCTGGAGACCCCCTCCGAGGGAACGGTATTGCTGGATGGTCAGGTCGTGACAAAGCCAGGACCGGACCGTGGGCTTGTGTTTCAGAGCTACATGCTCTTCGCATGGCGGACCGTGATGGGCAATGTCGAGATGGGGCCAAAACTCAATGGGGTTCCAAAAGCCGAACGGCGGAAAATTGCGCAGCACTATATCAACCTGGTTGGGCTGCAGAAATTCGAAAACCATTACCCCCACCAGTTATCAGGCGGAATGAAACAGCGTGTGGGCATAGCTCGCGCTTACGCAAATGGTCCGCAGGTCATGCTGTTGGACGAGCCTTTTGGCCAGTTGGATGCCCAAACCAGGATTTTCATGGAACAAGAAACCGAACGCATATGGCAAACGGAAAAACGCACAGTCCTTTTTGTCACCAACAACATTGACGAGGCCATTTTCCTGGCCGATCGTATCGTCAGCCTTGAAGGCAAGCTGCCAGGGCGCATGGCTTCGGTCTATGACATTGATCTACCCCGTCCGCGAGAGCATACGGACATGAAATTTCTACATCTCCGGCAGATGATCACCGATGCTTCAACATTGACATTATAACCGCTGATCTATTGATTGAAACCACGAAATACACGAAAAAAACAAAATTTTATAATCATACTTTTCGTGTATTTCGTGGTTAATCTTTTTTTCGTGGTTGGAGAATAACATAACGATGGACATTACCCCCCTATTTCGACAGTTTTCCTATACCGGTCCGGTTCTGGGCGTTGTTCTGGACTGGGCCGGCACAACCGTGGACTATGGCTGCCGCGGACCAGCATCTGTTTTTATTAAAACATTCCAGGAATTCGGCGTTTCCGTATCTGTTGCTGAAGCGCGTCAGTTCATGGGTCTTGCAAAAAAAGATCATGTACGCGCCTTGTGCGGCCTGCCATCGGTAAAGGCCCAGTGGCTGGCCCTCCACAGGCGCATCCCGGAAGATATTGATATCAACGCTATCTATACTCGCATGGAACCCATGATGGTCCTGGCCGTTTCGGATCATGCCGATACCATACCTGGTGTTTTGAAAGCATTAGCAGGGCTTCGGGCCAGACAGATTCGCATTGGTTCATCCACGGGTTATACTCGCCCAATGATGGATGTGCTGGCTAAAACTGCCAGGAAAAATGGATATTCGCCAGACGTGGTGGTATGTTCTTCGGATGTGCCGGCCGGACGTCCCTATCCATGGATGTGCTATGCCAATGCAATTCAGCTTCAGGTTTATCCAATGGAGGCCATGGTAAAGATCGGGGATACGATAAGCGATATTGAGGAGGGACTCAATGCCGGGATGTGGACCATCGGTATTACCCGAACCGGCAATGAGATGGGGCTATCTCTGGAAGAAATGAATCAGTTGCCGGATAGTGAACGAGTGGCTCGTCTGACTGCCATTAAGAATCGTTTTCAAGTGGCCGGCGCCCATTACGCAGTGGAAACGTTGGAGGATATTCCGCCCGTGATTGATGAAATCAGCGAGCGTCTATATCGAGGCGAGCATCCTCGCCATCACTGATAATTCATCATTTTCTCGCCCGTTTATTTTTCATTGCTATCAAGGATATAAACTCAAACATGATTGTTGCTCCGAGAGCAGCAGTTATCTCAACAGGATCGTACGCCGGCAAAACTTCGACTAAATCAAAACCCACAAAATTCATTCCGTCAAGTCCGCCCACAACCTGCAAAGCTTCCCAGCTAGTGAAACCTCCGACCTCGATCGTGCCAGTGCCGGGGGCATAAGCCGGATCCACAAAATCAATATCAAATGTAACAAAAACATTTTGCTTTCCAACTCTTTTATGAATTCTCTGTATGACTTTTTCAAGTCCTATTTCTCTGCATTGGAAAGCTGGAATCAATTCAAGACCCAGTGCGCGCGACCCTTCGAGATCTTCTTTAGAGTACACGCTTCCACGAATACCTACCTGTATCGAATGACCGGGGATAATTAGGTTCTCTTCTACTGCTCTTCTAAAAACAGTTCCATGGTTATAACGTTTGCCAAAGTATTCGTCACCTGTGTCTAAGTGAGCATCAAACTGGACCAGGGCGACTGGTCCGTGCTTCTTGGCGATAGCCCGCAATTCTGGCAATGTAACGGAGTGATCGCCTCCCATCAGGATAGGTATGGCGCCATGTTCTATAATTGGCAGAAGGTTTTTTTCTATCTCTTCGTAAGAGTCCTCTATGTATCCAGGATTCACCGGTAGATCTCCATAATCCACTCCGCTGCAATAATCAAAAACACTGAGGTCCAATTTGATGTGGTGGGATCGGAGAATGGCTGATATGTTGCGGATGGCCTGAGGCCCGAACCTTGCTCCGATACGATATGTCGATCCGGTGTCGAAAGGCACGCCTATCACGGCAAAATCGGCGCCGGATACGTCTTCTGAATATGGTAATCGCATGAATGTTTTAATTCCGGAAAACCGTGGCGATTTCAAGGAATTAACCGGTGACATAATTTTCATTGATGGCTCTCCTTATCAGATAGGCTGTGCTTACTTTGTTACCGTGAAAATACTATTAAACCACGAAACACACGAAAGACAATGTTCTTCGTGCCTTTGCGCCTTTGCGTGAGAAACAATTTTTATTCATTGGGGCGGCATAGGCCATGCCATGAGAGTTTATACTGCCTATTCCTCTGGATAATATACCCAACGGATGTACTGTTCGTTATATGAAAAATTCCAATGTAATTCCTTGATGACCCGGATGGCTTCCGTTTTGTTTTTTTCTTTTATCGCCTTTGTAATCGACTCATGTTCTTCACATGCCATTAGCTCCCATTGCTGGTGATAACGTCTTCTTGGAAAACCCCAGAGTCGGTGTTTTATGGGGGTGATTATTCTCCTTGCCACTTTGTTGTCACCAAGTTCCACAAATAAATCATGAAACTCCCAATGAGGTTTGCTATATCCTATGTAATCACCTCTATTGATAGCAGACCTCATCTCCGAGTTGAACTTTTCCAATAGTGCATAGTGTGAGGAATCAAATTTGTGAAAAATGGAATCTATTAAAACGCACTCACAGGCGCAAATCGTTTCAAACAGGTATCTGATATCTTCTATCTCCAAGCTGGATATCGAAATGCCGCTTCGCGCCTGAATGGTAACCAGTCCCTCAGCCTCAAGTCTTAGAATTGCATCCCTAAGCGGAGTTTTGCTTATCTTGAGCTTTTCGCAGACGACATTCATCCTTATGGATGCGCCAGGAGGCAGATTGCCTTTTTCCATTTCGCTTCTGAGGTACTCATAAACCCTGTCCCTCAACACATCAACATTGCCACCAGGTAGTTTCATTTTATTTTGACCTAAATTTCTCTTTTCCATGGGCAAAGCCATCTTTCCATCAAATTCAAAACTGCTGCAAGTAGCCATCCTACAAACCCGATTACCACAATACCGCCAAATATCATTTCAGGACGAGTAAGGTTCATCCCCATAATGATAATAAAACCCATGCCTGTTCTGGCTGCAATCAATTCCGCCGCTACGACGCAAGTCCATGCCATGCTTAAAGCCAGTTGGACACCCGCGAAAATGGAAGGCAGTGATCCCGGAATCTGCACCAGGAAGATTTCATCACGCTTATTTCCTCCCAGCATTCGAACAACATCGTAAAGCTGGGGATCAACCAGCCGAACACCATTGTAGGCATTGATTATGCAGGGAATCAAAGTACCAGTTAAAATAACGAAAATCTTTGACGTTTCTCCTATTCCAAACCAGAGAATTGAAATCGATATCCAAGCTATAGGCGGCATGGGCTTGAAAAGGTTAAAGATTGGGCCTACTATCTTGTCAACATATCGATTCATCGCCATAGCAAGCCCAAGGGGGATACCAACAATCACTGCTATTAAAAAGCCCCACACGACCCGATTCAGGCTGGCGGCGATATGGCCGATAAGAGTCCGTCCGGCAAGGGGATCAAACATTAAAACCCAAAGGTATTTAAACACGTTCGTTATTTTGGGAATCCGCATCAGTCCGAAAGAGGCTAACAGTTCCCAGGCCGAGAAAAAAAATGCGATTGACATTACAAAAAGCGTTACATCGTGTGTAAGAATAACCGGTAAATAATGAAGGAACCGCTTTATATACGCTGCTAATTTTGAAGGCCCAGGGTTCTTTACGCTCACACTTTTTGATTGCAAAACCATTTTATCTACCTCCTGATTCCGGCCAACAGGCGTTTTTCCACTTTGCTGATCACAAAACCCAGTATGGCTCCCGTGAGAGCCACCATCGCCATGCCAAGCAGGACCATGTCTGGCATTATAAGTCGCCTGCCCATTGTAATCAGAAATCCAAGTCCGGCGTTCGCGGCAACCAATTCAGCTGCTACGAGAGAAATCCAGGAATACGCCAAAGCGATCTGCAGAGCACCGAAAACCATTGGAAGAGAGGACGGTATGCATATTTTAAAAAAAATACCCCAGCTTGTGGCTCCATAGGTCTTGGCCATATTGATCAAAGTGGGATTAGTCATTTTCACTCCCACATAAGAATTGATCACACAAGGGATAACACCTGATATCCATATAATGAAGACCTTGCTTGAAAGACCGATTCCAAACCAGAAAATGGCCAGTGGAATCAAAGCCACAGGGGGGATGGGCCGGATAATTTCAAAAATTGGCTGGGTCAAGCCTCTGAATATCCGGAACCACCCCATCATGAGTCCAAAAGGAATCCCGACGGTCAGCGCCAAAATGTAGCCCAAGAAGGCTTCCTTTACGCTGATCCAGGTGTGTGCGAGCAACAACGCGCCGTCGGGGCTTTCATCAGTTAATTTTCTTATAAACAGTTTGATTACATCAATTGGGGTCGCCAACAGTTGCCGCGGTATGACATCAAAATCCACCAGTAGCTGCCAGATCAAAAAAAAGGCTGTCAGGCTCAGGTAAGGCAATATTCTCGTAAAGAAGGATTCGCCATGACGATCAGTGTTCTCAATGGCCATTTTTTCCATTCTCCATGAACCGTTGGGTTTTTTGTGCTAAAACAAAATCATCCAATAGTTACTTTATAAATTTGTCGGTGATGAAATCAGTTTTTAAAACCTGATCCTTCTCGGCCTGCGTGAACCGCTTGTTCTCCGTAAAAAAGCCAGCCACGTTCTTCATCATTACAAATGCTTCACTTTCCTTGTTGGTGGCATTTAGCATCTGTAGATTCTGTTTGAGGTCAAACATTTTATATGTCTCCAGCATCATGTCAACCATGGGTGTTTCCATCTCCATTCCTGCCCAATCTTTAAACATTTTACGAGCCTTGGATACCAGTTCCTGCCTATTGTTTTTCAATTCAGACAGATATCTGTCAACTTGTGCAAAATAGAGGCTCATGAATCTTTTTACGACATCAGGGTTTTTGTCGCCGAATTCTCTCGATGTGGTCCAAACCAGTGGAACACTGGCTTTGGTCATGGCGCCATCTGCAACAATTTTCCACCCCTTGCTGATCCCTGTAAGAGAGAAAGGCACCCATACTACAACTACATCTCCCACTCCGGAATCAAAAGCAGACATGGCCTGTCCTGGCTCCATATTTTGCAATACGACATCCTTGTCAATCAAACCCACTGCCTGCAACCACCCGTAAGCAGCGTAGTGTGCAGCAGTCACAGTTGGCAAAAGTATCGTTTTCCCCTTGACCGTCTCGGGAGAACCATATACTTCAGGGTATTTGGGGTTAAAACCTTTTACCGTAAGAATCTGGCTGTTTGGCCGGACCATCACCATGTTGTTGTAGCCATCATCAGCGGAAAGCGCAATCATATAAGCCTTGTATCTCAAGGCGCCCATGAGCATCGGAGTTCCGCCCAAATTTGCAAGGTCCCATGTTTTGGCAGGCAAAGCCTCTATCTGCGACACTCCAGAGTCAGCGTAAATCATTTCCATTGCGAAATCCGCTTTTTTGTCAATTCCTTCTTCTATCATCCGGTGTACGATAAAGGCTTCGGGCGTAGGTTGCATGCTTAACCGGAGTTTGGTTACCGCCATAGCATCTGATGCTACGAAAAGTACAAGAAGGCAAAGAAAGCAAGTAAAAATCGATGAATTTATTAAATGTCTGCATTTGGTTCTCATGGCATCTCCTTCCAGATGAAAATATGTGGTCGATTAAGTATTGAATCTGGCAAAACACAATTTGTGCTTTTGGCAAAAGTATCCTGAATTTATTATTGCCTTCCTCCTTTCCTGTATGAGCCTCTAATAATAGAGACTGGTTAGATTATCAGTTTCCACGTACTTTATAGCCTGCCACCACCTGGTAAGCTCGGCTGAATGTTTTTGAATTTCTATAAATTTCGGATTGATTGGACTGCGCGGCTTCATAATATCTATCAATATGAGGATCATTGAGCCGTGCAAAGCGGAACACTGGCGTTGCGTTCGCCATCAGAGGGGCGGAAAAATGAAGTTGTCTTGAACCAGTGCTCATGGGTAATCTCCCCGTTTATGTGATTCAAACACGTTAAGATTCCATCTGATATATCAGATGGAATGTCAAGTCTTTTTTTGCTACCGAAGAATACCATGGTCTGAATACTGCTTTTCTGCGATGCTGCATCGTGATTAACATGAGGAAAATGCAGAGCGGATTATCATCCCAATTCATACAGCTCTGGCCTTCTGTCTTTCAGAACCGTCATTTTAGCCCGAATCTCTTTGACCCGATCCATATTAATCGTGGCAGTCAGTAGCATTTCATCGGTCTCTCCGGCTTCGATCACGGTCTTGCCCCAAGGGTCAATAATCACCGAATCACCAAAATAGGTAACAACACCATCGGACCCGAAGTCCTCACTGCCGACCTGATTGATTCCGACAATAAACATCTGGTTCTCAATTGCGCGGGCGCGCACCAGAATCTGCCAATGATCAAGGCGCGGATAGGGAAAGGCCACGGGACAAAACACGATTTCCACACCCTTCAGGAAATATGTTCGAAACAGCTCCGGAAAACGGATATCATAGCAAATTGCTAATCCTACTCGCCCCCATGGGGTGTCAACAACCGTCAAATGCTCTCCTGGCGCTATATGTGCATCCTCATGAAGCAAGCTGAACAAGTGGGTTTTTCGGTAGAGCCCTGCCTGCTCGCCCCTGTTACTGAATAAAAATGAGGTGTTGGAGACTTTTCCCGCTTCGTTTAGCGCCAGCATCGACCCATTGATCCAGATATTGTATGTTTTTGCCATCTTAGCAACACGACAGGCGACTATATCGTGTTCAGCGGCCATGCGATCATTGCTCAGCCAGTTGAAACCCGTGGTCCACATCTCCGGAAAACAGATGATATCACTGCCCCTTCGCGATGCCTCGGCAATCCAGAGTTCAGCTTTTCGAAGATTCTTTTCGGGTTGAGAGACCGCAACACACATTTGCGCAATGGATAGGGTAAGGTTCATTTCAATTCTCCGTGTTCAGAAATAGCCTTTTGTTTTACCGGATCACCCAGTATCTTTTGAACATCTTCCATATACTGCTTGGATGCGTTCAGATAAAAGGCCAGTCCGCTGGAAAAGTTTTTGCCGATAATGCCGTCGATAAAGAGCATACTGATTTCACGCTGCCTTTTAAGGATGTGCAGCGAGCCCAAAAGAATCTGGCGTTCTTCATCAGAAAGAGTTTTGGCCAGCATGATCAGCGCGGTGCGGCCCCGTGGCTGGTAATTCCAGAAAAAGAGCATATCCAGGGCATGGATGATCATGATCAGCTCTAGGTCCTTGGCATCGCCCGACAGGCTTTTGTCCATATCACTGAGCGTTTCCAGGACTTTCTTGTCCGGAAAGAGCAGTTCAAGGCTTGTATATGCCTCCAGAAGCAGGGTCAACTTGTCCCGATAATCACGTAGTCGAAGATGGATGTTCCGATACCGGTCGGCGGAACCTTCAATGACGCCGGCGACAAAGTCCGAAGCCGCCTTGGAAATGACTGCCGCCCATTTTTGCAAAACCGCGTCAATTCCGGAAACTCCGGCTACCAACAAAAGATCGGCGATAACGCCATTAAAGGCAATGGCAATGGGAATGGAAATCATGCTGCGAAAAAAATTACCTGCAATGACGGTCTTGGGAAATCCCCGGAATGCGTTATGGCAGGTGAGGTAGAGTCCGTTTGAGACCGCCATTATTGCATACAAGGCTGCAGGGCTGGTGGTCGTCGTGATTCCCAGTGACTTATCCAGAATCAGGGTTTTAACCACCCAGTCGAGCAGCGGAACGGAAAAGCCCGTATAGAGCAGCGAATCGCCGATACGTTCCCAACTAATGTAATCTTTCCAGCCCAAAAGCGGCGAACTGCGCAGTCCGCCGCCACCTAAAATTGACTGAAGAATATTGCGTACGCCAGTAATGCCGAACCAGATGAATGCACCACCGAATTTAAGCACCCACCAGTCATAGCGAAGGGCAAAGACCAGAAATGCAGGGATAAATCCTACCATCATTTTGATGACGATTTTCGCCAGGGTATTTAAATATGGCCAAGACAGCCGCATCGCTTCCTTTTTCACCTGCGGCGGACAAAGATAAAGCTCGTTTCCGGTATCTTCATGAATCCCGCCCAATGTGACGATGTTGCCGGGGGTTTCCATGCGGGTGGTGTGTTCCAGCACCAGCCAGTCCTTGTGGTTTTCGTGGGCCAGCCAACTAAGGCCAGGAATCGATTCCGCCCAACTGAAAAAACGATTGAGCAGTGGAGTGATAGCTTTTCGCGGAATATATGTTACCCGACGATAAGCGGTCATCCTGAAAGGAATGATCATGCGCTCCGCACCCGGTTGAAAAATATCCCTGATCGCCCGGCTCGGCAAGGATTCCATGATCGCTAGTCCCATACCATGCATGCGCGGCGACATTCCGGTTGAATCGCTGCCGATCCTGGATTTCAAGGGAGTTCCCTTGTACATCAGGCGCAGCGTATTGATATCGTGCAGGATCGCATCTAATTTCTCAAGACGGTCATCCCTGTCCGGACGGGAAGATGCCGCTGCCTGGTCCATGATATTGAGGATGATGCGTTTCAGCGTTATGACATTGCCTTCGTTGATAGCAACCTGCATACGACTGATCTCGGGAACAAGGGTCGTTTTCCCGCTCGTGTAGTCCTTGAGGTTGAATGTCTCCAGCCGTGTGATCAAACCTTCGCAATCATATATCAGCTCCAGCACATCATCAGGCCCCAGATCTGTCAGATTCAGGGTGATGCGATACGCGGTGCGCAATTGAACCAGGCGATAAAGAAGTTCGCGCGGCGAAAGTCTAAGCAAGGGAGGAACATCTGGCCCGTCCTGAACGGTTTGAGGATCGACGAGATCCGGATTCTGCGAGAAGCTCAGGAATCGCTCCAGAATGGTCTCAAAGTCCAGTCCATTCATTTCCGCCACCCGCGTTTCATTTAAGATTTGCTCTTGTGGACTTGCAGAATCACACTGAATGCGCAGCTCGACAACTTTTTTCTCCAGTTCCGGAAGAAGCTGAGTGTGAATGAATTTCGCCAGATGTAGCAAGGAAGTCTGGCCAGGTTTTACAAATGTCAAAAAAGCGGGTGGATCAATAGGTTTCAGAGAAATGCCAAATGTTTCATTGATGGCCGGAAGATGCCGCCGGTTGAAAGCATCCAGAACCTGCAAGACCTGTTGCTGGCGGTATTCAGAAATTTGGCGGCCTTCTTCCATAAGCGCCCGGACTGGCGCTTCAGTCAAAAAGCAGAGAAATGCCTGGGTATCAATAAACCCTCTGGGAACCCAGATCAATTGCACATAGCGGCCTCGGAAGCGGGCGGCATATTCGATGCCGATACGCATCGTAATTCCCATTATTTCGGCGGCTTCTAGAAGCTCAGCAGCAAATGATGCCTGAATGTAATTGTAGTAGATTACGCGCAGGCGGCGAACGCCCTTGATC
>Ga0194038_1001040_pt1 | contig 12059 bp, 9 predicted proteins | sample JunL226m_MetaG_FD_148630 | JGI IMG/M metagenome (GOLD analysis project Ga0194038, IMG submission 148630) | Anoxic zone freshwater microbial communities from boreal shield lake in IISD Experimental Lakes Area, Ontario, Canada - Jun2016-L227-6m | ecosystem: Environmental > Aquatic > Freshwater >...
ATGTTGGACTCGTGGTTGAAACCGGCGAAGTGCGAGAAGTTCACCATGTTGCACTACTCGTAGGGTTTGGTGCTGCTGCTGTAAATCCATATCTAGCAATGGAATCTGCTGAAGACTTAGTGCGCCAAGGGGTAATCACAGGCATAACACCCGAAAAAGCGGTTGCGAATTTAATTAAGTCCTTAGGTAAGGGCGTTCTTAAAGTTATGTCCAAGATGGGCATCTCAACTATTGCTTCTTACACGGGTGCTCAAGTATTTGAAGCTGTCGGACTTTCTCGCGAAGTGGTCGATGAATACTTTGTTGGAGTTACCTCCAAACTTGGTGGCATATCACTCGAAACAATTGCCGAAGAGACCATTAAGCGTCATCACATTGCTTACCCACCAGGAGGCGAAGTTCCTGGCACCAAACGACTTCCTATTGGCGGGGAATACCAATGGCGCCGCGAAGGTGAACCACACTTATTTGATCCAGAGACAGTATTTGCGTTACAACATGCAACACGAAGCAAGCGTTATGACATTTTCAAGCGTTACTCCAGTCATGTGGATGATCAATCTCGCCGCTTGATGACGCTGCGCGGACTCTTCGAATTCAAGACTGGCTTACGCCCTGCAATTTCGATCGAGGAAGTTGAACCTCGGGAAGCAATTCTTAAGCGCTTTGCTACTGGTGCGATGTCATATGGTTCAATCTCATCAGAAGCGCACGAAACTCTTGCCATTGCGATGAACCGTTTAGGTGGTAAATCAAACACTGGCGAAGGTGGCGAGGATCCAAGTCGTTACACGCTAGAAGCAAATGGGGATTCCAAACGTTCCGCAATCAAGCAAGTTGCTTCTGGTCGTTTTGGGGTTACCAGCGAATATTTAGTTAATGCTGATGATATTCAAATCAAAATGGCGCAAGGTGCCAAGCCGGGTGAAGGCGGCCAATTACCTGGCAGCAAGGTTTACCCATGGATTGCAAAAGTTCGTTATTCAACTCCCGGAGTTGGTTTGATTTCACCACCACCTCACCACGATATTTACTCGATCGAAGATCTCGCACAGCTCATTCATGATTTAAAGAATGCTAATAACCAGGCGCGAATCCATGTGAAGCTTGTTGCCGAAGTTGGCGTCGGAACTGTTGCGGCTGGCGTAAGTAAGGCGCATGCCGATGTCGTTCTTATTTCAGGCCACGATGGCGGTACTGGTGCATCACCATTAACTTCGCTAAAGCATGCTGGCGCACCTTGGGAACTTGGCTTGGCCGAGACTCAACAAACTTTAATGCTAAATGGTTTGCGTGATCGAATTGTTGTCCAAGTTGATGGACAAATGAAAACTGGTCGTGACGTAGTCATAGCTGCCCTACTTGGTGGAGAAGAATTCGGTTTCGCTACTGCGCCACTTGTTGTCTCCGGTTGCGTAATGATGCGCGTTTGTCATCTTGATACTTGCCCAGTTGGTGTTGCAACTCAAAATCCAGAATTGCGCAAACGCTTCTCTGGAAAGCCAGAGTTCGTGGAGACCTTCTTCGAATACATTGCAGATGAAGTTCGCGAGATTCTTGCCGAACTTGGTTTCAAAACTTTAGAAGAAGCAATCGGCCAAGTTGAATATTTGGATACCAAAAAGGCAATTACTCATTGGAAGGCAAGTGGTTTGGACTTAGCACCGCTGCTGCAAGCTCCAGTATTTGATACCAACGCACCACGTCGGAACACTACGATTCAAGATCATGGATTGGCTGGCGCCCTCGACAACAAATTAATCGAACTAGCTAAAGATGCTCTGGCAACTAAAACTCCAGTTCGAATTGATCTCCCAGTTAAGAATGTAAATCGCACCGTTGGAACGATGCTAGGTGCCGAGATAACTCGTAAACATGGTGGGGCTGGATTGCCAGAAGATACGATTGATGTCGCACTTCACGGAAGTGCTGGAAACTCTTTTGGTGCATTTATTCCAAGTGGTCTAACACTTCGCCTTTACGGTGATGCTAATGACTATGTTGGAAAGGGACTTTCTGGCGGTCGGATAATTGTTAGACCAGATGAAAAAGCAACCTTTAATTCTGGACAGAATGTTATTGCCGGAAACGTAATTGGTTATGGCGCAACTTCAGGTGAAATCATGATTAGCGGTTTAGTGAGGGAGCGTTTCTGCGTTCGAAATTCTGGCGCTACTGCGATTGTTGAAGGCGTTGGCGATCATGGTTGTGAATATATGACTGGCGGTGTTGCGATAATTCTTGGTAAAACTGGCCGCAATTTTGCTGCCGGTATGTCGGGTGGCCGAGCATTCGTATTAGATCTTGATGCCTCCTTAGTTAATACCGAGATGGTGGATGTACTTACAGTGCCACAAGATCAAGCTGCGATTGTTAAAGCTTTGATCTCTAAGTTTTATGCCGAGAGCGGTTCTAAAATTGCCAAGGCGCTACTTGATGATTGGACCGATGGATTGAAGAGAATCTCAATGATCATGCCGCGGGACTACGCAAAGGTTTTGTTGGCGATGGAGCGTGCAGAGCGCGAAGGCTTGCCGATGGACAAGGTAATTATGGAGGCAATCAATGGCTGATCCAAAGGGATTTTTAACAACTTCAAGGCAGACGCCAAAACGTCGTCCAGTTGATGTTCGCATCAAGGACTGGAAAGAAGTTTACGAAGCTCAGGATTTTGCTGATCTGCAAAAACAGGCGGGTCGTTGTATGGATTGTGGTATTCCGTTCTGCCATCAAGGCTGTCCGCTCGGAAATCTAATTCCAGAATGGAACGATTTAATCTGGCGCGGCGAGAAGCGAGAAGCAATAGATCGGCTACATGCGACGAACAATTTTCCAGAATTTACCGGTCGACTCTGCCCAGCACCATGTGAAACTGCATGTGTGGTCGCGATCAATGCTGATGCGGTCACTATCAAGCAAGTTGAACTTCGAACCATTGAAGAAGCCTTTTCTAACGGATCTGTTGTACCACTGCCACCGGATCGTTTGACCGGAAAAACAATTGCTGTAATTGGTAGTGGACCTGCTGGTCTTGCTGCGGCCCAACAATTAACTCGCGCTGGCCACACCGTCGCGGTTTATGAACGAGGCGCCAAGCCTGGTGGTCTGCTTCGTTATGGCATCCCAGAATTTAAAATGGAAAAATCTATTGTGGATCGCAGAATTTCTCAGATGGAACAAGAGGGAACAAGATTTCGCAGTGGTGTAAATGTTGGAGTTGAAATTACCGGCGCCGAATTGAAATCTAAATATGATGCAATAGTCCTCGCAGTTGGCGCAACCAATTGGCGCGATCTTGATGTGCCAGGACGGGAATTAAAGGGCATTCACCAGGCGATGGAATATTTACCTTGGGGAAATAAACAGGGGTTGAATGAATTAACCGAGGTTCCACCAATCAATGCCGCAGGCAAGCACGTTGTAATTCTTGGCGGCGGTGATACTGGTGCGGATTGTTTAGGTACTGCTATTCGTCAAGGCGCCGCGAGTATTACCCAACTTGAAATCATGCCGAGGCCAACCGAGGAGCGTCCGACCTCGCAACCTTGGCCAACTTATCCAATGATTTATCGCGTTAGCAGCGCTCACGAAGAATCAGGGGAGCGTATCTTCTCGGTTTCGACTGAAAAATTCCTTGGGGATGAAAAAGGTAATTTGCGTGCCTTGCAGATTGTGGAAAGCAAGTTCGAAAATGGAAAATTTGTAAAGGTTCCTGGTTCGGAAAAAGAAATTCCAGCTGATTTAGTATTTCTTGCAATGGGATTTGTTGGCCCAGAAAAATCTGAACTTCTGACTCAATTAGAAGTAGAACTTGATGATCGTGGAAATATCAAGCGCGATGGTTCATATGCGACAAACGTCGAGGGTGTATTTGTTGCTGGCGATGCTGGTCGTGGTCAGTCATTAATCGTCTGGGCAATCGCTGAAGGTCGAAGCGCAGCCGCAGCAGTAGATGAATTCTTGGTGGGTGAGACGCAACTTCCTGCTCCAATTGAACCAACAGCCAGACCAATGATGGTTTAACGATTCTAATAGATTAAGGTTAAGCACATGCGTAGAGCGAAAATTGTTTGCACGATGGGTCCTGCCGTTGAAGCACCAGAAAAGGTTGCCGAACTAATCGCAGCTGGAATGAATATGGCGCGGTTAAACCTCTCGCATGGTGGCTATCCAGAACACCAAGCCCGATTGGATTCTGTGCGCAAAGCTGCTGCAGATGCCGGGGTAGCAGTTGCAATTTTGGTTGACCTACAAGGTCCAAAAATTAGACTCGCTAGATTTGAAAACGGCCCACATGAATTAGCGCGTGGGGATATTTTCACAATCACTACCGATGAGGTTCCTGGCACAAAAGAGCGCGTAGGCACGACTTATAAAGGGTTGCCTGGTGATTGCAAGCCAGGGGATCGCATTCTTATTGATGATGGCAAAGTAACCGTTGAAGTTGTAGAAGTAAAAGGAAACGATGTAGTAACCAAGTGCATCGAACCCGGGGCAGTAAGCAATAACAAAGGCATTAACTTGCCAGGTGTTGCAGTTTCAGTTCCAGCTCTATCCGAGAAGGACCGCGATGATTTGCGTTGGGGGTTACGTGCTGGCGCAGATTTCATCGCGCTTTCCTTCGTACGAAGCGCGCAGGATATAAAAGATGTACATGCAATTATGGATGAAGAAGGAATTCGACGTCCAGTAATTGCAAAGATTGAAAAGCCACAAGCGGTTGAAAATCTTGCTGGAATCGTTGAAGCATTTGATGGCATTATGGTTGCCCGCGGCGATTTAGGCGTAGAAATGCCCATCGAAGAAGTTCCGCTTGTGCAAAAACTTTGTGTGACCCTGGCGCGTGAGGCTGCCAAGCCAGTAATTGTTGCGACCCAGATGCTGGATTCAATGATTACAAATTCTCGTCCAACTCGTGCCGAAGCAACTGACTGCGCTAATGCTGTATTAGATGGCGCCGATGCTTTGATGCTCTCCGGTGAAACAAGCGTTGGAGAATTTGCAATTGAAGCCGTTACAACAATGGCTCGCATTATTGAACGTACCGAAGAAGCCATGTTGGATCGAATTCCTGCTTTATCTCATTCACCTAAGACTAAGGGTGGTGCAATAACAAAGGCAGCTACTGAAGTTGGCGCCATCGTTGACGCGAAATATTTGATCGCATTTACGCAGAGCGGTGATTCAGCACGTCGTATGTCTAGATTGCGTTCGCCAATTAACATTTTGGCACTTACGCCTCAAACTGAGGTCTATAACCAACTCGCACTTTCTTGGGGAATTGAACCGATGATTACACCAATGGTTTCGCATACCGATGAAATGGTGAAACAAGTGGATGCGATCCTCATTGATTCTAAGCGAGTTTCCAAAGGTGAGAACGTCATAATCGTTGCCGGATCACCTCCAGGGATACCTGGATCAACTAATGCAATGCGGGTTCACCGAGTAGGCGATGCTGTCGAAGGAATTGCTCCCGCCTATCGCAAGTAGTTCCAGCATTTACATCCTTAGTTAGACCTAAGTTAGACTTGCCCCAACGCCTCGGTACTCCAACGGTAGAGAGGGCGGACTCAAAATCCGCACAGTGTCGGTTCAAATCCGACTCGAGGCACATGACAACAAATTCAAAACCAGCTCGCATTCTTGTCGCGGAAGATGAGGCGTTGATTCGCCTTGATCTGGTTGAGATGCTTACCGAAGCCGGATATGAAGTCGTTGCACAAGCTGCAAATGGAATTCAAGCAATCGAATTAGCAAAAGAATTTAAACCCGATCTAGCTATATTGGATGTAAAGATGCCGGAACTAGACGGCATTTCTGCTGCAGAGCAAATAATCGAAATCGCGCCAGTCCTTATGTTGACCGCATTTAGTCAGAAGGAACTTGTTGAAAGAGCAAGGGATGCTGGCGTCATGGCATATGTTGTTAAACCTTTTAGCATCGACGATTTGACGCCGGCAATTGAGATTGCGATGAGTCGTCATTTGCAGATGCGATCACTTCGCGAGGAAGTCGCCGATCTACACGAGCGATTAGAAACTCGAAAAGTTATTGATCGTGCGAAGGGGATTCTTATGGCAGCTCTTGCCCTGAGCGAACCAGAAGCATTCAGTTGGATCCAGCGGGCGGCGATGGATCGGCGTATCAGTATGAAGGCGGTTGCCGAGGCGGTTATCTCGCCAGATGCGGCCTTAGATCGGTAGAGATAGGTAGGGATAGGTAGGGCTAGGTAGGGCTAGGTAAAAAACGTGAGTTCGGCCCAAATTTCCCGCTCAAATTGCCTGTGTAACAATCGGGTTAAGAGTTCAAAAATGGGTCAATTTAGGTTGAGTTAACCTGCCGTTAACCTATAGCCTTCAACCCTCCCTTTCCCGGGAAAGCAACACAAAACAGGAAGGTCTAACCAATAAATATGAACAAGAATACAAAGCGCATTCTTGGTGTTGTTGGTGCTGTAGTTCTATCAGTTGGAACTCTAGCTACATCAACTCAAGCTGCATCTAAATCTGTATCTCTAGTTTTCCAAGGACCGCTTTCTGGCGGAGAAGCTCTTGCTGGTCAAGATGAACTTCTTGGAACACTCACAGCTCTTCAAATGTACAACGATTCAAACCCAACCGTAAAGGTAACTCTTATTAAGGCTGACGATCAAGGAGATCCAGCTGTTGCAGGACCTGTCTCTCAAGGTATTGCATCTAACAAGAGCGTTGTTGGAATTGTCGGTAGTGCGTACTCAGGTGCAACTATCGCTTCATTCCCTGCTTACAAGGCAGCATCGATTCCGATGGTTTCACAATCAGCGACTCGTGTAACTCTTACTGATCCAAAGGCAGCCGACAACGGCTTCCCAATCTTCCACCGCGTCGTGCCACCAGATTCAGTTCAAGGTCCAGCACTTGTTCGTTGGGCATCTGAAGGAGTTTCTTCTCCTAAGGCATACGTCGTTGACGATCAGCAAACATATTCAACTGGTCTTCGTGATGCTATGAAAGCAACATGGACAGCAAAGAAGATTTCAGTTACCTACGGTCAACAACCAAAGGGAACAACTGATTACACATCAGAAGTTTCAAAGGTATTGGCTTCAAAGGCAAACATCGTTGTTTACGCTGGTTACTATGCAGAAGCTGGTGCTTTTGCTAAGGCCCTCAAAGACGGCGGTTACACAGGCGTATTCGCATCAGGCGACGGAACAGTTAACACTGGCTTCGTAACCGGTGCTGGTGCTGCTGCAGCCGAAGGTGCTCGTCTAACAGCTCCTGACTTCCCATTCACCGGCGTTGCAAATGCTGCTCAAAAGGCTGCATACACAAAGGCAACCGGCGAAGCGATTTCAAAGGCTGATTCACACACCTACGTCGTATCATCATTTGATGCTACAAACGTCTTCCTAACTTGTATCAAGGGTGGTTCTACTACTCGCGGAGCAATTCAGAACTGTATTACAAAGGGCAAGTTTGATACTTTGTCTGGCGTAAAGATCAGCTTCAGCCGTTACGGTGACGTAATCGGAGGCGCTCCAATCGGAGGCTTCGTAGTTAAGGGTGGAGTTATTACATACGTAAGTGCTAAGTAATACTTAGTACCACTTTGTAGTAACCGCACTAAATAGCTTGTAGAGATCTGGAACTGTGCCTGATAAAACAGGTGCAGTTCCAGACTCTCTTTAGATACCGACCAATATTTTGAAAAGAGCCTGATGAACTTCTCAGTATTAACCAGCCAATTCTGGCCTTTGCTAATTAATGGTCTAGCCGTTGGACTGATTTACGTCCTTATTTCGCTGGGCTACACAATGGTTTATGGCGTTCTTCGCCTTATCAACTTTGCCAACTCAGAAATCTTTATGGTTGGTACTTTTGCGACAGTAATTGTTACGCGAGATATTTTTAAATATACCAGCGCCCACGAAGCGCTTCATGGTTTCCGCCTCATTGCAACCTTACTTTTAATTTTATTAGCCTCCATGCTTTTCTCTGGAGTTACTGCAGTTCTGGTCGAGATAGTCGCTTACCGTCGCCTTCGTTCAAAAGGCACCAACCGCCTAGCAAGCCTAATTTCTGCAATCGGAACTTCGATCATGATCTCAGAAGCAGTTCGCATGCTTACTAAATCAGCACCGGTGCCGACCCCGCGCCTGCTCAATAAATTCTTTTTATTCACAATCGGAAGTGTAAAAATCAGAATAGATACCTTCTTGGTTATCATCTCTGCTGCACTAATCTTCTTTATGGTTGATCGATTTGTAACAAAAACTCTCCTCGGTAAGGCAATTCGTGCGGTATCAATGAGCGAGGAAACCTCAAAGTTAATGGGCGTGAATCTAAACCGAGTTATTTCCGCAACATTCCTTATCGGTGGGTTAGTTACCGGCGCAGCGGCCTTTCTTTATATGCAGGTGTATGAAACTACGGTCTTCAACGTTGGCTTCAATCTCGGACTGGCGGCATTCACCGCAGCAGTGCTCGGTGGAATTGGAAATATCCGCGGTGCGTTTTATGGTGGATTAACTCTCGGACTTTTCGAACAATTTGCCTCTGCAGTAATCGGGGGACAATGGAAGTCAGTAACCGTTTTTACAGTTCTAGTTTTGGTACTTCTCTTTAAGCCAAATGGATTATTTGGTGAAGCGATCCAGCAGAGTAGGGTTTAACAAATGATAAATTTACGAGATAAAGGCGCCCAACTCTGGGAAGGCTGGAACCGGCCCAAGCGAGTTACCTTCGCTGTAATCGCTGTCGCAATGGTTGGTCTTCTGCCATTCGGTGGAGATTTCTCATTCACAAGTATTTTGAACACGCCAGTTAGCTCTTACCAGTCTGTTCTTGTTTACCCAGTTGGCATGTTCGTTTTAATGGCACTTGGACTGAACATAGTTGTTGGAAAGAGTGGGTTGCTAGACCTTGGTTACGTAGCATTCTTCGCAATCGGCGGTTACACCGCTGGCGTACTTGGAATTCACACTCATTTAAATACTTGGGAAATCCTGCCCATTGGAATGGGTATGGCTATGATCGCTGGTGTCCTTCTTGGATTGCCGACACTTCGCTTGCGTGGTGATTACCTAGCGATTGTGACTCTTGGCTTTGGTGAGATTGTTCGAATTGTTGCGCTAAATACCCAATCGATTGGTGCCTCAACTGGTATTCCTAGTATTCCGACACCACCTAAAACCTTTGGTCTAAAATTCGATATTGTTCACAACAACTCTTATTTCTGGGTTGTACTCATACTTATTTTGCTGGTTATTTGGATGATTCGTCGCTTTACCGTGCGTCGCCCAGGTCGCGCTTGGGAAGCGATCCGCCAAGATGAGGATGTTGCAATTTTGATGGGTGTGCCAATCTTGCGTTACAAAGTTTGGTCTTTCAGTATCGGCGCGGCAATTGGTGGGGCTGCTGGCGTAATTTTTGCATCTAAGACGCAATATGTTGCACCAAATATGTTCACCTTTAACGTCTCGGTTTTAATTCTTTCTTGCGTCGTTTTCGGCGGAATGGGAAATATCTGGGGTGTAATTGTAGGCGGCGTTATTTTGGCTTATTTGCCAGAGCGTATTCGTTTCATTTCAAACGCTCGCCAACTAGTTTTTGGAATCGCTCTAGTTGTAATTATGAATGTTCGCCCTGACGGACTGCTTCCTAGAAAGAAGCGCGAGAAATTGGGAGCGGTAAAAGAAGCGAAAGAAGTGCCAAATGGCTGAGCGCATTCTCGAACTTAAGAACCTGACCATGCAATTCGGTGGTGTTAAGGCGTTAGATAACGTCAACTTCCACGTAAATCGCGGTGAAATTTGCGCCCTCATTGGCCCAAACGGTGCCGGCAAGACGACGGTATTCAACGTGGTGACTGGCGTTTACAAACCAACTTCAGGTGAAATTGATTTCAAAGGTAAGAGCTTGCTTGGACTAAAGCGCAATAAAATTACTGAGACTGGTGTGGCTAGAACTTTCCAGAACGTCCGACTTTTCGGAGATATGACAGCACTTGAAAATGTGATGACTGCCACCGATGTTCATAAGAAATCTGGACTCGTCGGAGCACTTTTCGGCTCACCTCGTGCTCGCCGCGAAGAGAAAGCTGGACGTGCTCGCGCCCACGAACTTCTAGAGTTTATGGGAATTGATCACAGAGCTGATCAACTTGGTAAGAATCTTCCATACGGCGATCAACGTCGACTCGAAATTGCACGTGCTCTAGGTACCGAACCAGAGATTGTGTTACTGGATGAGCCAGCTGCCGGTTTCAACCCGGCTGAAAAAGTCGCGCTAGCCGACACGATTAGGAAGATCAGAGATGCGGGCTACACGGTTCTACTTATTGAACACGATATGTCACTAATCATGGGTATTTCAGATCGCGTCTCGGTTCTAGATTTCGGCAAAAAGATTGCTGATGACATCCCATCGGTTGTACAGAATGATCCAAAGGTTATCGAAGCTTATTTAGGAGTACCTTCAGATGCGTCTTGAAGTTAAAGATCTAAGAGTCCAATACGGCAAGATTGAAGCCATCAAAGGTATTTCATTCGTCGTAGAACAAGGTGAAATTGTTACTTTGATTGGTGCCAATGGCGCTGGTAAAACAACAACCCTAAAAACTATTTCTGGACTACGTCCAGTTTCTAGTGGCTCGATAACTTATGACGGACAAGATATTTCCAAAATGGCAGCGCACGAGCGCGTAAACCTTGGAATCTCACAAGCACCTGAGGGGCGCGGTATTTTCCCTGGAATGACAGTTCTCGAGAATCTAGAAATTGGTAAGTATTCTCGCAAAGAACGAAAGAGCGAGATGGCCGAAGATTTAGATATGGTCTACGGGCTCTTCCCACGTCTTAAAGAGCGCGTTGGCCAAGCCGGCGGAACTCTTTCGGGTGGCGAACAACAAATGCTGGCAATCGGTCGTGCCTTGATGGCCCGCCCGAAGGTCTTGTTGTTGGATGAACCTTCAATGGGCCTTGCTCCTATGATGATTCAAAATATTTTCAACATCATCACTGAGATTAATAAGCAAGGTGTAACAATTCTTTTGGTTGAACAAAATGCTCAGCAAGCGCTTCAGCGAGCACACCGGGCATATGTTCTTGAAACCGGGAAAGTTGTGAAAGAGGCTAAGGCTTCTGACCTACTTAATGATCCGGCAGTTCGTGCGGCTTATCTTGGTACCGGCGCCGAAAAGGGCCACCACTAAACCATCACGAAATAAGTTCTAGCTCTTCTCGGCAAGTATCAAACAAGTTATCCGAGCAGAACATGTTCGTTGCCCGGCCTCATTTGTAATCTCAACTTCATAGCAGCAAAGAGTTTTTCCAAGTGATACCGCAGTAGCAACGGCGGTAACAAATCCCGCGGTAGCTGATTTGTGGTGAGTGGCATTTATATCTACACCGACAATTCGCCGATCTGGACCCGCATGTAATTGGGTTCCAATTGATCCTAGGCTTTCTGCCAAAACAACATTTGCGCCACCATGCAAAAGTCCGATTGGTTGGGTATTGCCCTCGACTGGCATGCGAGCTACCAAGCGGCTTGGGGAGGCTTCCAGGATTTCAATTCCCATTTTCTTATCAAGCGCACCAGAACCGCGGGCCTTTATGATTTCTAAAAAGTCATCCATGTCAGGAAGTTTAGCCAAACAAAATCGATATTGCGCCTAGAATCTCTCGAGTGAGCGCGTCTAAAAGGTTATTGCTGATTGATGGCCACTCGTTGGCTTATCGCGCCTACTACGCACTTCCAGTCGAGAATTTCATGACTTCTGGTGGGCAGCATACAAATGCCATTTATGGTTTTGCCTCCATGCTGACGAATTTGTTGACCTCGGAGAAACCGACGCACGTTGCAGCAGCATTTGATGTTTCCCGTAAAACTTTTCGCAGCGAGCGATTCCCGGAATACAAAGCTAACCGGGCTTCGACTCCTGATGATTTTCGCTCGCAGGTTAGTTACCTTTATGAATTGGTCAGCGCTTTTGGAATAAAGCATTTCGCGGTTGAAGGTTTTGAGGCTGATGACGTAATTGCAACGCTGGCTAAAGCGGCAGAGGCCGATGGT
>Ga0194038_1001042_pt1 | contig 12051 bp, 6 predicted proteins | sample JunL226m_MetaG_FD_148630 | JGI IMG/M metagenome (GOLD analysis project Ga0194038, IMG submission 148630) | Anoxic zone freshwater microbial communities from boreal shield lake in IISD Experimental Lakes Area, Ontario, Canada - Jun2016-L227-6m | ecosystem: Environmental > Aquatic > Freshwater >...
CGTTTGTCATGCAATACGCAGATAACTTCCATCCCAATGATGTGGCTTGGGGCCGACTTTCATTGGATGCTATTTCCCAACAGACCCGGATCATAAACCTTGAGTTCAACATTCAAATGCGTTCGCCCTACCTCAATCAGGTGCAAAGCTCAAACGCCGCCTCGCATGTACTTCGCACCATGGAACAGGCTGTAATAGGCGAAAACATTCCCGGAGCATTTGGGGACGCGAACTCACGGTCAGTCGTAATTATCAGTTCTGATGGCTACGTGGCAGGATTGGCAGGACTTCTTAATCTGCACTGGATACTGCCCGGCTATCAGCCGGATTTTTGTGCTCCGGGCGGAGCACTCGTTTTTGAACTGCGACAATCGAAAAGATCGCAAGAGTATCTTGTTCGCGCGTTCTACACCGCACAAACCTTCGACCAATTGCGTAATCTGATGCCACTGACGCTTGAGAATCCACCTGCAGCAATGCAGCTTCTGATTCCGGGCGGCAGTAAATCAGCCACGGATTTAGATGTCAATTTTTTCACCTTTCAAACGATTATGAAAGAAGCAATGAATCCAGAATATGTGGAAAATCCTTCAACTGAGATCCAGCCCGGCGTAATAACCGATGTCCCCTTGGAATAATCCGGAGTCAGCGACGAAGTGGATACACTCACCGGTGAGCCGATAGATCACCGGTGTTAGGTCCTTAAACCGCCTTCTATCTACCTGGAATTAATTTTCAGAATTGTAATTTCCTTCAAGGAAGTCTTTAGCTAGTACTTCGACACTGGCTTCACTGGTCATCAGCATATCCATCTGGCGGGTAAACTGGAGCAGTCGCCCAATCATGTCCAGTTTTTCTTCAGTGAGATTTATCTCATGTTTTTGATACTTCGCACTAACCCTGTCTCCTGTGACTTCTGCGGAAAAATCGAGTGATTGAAGTATCCTGGCGATAGTCCTTGCACGCCTGTTTCTCCTGACATCATCTGCAGCACCGCCTTTGAAAGAGAAAGTTATATAATTCATATTAACGTTCTTGCCGCAATATGAATCAATTATACTGTAATGATATCCAACGCGAGAGCTGAAATTAAGATATTTATCTGAAATAATGGCATAGCTGCGATCACCGAATTTTTCGGCGGAGGATGGAGAGGAAAGCATCTGCTCGCTCATCACGGATAAAAAGCCTTTGAACTCCACAGGACGTGGCCGGTTTTGCTGGAAATCCTCATTCATCAGGCCTTTGAGGAGCGCCATAAATGGAACAGAAGCGACCTTGTCCATGGAGATACTGCTATGATTCATATTTGCTTCAGTAAGGCCGGAGCCTAAATCGATAACATACAGGTCAAGCGGTATAAAGCCTTTCAATTTAAAGGCAAGTCCCTTTTTATCGGAGACGGAATCACTGAGTTTAAACATCTCGGAATATGAGAACTCGTGCACCAGTCTGCAAATATCGTGAAGGGTCCGGCAGAAAGGAGGTGCAAAGTCCGGCAAGGCGGGATCCAAAAGATTCAGCGGGATGATCCAGTCGCTTACCTCTCTTAAAATGCTGTATATCGGAGTGTCCTTCATTGGGAATTCACCAGTAATCTGGTATGCCTCCAATTCCAGCGCTCTTCCCTGATATACTCTTCCGGAATAAGCATCCACTGTAACTTCCATGCCTTCATGTATTACGGATGTAGCCACATCGGTACTCACTATAGTGGGCACAGCGAATTCCCTGGCCAGAGTAGCCATGTGCCCTGCTATGTTTCCCATATCGGTAACGATCGCCCTGGCTTTTTTCATGGCCATAACAAGCTTGGGAGAGGAATGTCTGGCAACCAGGACTGCACCATCTGGGAAATTCAAAAGGTCTTCGTCTGAAGATACATGAAAAGCCGGACCGAACCCCACGCCCCCTGAAACAGTCACCCCCTTTTCAATCAGCAGCGGGTATCCTGTCAGCACCGGGAGGACAGGATAGCTTTTACCGGAATTATCCGCACGGAGGGAGCGGCTTTGAAGAATAATAATAGATCCGCTACTGTCAATCGCCCACTCGATATCCTGCGGGTATCCGTAATGATCCTCAAGTTTTACGGCATAGTCGGCAAGAACGGCGATATCATCAGCAGAAAGACAAGGTTTGTCCTGAAGATCATCCGCCACTGGAATTTCTATCAAGCCTCCATCCGGGTTACTGATCAACTGAACTGTCTTGCTGGAGATATTGGATGATATTGTTTTGCCGTCTCTCCCTACAGTGTAAGTATCCGGCGTGATGACGCCTTCCACGGCGTAGGGTCCCAGTCCCCATACTGCTGTTATAATGATATTGTCTTCCAGCATGTTGAGAGGATTTTTTGAATACATCACTCCGCTGACTACAGATTCCACCATTTGAAGGCAGGCTACACTCATGGCGATATCCTCGTCTCTGATACCTTTGTTTAGCCTGTATGCAATTGCACTCGGAGTGTAAAGGCTTGCAACTATTTCCTTGTATGTACGGATAACTTGTTCCTGCGGCACGTTTAACACGGACAGGTATTGACCGGCAAAGGACAATTCGCTGTCCTCTCCAACGGCGCTGCTCCGCATTGATATTCGCAAGGAATATCCCGGAATTTTTTCACGCGAAGTATTCTCGGCAAGTTTTGCATGAGCAATGAGAATGGTGTCTTCTACTACAGCAGGAAGATCGGTCGAAAGGATCAATTGCCTGATATCATCACTGACTGTTTTGATGGTTTCGGAGTCATCAGAATCAAGTCCCATCTTTTCATTGCTTATATCATCGAAAAGCGTCGAGTTGAGAAGGAAAGACTCAAAAGCTCTTGTTGTTATGGCAAATCCACTGGGGATCGGCAGCCCGACCCTGCTGTGTATCTCTCCCAGATTAGCGTTTTTTCCGCCCACCCAGTCCGTCATCTCTGCATTTATTGCAGCGTAAGGTAATATTATTTCCGTGATGGAAATTTCTTTTTTTCTGCCGAGAATTTCCTTGATTTTCTGATTGATCTTTTCGAGGATACCAAACAACGGGGAGTAACAGTGGCCGGAGAGGTCATCTATGTTTTTGATCATGCGAAGAGCATGGAAAACAGCTTTAGCGGACCTGGACCTGATATATGAGATGCCAAAGACCTGTTGTCCCAACAGTTTTTCTTCTATATCTGTTAGTACATTTAAAAATTCGGCATTCGAATCAATCAGCATTTTGAAACATGAATATTTAAATCGAAATATATCCGGCAGGTTATCTCCGGAAGATGATTCATTATGTAATTTATTCCGTCTAAAAAATTTCAGTTTTTTGAACATTCCTATTCTTCCTGAGAATGCCTTTTCCCTGTTATCCTGCGGCGACAGGCACCCTCAACCTTTTTATTTGATTTATTTAATAATATACCACTTTCGACGGTCAATATAGGGGGGCTGTTTTTGCTTGTCAAGGTATATTTCGCATCGAAAGGCAGGGCTGCTGAACTGAAAACCTGCAGCAGTTTCCTGCGGATATGAACAGCTTTACCGGCAAACAGTCGGGGGGGATGGAGAAACTGAAATTCCCTGGTCCGTTTGTTGTTCGGTATCACATTCGTCCCCATAATATTTACCGACCAATTGACACTTGCCTCAGATATCTATAATGTAAACGGACATAATCTGTGATTTCCATAAACTCCATCCCCAAGCGGGAGAGGGTTGGCGGGTTCAAAATCGCATATTATGCACGTTCACAGTACATTTTACATCAACCGCCAATTCATTTTACTGATAAAGAGGCATTATGCTGCTTGACAGAATCAAATCTTTGTTTCAACCAAAGCGAAAAACAAAACTTTCCAGAGATGACATTCAGGCCATTTTTCGTACCAAATATGTCAATTTCAAGATTCTGCTGGACTCGAATTCAGAGTTGTTAAAAATCATTTCCGAAATTGAGGAAAAGCTGCGCGGCGAAACCGTTTTCGGTATGTCTTTTATCCGCTCTCAAACACTTCGCGCCTTGTTTCATGCCGGAAGAATGATCCGCAGCTTTGAAAGCCTCTCCAGTCGATCGTCTTCCACGCTGTCGGCTACCCTTGATCAAATTTATCAAAACATCCAGCAGGAACAGGAAATTCAGCCTGCACAGAAAATCCCCGAATACATTTTGCCATATAATCAAATCACAAAGGAAATGACTGAATCCGTCGGAGGCAAAAGCGCCAACCTTGGAGAAATCCTGAATCGAGTTAACCTGGCCATTCCCAGGGGGTTTGCGATAACGACGACGGCTTTTGATGGGTTTATTCGGTCAAAGGGGTTGGTTGAGGAAATACAAAAGCGAAAAATGGAACTGGATATCATCTCACCGGAAACCATTGTCAGTGTCAGCGAAAACATTCAGCAATTGCTGACCCAGACAGATCTTCCGGAAGATGTAGAATCTGCAATTCTAAAGGCCTACAACGAGGTATTTGAATCCGTAGGAACGCAGTCGGGGTCAGAGGCGGTTTCTGTCGCCTTGCGAAGCAGCGCCATTGGCGAGGACAGCGAGATGTCTTTTGCCGGACAATACCTTTCTGTTCTGAATGTACCCAAAAACAATATTATTCAGGAATATAAACGCATCATCGCAAGCCTGTTTACCGCAAGAGCCATTTCATATCGCCAGCACATGGGGATTCCGTTTGAAGATGCCGCCATGAGCGTGGCATGTCTGGAAATGGTCCATGCCAGCGTCAGTGGCGTCATGTACAGCAGCCATCCCTTCAACATTCACGAAAACAATATCATTATCCATGCTGTCTGGGGATTGGGACCTTATGTGGTGGATGGCATTATCACACCGGATTCATACACGCTTTCAAAGGATGATCCGCCTCAAATTCTGGAAATGAAGATATCCTGCAAATCCGTTAAATTGGTCTCCGGAAAGGAGGGTTATCTTGCAGAGGAGAATGTCGAAGACAACCTCCAGAATCAAGCATGCCTGACCCGTGAACAGGCTATTCTCCTGGCGTCATATAGCATCAGGCTTGAAGACCATTTCCAGTGTCCTCAGGATATCGAATGGGCTATAGATACCGAGGGGCGGATTCGTATTCTGCAAACCCGACCATTGAAAAGAAACCAGATAAATGCTGAAGGACACTCGACATCTTCTGAACCCTTGCCAGGCTATTCTGTAATCCTGGAAGGCGGGAGTATCGCGTGCCCTGGAGTGGGCTATGGCCCGGCTTACCATGTGCAATCGGAAGCTGATTTGATGGCGTTTCCGGAGGGCGGAATATTGATTGCTTCCTACTCATATCCCCAGTACGTTCTTGTGATGCAAAAAGCGCAGGCGCTGGTGACCGATTTTGGGAGCATTACCGGACACATGGCCTCTCTTGCCAGGGAATTCAAGGTGCCAGCGCTCTTAAACGCCAAAATAGCCACTACAGCCATTAAACATGGCGAAATGATTACCGTGGATGCTTATTCCGGAAGGATTTACGAAGGAAAAGTGGATGAACTTCTTGAAATGAGGATTGAAAAAAAATGGTTTATGAAGGATACTCCGGTGTATAATCTGCTGCGAAAGCGCGCCGATCTTATTCTTCCGCTTAACCTGGTAGATCCCAAATCTCCCCAGTTTACTCCTGGTAACTGTAAAACCATTCATGACATCATGCGGTATGTCCATGAAAAATCTTATGGTGAAGTATTCCAAATCAGCGATATGGCATCGGATCGCGGCAGCATGTCTGTTCGTCTGAAGGCCCCTCTTCCGCTGGATCTGTACATAATTGATCTGGGCAATGGTATGTCGGAGGATGCATTTCAGTCTTCAACTGTCGCCGTGAATCAAATTACATCAAATCCCTTTAACGCCCTGCTCAGGGGAATGCTGCGAAAGGATTTGAAGGCGATGGAACCTAAACCCATCGAGCTGAAAGGGTTGTTTTCTGTAATGAGCCAGCAGATGCTCGCTCCCCCAAACCGGAGTAGCGAACGATTCGGAGATAAAAGCTACGCCATAATTTCGGATAAATACCTTAACTTCAGCTCTCGGGTAGGATATCATTACAGCATCCTGGATACTTACTGCGGCCAGACACCGACAAAAAATTACATTAACTTCCAGTTTAAGGGAGGCGCCGCCGATGATGTCCGCAGGAATCGGCGCGTACGTTCCATTGAAAAAATACTGGGGGCGCTGGGTTTTCTGGTCGAATCGCAAGGAGACAGGGTAGCGGCAAGATTCGCCAAAGAACAGCCTGCCGTCATTGAGGAAAAACTGGATTATATTGGTCGTCTGCTGCTTTTCACGCGCCAAATGGATATGCTGATGACGACTGAAGCAAGCGTCAACCACCTGGCGGAATGCTTCCTACAGGGCAACTACAGCCTGGAAAAAAGGTGATAGCCTCATACTATCCTTCTCCCGGTTAAATAAGTCATGGCGCCAACGTCAGATCACCTATTTAACCGGGTGAATCATTTTACAAAGCCATACCAAACAGTGGAGTTTACTGTTTACTGTTTACTGTTTACCGTTTACTTTTTTCCCTTCCCGTTCCGTTTTCCGCTCGTAAGCCAAGGTGATTCTATCCATCAGCTCTTCGGTGTCACAGGGCTTCAGCAGGTAGTCATTTACACCAAAGTCCATGATTTCAACGGCGGTATCCAGTAGTACATGACCTGATAAAACAATGACCTCAGCCTTGCATCCTTGTTCCCGCATGTGTCGCAGAACTTCCACACCGCTCATTCCCGGCATTTTTATGTCCAGAAGCACTACGTCAACATCTTGGTTTTGCAGAAACTTCATGGCATCTTCTCCACAACTCACACCAAAAGCCTGAATGTCCCTGATCTGAAGTCGTCTTACCAAAACCGACCTAAATCCATCTTCATCGTCCACAATCAACACGCTGGGCATTTTAGACATGCAATATCCTATTATTTGAAAACCATCTTTAACGGCTTCGTAAAAAGTTTGATACCTGCGTTGAACTTCATCGTTCGCCAGAATATCTTTTGGCGCCATATACAAATATACTGCAGACGGAACGCCAATTCTTTGCCATCCCAATTTTGGGTTTTTACAAGTTCCTCATTTCGATGATCGTTAATTGCAGTACACACAAGCAGCACTGTAAATTTCGTAAACAAGGATTTTATGATCCGTATCCCTGTCATCCGCCTTCAACGCCAAAAGCTTGCACATCAGCGAATGTTTTTTGATCAAATCAGCGCTTCTTTCAGATTTGAACTTGATAACATCAAAATGACAGAACTGTTGTTTCATCTTACTGCTGAATCCACACCAGAACGTATCAGCAAAACGAGGCGATAAGCCATTTAAACAGGGAATCGTGTGTTTTGGGATTGTGCATGATCTTCCTTTGTTCCTGTTGATCAATCAGCGAGTTGGATGAAGCCATAAAAGGTCATCTTATCACCAAATAATCCACTCTGCAAGGTTGGGTTTGCCAGAACTATGCATACGAAGGTCATGGCATCCTTCATATTACCTTAAAAGTAGTTGACATTTTTTTTGATGAGCCCAAATGGCCTTGATCATCATTTCAGTAGGGGCGGGTTCCGAATCCGGCCCAAATTATACTCAGCACTGTCATAAATTACGATTTTAATTAAGTGTAAAATAGTATATGCTATATATGTTACAGGTTATTTTTCCAAATAGCGTGTTAAAATCCCACAAATCCGTGATAGTCAGAATATTGGTACGTTTTGGAGGTATAAATCAATGACTGGTAAGTCTTTGTCGTTTGTTATGTGCGCAGTTGTCTTCTTGGCAATCAAAGGAATCACTTTTGCTGGCTTACCCAGTGATTTCGATTTGCAGGCTCATCGCGGTGGCCGTGATGCAAGGCCAGAAAATACACTGCCAGCCTTTGCTTATGCTTTGGCAATTGGCGTAACAACCCTTGAAATGGATATGCAGATCACTGCTGATGGTGTTATCGTTATTCGTCACAATAAAGATATTCCTTGGTACATGGCAAAGAATGCTTGGGGACGATTCTTGACAGCAGATGAACAACCCGATATCCGATTCTGGAGGTTAGATGACCTAAGAAAGTTTGATGTCGGTGCAATGAGTCCTGATGCCCCATATGGTTATTGGGGTGGCCATGGAAAGACGCAAAAACAGATACCTGGCACAAACATTTGTACACTCGAAGAGGTTTTCATGCTTGTCAAAGCTTGGGGTAATGATAAAGTCTACTTTAACATCGAGACAAAATCCTATCCATATACAGTTAACCCAGTGAATCCCGATCCAGCCGTTTTTGTGAAGAAATTTTACGAGTTGGTAATAAAACATAATATGCAAGAAAGGGTGTTCCTGCAATCCTTTGACTGGCGCACCTTGGTTGAGATGAAGAAGATTGATCCGAGAATTCCGACAGTGGCGCTGACCGGCAACCAGCCAACATGGAACAGCGAAGGAGACGAGGGTGATTATCAATGGCTTAATCGAAAAGAACCTTCTCCTTGGATGGCGGGTCTTAATATCAAGGATTTTGGTGGTGACATTGTGAAAGCAGCACACGCCATTAATGCAGATGTGATATCACCGTATCATAGCGAATTGAAAAAAGAACTTATAGACGAAGCACATTCCCTCGGAATGCATGTTGTTCCATACACAGTCAATGATCCCTCAAGAATGAGAGAACTCATCAAAATGGGCGTGGATGGCATTATTACAGATAGGCCGGCAACCCTGCGCGTGATTTGTCAAGAATTGGGAATAAAGCTGCCAGTTCCCGACCCAAATCCTGCAGGCAAACCTTACTATACTGGCGTTGATGGACTTTGATAACTGACGATCAACAGCGATGAAATTTATAAATCGGTAACCGATATTTTGGATACGGTTCGGAGACTTCACCGTAACCTTTGCAAGCCTTATGGATGCTTCGGGCTTACCGTTTCCGATGATTACAGGCGGGAAAAAACAGGGCGGTAAAGTAAGACCCCTGATGATGCCTTGATGGAAATCGTTAATCTTCTCGTTGCTGACACCATGTCTTTACCTTACCGCAATTTTGATCATCCGATTTCTATTGAATGGATCAATCACCGCGATTGCAACATCTTTAATTATTTATGAAATCCAGAAATGATCTCGCCTACATACATACGGTGGTAATCTTTTTCCGGATAATTGGCCGCAATCTCTGGATCAAGGAAATTATCGGACTGCATGTCCTGGTAATAAATCTTTCTGCATTCGATAACCAGTTTGGCCTCTGTAAAATATATTGATCCGCTTTTCGTTTCAGCCGGTGTTATCCCAGTTTCTTTGACCTTGTTGCAGTCACGTCCAGATTTTGTACCGCATAGATTTAGAACATGTTTATATTTCTGGTCAAAAAATGACATCGTATAAGTATTGGATTTTTCAATAAATCCAAATGTGTATCTGGTGGGTCTTATAAATATAAAACTCACATTTTTATTCCATAAAAACCCAAGTCCACCCCAGGATGCCGTCATCGTATTAAAAGATTCCTTACTTCCGGCTGTTACAAGCATCCACTCGGCACCGATAAGATTAAAAACATTGTCGTCAATTTCTTCTGGCTTGATTATTCTGTGATCAGACATTTTCATTCCTCCTGGTATTCATGTGATTTCTGTGCGTGTCCAATGCAAAACATCCACTCTTATCCACAATAAAAGTGAATTTGTTTGGCGTTCAACATGATTTTCACGACAGTCGCTCCGGATAAAGTGTATTTAAATAGTGAGTCATCCCTATACACCATTGCTTGGTGTTTGTCCAGATTTATTACTCAATTTGCTGAAATTAAATATCATTGAAGTTGGAACAAAATCAGCCTGAACTCGACTCTTTTTTGTCTTGACACATGGGTCAACTTTATATACTTAACCCGTTTAAGTTGGTACACTGACAAAACCAAACCACGAGCGATCGTGGGACGGAAAGCCACGGGTCCCCAGAGGACAGCCGAGTCGCCAGAGAACCTGATGATTTATAGCCCGTGGCCATGTGCTGCGGGCTTTTTTTTTGAGAATTTTACATGCAAAATCTCCACGCTATCCAATGATTTCACGATCCACATTCCCGACGTTCTGATGCCGGATGGCATCACCCGGTGCGGCTGGATCTGGCGTACAGTGCATCGCTTTCCACAAATGTAAGATAGTAAAGGCATAAGCACAGAATTAAACTTTTAGGTCTGCAACCATAATAAAATAATGAAAGGTCACTGAAATGAAAAAAATCGTTGTTGCTCTGTTTGTCATTTGTGTTTTCTTTCCCCTGTCTGCTCATGCCACCTATCGTCTGAAGCTGTTTTCTGTCCAGTCGCGAGTGTTTGAAAATGGCACACGCACAAATACCATCGGATTCGACTGCAGGGATGCCAACAGACGCTATCCGACGACCGATGTAGCAGGAACCGCGATCATGACCGATCCCAACGGGAAAATGATCAAGCTGGATCCGGTTTACACCGGCTATATGGAAACAGACGTCACTTATGATGCCGTCAACGGGCAGTGGAAATGGGATGCTCCGTATCACTATGCCAATTATACGGCAGATATAACGGATCAATTGATAACGGGGACGTATCACCTGAAAATTACCGACAAAGATGGTGAAGCCTCGGAAGAAAAATTTGAATTCAAACAGGTTGTCGATTTGCCGGTTATTCCGGCAAGGTACTATCGTTTGCATACCAATCAGGCGGGAGACCTGATTTCAAATTATACGTCCAAAATAGTACATGATTTAAGCCATATGGCAACTTTCAATTAGTTTGAAATTTTTGAAAAGGAGAACGAATATGTATGGAAGAACCAAGAATATCGTAGATGTAGTGAGCATTAGATTATATCATATCTGCCTGTTATTGTCGTTAATCATCCTTATCAGTCATTCCATGTCGATGGCCGCTGAGTATTCCCTGATCGTTGGGAGTGATGCATCCCCGGTTCGTATGCACAGTCAAAACGTAGTAGGAAGTGACATATTCAAGTCTGCCAAGAGATCTCGCCAAGTTGATTTGTTGAAGCAGATTACCTTGGCTGGTAGTATCGCGAACGGTGATGAGCTTGTTCTCGATTTGTTCCCCGGCACATCGTATCATGCAAAGGTCGATCGTGTTTCCGTTGATGTGCAGGGTTCCATAACCATACGCGGTCGTTTACAGAATTACCCGTTAGGATATGCACTGATCTCAAGCACCGGCAATATCAGTATTGCGTCGATTCATGTGCCGGAACTGAATATGGAATACAAGATTGTTTACGATCCTGAATCACAATCGCATTATGTATTGGAAATAGACCCGTTGAAGAAAGATAAAGTGAAAGATGGTCCTGCTGTGATTCCACCTCCGCCTACTCCTGAAGAACAACGAGAAATTGAGGCAATACAAGAACGTATTGGAAGCGATCAAAGCTCGGCCACTACCACGATCAACATCATGGTAGTTTACACACCCGCAGCCAAACTATGGGCTGATTCGAATGGCGGAATCAGCAATTTAATTGCTCAATCAATGGCAAAAGCAAGTCTCGTTGCAGATAACAGTCTAACTGATATGAACTTTAAATTGGTTCATTCTTCGGAGGTTGACTACAAAGAAAGTGGCAAGACCGGTACGGATCTGGACCGCTTGCAGAAAATAGGAGATGGTTATCTCGATTCTGTTCATACTTTGCGCAATACATATGGGGCTGATTTGGTAGTCCTTTTCGAAAAGATAGAAAATGAAGATATCGCTGGGCTTGGTTTTCAACTCAAATCACCATCCGGCGAACCTGCGTATGGTTTTTCGCTAACTGGTATTCAGCATGCGGATGATTATACGAATATACATGAAATCGGCCATAACATGGGAGCGGATCATCACAAACAGCAGAATGACTCTCCTGGACCTGGCGTGTTCTCATATTCAGCAGGATGGCGTTGGATAAGTACAGACAATAAAGCTTACTGTTCCGTGATGACTTATGGAGAGGGAAAGTATTTTGCTGACGGTGTTGACCATACGGAAGTTGGGTATTTTTCCAATCC
>Ga0194038_1001047_pt1 | contig 12015 bp, 13 predicted proteins | sample JunL226m_MetaG_FD_148630 | JGI IMG/M metagenome (GOLD analysis project Ga0194038, IMG submission 148630) | Anoxic zone freshwater microbial communities from boreal shield lake in IISD Experimental Lakes Area, Ontario, Canada - Jun2016-L227-6m | ecosystem: Environmental > Aquatic > Freshwater >...
CACTATGCCGGTACGACACGCCTTGACCACCACTTGGTCTCGCCGGCGTTGGAAAGTAGGGGTCTACCGCAGCCTTTGTCCTGTGCGTCGGGTTGGTTAGCGCCAGGTCGGTCCATGGCGACATCAATGCCAGAGCGGCAGGGGAACCATGGCCTTGGTCGCGCAGACTGATGGCCAGGGCCAACGCAAGCCCTGCACCAGCAGAGTCACCAGCAATGGCAATGGGTGCACCGGGATTTTCCTTTTGCAGCGCCAGATAGGCAGCGGTTGCGTCTTCAAGTGCTGCGGGGAACGGGTGTTCAGGGGCTAGCCTGTATTCCAGATTGAAGACAGAGTGCTTCGATGACACAGCAAATCGTGCAGCAAGTGCGCGATGCGTGATACAGGAGCCGCCGGTATAAGCACCCCCATGAAGATAGAGCAGACGCCCATGTCCTGCGCGCGATTCCGGTCGCAGCCATTCCCCCTGACAATCGCCCACTCTAGCCACTTCAACACGTATTGCGACTGGCATCTTGAACAATCGCTGCGCAGCTGCCTCTCTGGCCAACCGGTATTCGGGGAGCGGCAGATTTAGCTTGGCAAGCTTGACCAGGTTGTATTTGACGACGTGATACAAAACGCGCGATTTGAGTGATTGCATGGTGGTGAAAACGTAGGGTACCGAGAATTTCAGGTCGTCAGTCCGGTGGAGTCTGCACTGGGAACGTAAACCGGTCTATTGCGTTCTATGAATGTAAGGTCCTTTGCGTCTGGAGCTGAGCATCCATAATGTATCGAGGACAAATCACTGTGAACAATCTATTCAATATCCGGACTCCGGCCCACACTCTGGTCATAGCGTTCACCGTCGGCTTAATGGCAAGTGCAGCGCACGCTTGGGGCACTGAAGGCCATCAGGTTGTCGCACTCATTGCGCAGGCCCAACTGACACCAAAGACCAGAGCTGAAGTCCAGCGCCTCTTGGCACTGGAGCCCGGCGAGACCTTGTCATCAATCTCCACCTGGGCCGATGAACATCGTAACCCTGCTTCAGCAGCTTGGCACTACGTCAATTTTCCCCGCGACACCTGCCAGTACGTTCCTGATAGAGACTGTCCGGACGGCAAGTGTGTAGTTGACGCCATTCAAAAGCAGCTTGCGGTCTTGGCGTCAAATACGACAGATGAACAGCGACTGATTGCTCTCAAATACCTTGTGCACTTTGTTGGGGATGTGCACCAACCTCTGCATGCAGGCTACCTTGACGACAAAGGCGGAAATACGTATCAGCTTCAAGCATTCATGCGGGGGACCAATTTGCACGCAGTTTGGGATACGGGGCTGATAAAGAACCTGAACCAGTCTTCAGATGAACTGGCTGCGCGATTGAGCAAGGGTACTTCTGCCAGCCTTGCAAGCAATTTGTCACCAGCCGGCGCCGCGGAAGAGTCTTGCAGAATTGTGGCGTCAGACGGGTACTACCCTGACCGAAAGCTTGGACAGGACTACGTTGATAAGTTCACGCCAGTTGCCGAACAGAGACTACGCGTTGCTGGTGACCGTCTTGCCGGATTGCTCAATCGCGGGCTAGCTAGTAAGTGACAGGGCAGGACGCAAGCAGTGGTGTTGACAACATGAGGGCTTGCGCGTTCGAGATATCGAATGAATCAACGGCGCTCAAATTCATTTGACGTTGCGTTGACGATTAAGCCACCCATTAACTTCACCGCATTCGCTCGCCTCAATCTTCGACAGCAGGGTCGATATCTCCCGCAGCCTTGCGATAGACGATGTCTCCTGACGGTTGGTGCACAACTCGGATTTCCTTGCCGTACGGCCTGGTTTCGCTCTTGGCTGCCATTACGATAGCCATAGCTCGGTCTGCAATATGCAGGGCAGTATTGTTGAGTCCTGTAATCAGAGGACCAACAATTGGGTAGAAGCTTTCAATGCGATAGCTGGGGGTTGTCATTTTGATTTTTCTGTTGTTCTTGAACTTAGACGTGAGACTAACCCGGTACCCTGACGGGCGTGTGTCAGGCTGCTTCTCCAGAGTAAACCAGCACCAAATTCGAGCGGGGCACGCTGCCGCCTTTACACACGTTTACACACTAATCGTAAACGTAGGAGCTGGCTGAGCTGTTATAGGTGCATGGCAACATCGCCATGACCTGAAAATCTGAAATGTTCAAAAAATCGCTTATCGCTACTGCTTTGGTTATCTCCACTATCGGTGCTTTTGCACAGGCACCCGCGACTTCTGCAACCCCTGCCTCTGCAGCAGCGCCGGCCAAGCCTGCTGATGTCACTAAGGTAAAGCACGAGGAATTGCGTACACAGAAGGCTAAGGTCGAGGTAACAAAAACCACGCATGATGAAAAGACGAAGCCGCATGAGGCAGTCAAGGCTAAGGAAGTAGACGCTAAGGCTGTTCCCGTCAAAGATGCTGGCGACAAAGTTGCGAAATTGGTCAAGACTGAAGTTCCTGCAAAATAATTCAACTGGCGCTGTCATTTGACAGTTGAAAGTAGCAGCCACCGCGACCCGGTGGCTGTTTTGCTTTGGGCAGTTTTGCCTTGCTGAATACTCTACGGTTTGCCTAGCCTGAGAACAATTTCCGTGCTGAGTCCCTGCCCCCAAACCGTATAGGCCAATGGCCCAGGGTGGAATCCATCAGTCGCTAGGCCACCCGGTAGACGTTCAAGGAACGGGATGTGCAGTATGCGGCTTCGACAATCGCTCAATGACTGTTGAAGGAGTCGATTCATTTCTCGTGCCCAGCTCCCCATAAACCATCTCAGGGGTTGTGGGAGGGCAGTAAATCTCTCCATCGGTGGAACAGCACTGTGAACTATGAGTGCCGGTTCAAATCGTGCTTGAATTTCCTTGGCTATTCGAATTTGCAGGCTCAACCACTTCGAAGGTGACATCAGACTAGTAACGTCGTTCACGCCCATCGACATCACGACAACATCGAATTTTGCTGTCTCGGTGTTTGCAAGCAGGTCCAGCATTCCATCTGAGTCAAGTCCGCTTACTGCAGTGAGCAGCCACGTGACCGTGTAGTGTTGAGCCAAGTGCTCGACGAGCTGACCGCTCAATGCAGTTTCTTGCGAGTCGGCCCCAACTCCAGCGGCTGCAGAGTCACCTGTTATCAAGACTCGTAGGTGGGGTCCCGAGCCGGCAACTCCGGAGCGTTCACCTGGAGGCTCAGTAAGGCGTTGAGTTACCTTTCGGACGTATGTGCCCTGCAGCCACAATATCGGGCCCATGAGAGTCAGTAGACCATAGCGTTGCCACTCACGCATGTTCGTTAAGCCACGGTGCAATCTGCGCCAAGTTCTCAGTTGGTAATTTGAATGGGTTCACGGATGTTGCGTCAAATATGTATCATAAGAACATAACAACGCCGCTGTCGTTCGGCACACACCTAAGGAAATTTCAAAGTGAAAACTGTTTTTTTGGAGGCCGCAAGCCATATTGCGCAAGAAATTGAAAGAACTCGCAAACACCTTGAAAATTTGGAGCAGGCACTCGCCGGGTTACGTCCACTCATATCCGTTGAAGTAGCGCCTAACGTCTTGACCTATTCAGTATCTGATGATGTGCAAACAGTAGTTGACGTCTCAATCAACAAGCTCGCTCGAAAGAAGAAGACTCGCGCAAAGTCCAAGCTGATTCCTAAGCCAAGCAAAGTCTCTGCTAGCGAGTTGGTCATCCCAAAGACTGGAAGTGAACTCTGGTTAAAGTGCCTTGGGCGCAAGAAACTGAGCGTAAACGACTTGACTGGTGTCGCTTTGCAGAAGTTGGCGCTAGGAGATGAGGCACGTGTCACGATTCGAAATCGAGCCGGCGCTTGGCTGAATAGTGCTGTTAAGAGTAATCAAGTTTCAGTCACGCAGAACAAGGCTGGACTGAATGTCTATCAAGTTGTCAAGGAGTAAGACCTCCTATGTACCGCTACAAAAGCAGCGCAATGAAACGATTTGAAACAAGGCTTTCAAGTGCTCGAACTCAGACCCAGTTGTGAATGCTGCGACAAAGACCTTCCCGGGGACTGTGCCGATGCACGCATTTGTTCCTTCGAATGTACTTTTTGTGCGGCTTGCGCCACCGAGGTTCTAAAGGGAATATGTCCTAACTGCGCTGGCGAATTGGTTGCCAGACCTCGGAGGTCGCCAAGCAAGCTTGTGAACAATCCTGCCTCAACGAAACGGATATACAAGCCGGGCGGCTGCGTGATGGTTGCGTAGGCATCTACTCGATATCCAGATTTACACTTTCAGATTGCCATGGCAGGACCTACACAAGAATTTTGGCAAGAGCGTTTTGAAAAGAAGGAAACCGGGTGGGACCGCGGCTCTGCCAGTCCGCAGCTTGTGTCGTGGCTTGATAGCGGCGATATCCGGGCTTGCCGCATTGCTGTTCCGGGATGTGGGTCGGGTTGGGAAGTGGCTGAACTGGTCCAGCGCGGCTTTGACGTTGTGGCCATCGATTACACAACCGCCGCAATCGAACGCACGAACGCCCTGTTGCTGGCTAAGGGACTCAAGGCTGAGGTTATTCAGGCGGATGTATTGACCTACGAGCCGCTTGCGGCCTTTGACGCCGTTTATGAGCAGACCTGCCTGTGTGCAATTCATCCCGATTTTTGGGTCTCGTATTCCAGGCAACTGCACAAATGGCTCAAGCCTGGCGGCAGTGTGTGGGCTACATTTATGCAAATGGTGAGACCACCTGCAGTGGAGCAGGGACTCATTGTCGGGCCACCGTACCACTGCGACATTAATGGGATGCGGGCGTTGTTTACTGAACCTGAATGGATGTGGCCCAAGCCACCTTATGCCAAGGTGCCACATGGCAGTGGCGCACACGAACTGGCTTTGAAGTTGCAGCGTCGATGAACTACGCCCAATCGGTGGACTGACGATTGCTCAAGGCTTTCATAAGCAATGGTGCCAACACGCACTTGGAGTCTGAGACGGCTGGTCGCCAGCTGAACGTGACGCCATGACAGTCGGCAGAAGTACGCCTCTTTTTTTGTGGATGATGGTGTGGAGGCATCCCGCACCATTGTCTGGATTATTGGTTTTTTCGCCTTTCTGAACGTCTATTCCGTTCGTGCTGTGCTGCCGATAGCACAATGGCTTGCTCTTTGACAATATCCATGTGAAGTTTGATGTTCATACTTCTCGCGCGGGCACTGCTTCGTTGATGCTGATAGCCTTGTACCAAACAAATATCAAACGGGAAGAATTGTTATGAAATATCGCCTTCTGGGCCGCACAGGCCTATATGTTTCTGAGATGTGCCTGGGGACCATGACGTTCGGTGACCAGGGTTTCTGGAAAATCATGGGAGGCCTCGGTCAGGAATCAGTCACCGCGCTTGTCAAACAGGCATTTGACACAGGTGTCAACTTTTTCGATACGGCCAACGTCTATTCCTTGGGAGTGGCCGAAACGCTTGCCGGTGCAGCCATCAAGAGTCTGGGCCTGCCACGTGACGAGATTGTGGTGGCCACCAAGGCGTTTGGCAACATGAGCGAGACCAAAATCAATGCCGGTGGGCAATCCCGTTACCACCTGATGAACGAGCTTGATGCTAGTCTCAAGCGCCTGCAGCTGGACCACATCGACCTGTATCAGTTGCATGGGTATGACCCTGTTACGCCACTGGATGAAGTCTTGTCCACCCTGAATGACATAGTTCGCTCTGGCAAGGTTCGGCACATTGGTCTGTGCAATATGGCCGCATGGCAAATCATGAAGGGCTTAGCAATTTCAGAGAGGAATCGATGGGCTCGCTTCGAAAGTGTGCAAGCCTATTACACAGTGGCTGGGCGGGACCTGGAGCGGGAGGTTATTCCTCTCATTCAGGACCAGCAGTTGGGCCTGATGGTCTGGAGCCCTCTGGCGGGTGGCCTCTTGAGCGGAAAGTTCTCGCCTGATGGTACGGGCCCTGCGGGCGCTCGTCGCGCCAGCTTCGACTTTCCGGTAGTAGACAAACCACGTGCATTTAGGGTGGTCGATGCAATGCGGCCCATTGCAGAGCGCCACAACGTCTCAGTCGCGCAGGTGGCTCTGGCCTGGCTGCTAAGCCGTCCGCAGGTAAGCACGGTAATTGTCGGCGCCAAGACGCCGGAGCAGCTGGCCGACAACCTTGCCGCAAATGCCTTGACGTTGACCGCAGAAGACTTGCAGGCGCTTGAAGAAGTGAGCCAACTGCCGCCGGAGTATCCGGGCTGGATGTTGGAGCGACAAGGCGCGTACAGGTCAAAACCACCGGTCAGAAATTGAATTGGGAACCTGCCCATTGCAGGCTACAGGCTTGCGGGCGCCATGGTGCTCAATTTACTTTTTCGAATTGAATGAAGGTCGGTGCGACACTCTCACTTGCGACTACTCCTAGCAAGTCATCTGCTTGCCTTCTTGATAAAAAGCTAGGTTAAATCTGAAAGTAACGAACATGTTCAATGCAATTTGTATCAACAAGGATGATTCAGGCTACAGGGCTGAATTGCAGAGTCTTGATGAAAGCGCTCTTCCTGAGGGTGATGTGACGGTCAAAGTCGAGTGGTCCACACTGAATTACAAAGATGGACTTGCGATAACTGGTAAGTCGCCGGTCGTCAGGCGTTTTCCAATGGTGCCTGGCATTGACTTCGCGGGAACGGTCACCCAGAGTTCCAATCCTGCGTGGAAAACCGGCGATGCGGTCATCTTGAACGGATGGGGCGTTGGTGAGTCTTATTGGGGCGGGCTAGCTCAGGTTGCACGCGTCAAGGGTGACTGGTTAGTTCCTTTGCCAAAGGGCCTTACAGCGCGCCAGTCTATGGAAATTGGAACCGCTGGCTACACCGCCATGCTGTGTGTTCTGGCTTTGGAAAAGCATGGTGTGCAGCCCGCAGACGGTGAAATTTTGGTCACCGGCGCGAACGGTGGTGTGGGTAGCGTCGCCATAGCCTTGCTCTCAAAACTTGGGTTTACGGTGGTGGCTTCAACCGGTCGCACCAATGAGGCTGACTATTTGAAAACGCTGGGAGCAACTTCAGTGATTGAGCGCGCGGAGCTCTCTACCCCTGGTAAACCCATAGGCAAGGAACGATGGGCAGGCGTTGTCGATTCGGTCGGAAGCCATACCTTAGCCAATGCCTGTGCAACCACTAAATACCGAAGTGCAGTGACTGCTTGCGGCCTTGCCGGCGGCATGGACTTCCCAGGCAGCGTGGCACCATTTATTTTGCGCGGGGTGACGCTATATGGCATCGATAGTGTTATGGCGCCAATGGATTTACGCTTGCAAGCCTGGAAGCGTTTGGCGACCGACCTGGATGTTTCCAAACTCAGCGCAATAACGCGCGAAATTGGTCTGTTGCAGTCAATTGCTGTCGCCAAGGAGTTGCTGGATGGGACCGTGCGGGGGCGCGTGGTGGTGAACGTAAACCATTAGCTAAGATACTGTAAGGGTCTACCAAAGATTCGCTGTGGGGCGGGGTTTGGCCAACGAAGTAGAGGAATGAGGATTGTTTCAATGAAATCAACGCAACGCGCTATTGCGACGCCCGGATGGTTTCGACCGGTAATCCGTTGGACTACGCGAGTTTCACTGAATTCTCCGCAGTGGGTGCCCGGTCCGATTAAGAACGCGCCCTTGAGAATGGCGTCATATCTTTTGCGCGGCTACATTGCACTGCTTCGGTAGGCCGTATTCGTATTCAGGGTGCTGCACCTACGCAATTGCCCAGTCACTATTTCAATTCTTGGGCATAGGCATTCGGGCTTCGCGGCCCTGTTTGACGGTATCGGTCCAAGACCAAATCGAGCGCAGTGTCCTGCAGATGTCATCTGGTCGGCTCAGCCCGGCCTCTTAGAAATCTGCGCCAGTATGTCGTTCCAGACCCCGCTCAAATGCTCCCATTTGCTCATGCCTCGCAAGTACTTCAGCGCTGAAGCGACGTCCGCGAGCTCGTAGCCGCCACGTTCGGCATTTACCGTACCTATGTGTGCCGGCAATGCCTCGTCCCAACCATCAAAGACCGGCCAGGGCATTAGAAACTGTTTGCCATCAACGCTTTGCACCCGTACCCATCCGGTGCCATCGATGAGCTTGATGTAGAGCATTGATGACATATGCTTCATCCATTGCCAGGGTGCAGACTTCGAATGCGCCATCGCTGGTCCTGTTGACCAGCGAGAGACTGGAGGAGGGAGGGGTGGGCGCTGTTGTACTTTGCGGAGCTCTTGCACCCGAGCGGCCGCCACCGCCAAGTCATGGGCGCGTTCATCTTCGAAATGGGACAGTAGCAGGGCGGTATTGCTCACCAAGAGTTGGCGCTCCTCTACGGTTAACCGGCGCCCGCCACCACTGCCAAAGTTTGCCGAACCCAATGCGGACGCGGAGCCGTATCTCTTTTCGAAGCAAGTGGACCCGAGTACGAGGAGCTCATCACCTTCTCGCACAATGTGAATTCGCGCATACACCGAGTGGCCGCAACCGGGCTGGCCACACCGAACCCGTTCGGCTGGGTCAACTGCGACGATTGCAACCAGTTTATGGTCGGTTTTAGTGTTCATGGCGGTGCAGTCTGAATACTACAGTCTGTCGCAGACTGAAGAATGAACACCACATGAATTCGACAACCATTGACGGGCAGGGATTGTCAATCGGTTATGTTCTCAAGATGTCATCAACACGTTGGGCGAACGCTTTACCACTTCTCGCTGTTCTGGGGTCTGTCACCGCTCTGGGTATCGGGACGTCTTTTGCAAAGCAACTGTTTCCCCAAGTGGGTTCGCTGGGAACCACATCCCTGCGCGTGGGACTCTCGGCAGTATTGATGCTTGCGTTGTGGCGTCCATGGCGCTGGTCTCTGACAAGAGTGGATGCCGTTTCTATCATCAAATACGGAATAGCACTCGGTTTCATGAACTTGCTGTTCTACATGTCATTGCGTACCATTCCCTTCGGCATTGCCGTGGCGATTGAATTCAGCGGACCTTTGGCTGTGGCAGCAACTTCATCGCGACGTCGTATCGATTTTGTGTGGCTAGGGCTCGCCATCCTTGGCCTAGGGTTGTTGCTTCCGCTAGACGCGGGTTCCGAGCCGCTGGACCCTACAGGCGTCGCGTTTGCGCTGGCGGCCGCCGTTTGTTGGGGCGCCTACATCGTCTTTGGCAAAAGGGTAGGGCATCTTCATTCTGGACAGTCGGTAGCCCTTGGATTGACCATAGCCGCCATTTCTGTGGTGCCATTTGGAGTCTGGCAAGCCGGAACAGCATTGTTGGACCCTCATATCCTCCTATTTGGCCTTGGTGTGGCAGCGGTTTCCAGTGCTATACCGATATCCTTGGAGATGGTGGCAATGAAACGATTGCCAAGGGAAGCATTTGGGGTGATGACCAGTATGGAGCCGGCAGTTGCCGCTTTGCTAGGCCTGTTACTGCTCAATGAGCATCTGAACTTCCTTCAGTGGATGGCAATTGCCGCGACCATGCTGGCGGCCGCCGGCAGTGCGGTCACGGCCCGAAAGACAGTGCCCTCGAGCGAGCCAGCTGAAGTCGTGACTTAGCGGCCGTCACGACATCTTTGTCGCACGCCCTGACCCAGTAGACCAATGCCAGCACGTTCTGGAACTAACCGGCTTTCGGTCATGCAGACCCAACGGCTCCTTCCTATCGATTCAGTCACCGCCTCCGAACAGGTCGTTGAGCTTCTTGCCTGCATCTGAGTCGCCATTTGAAGTCATGGGGACACCCTTCGGGTACTCCTCAGCGATTCGGTCTTCCCAGTACGTAGCGGGATAGGGCGCGTTGCAAAGCCGGCGAAAGACCTCTTCCGGGACCTGTTTGTAAGCAAGGATTGTTTTGTTGTCCCAATGCAGGTCCAGCTGCCGCGATGAAAGGTCGTAGTCGGCCTTTTTGATGCGGCCGCTTGTGAATGTCTTTGTTGGCATTTCCTGAAATCTCTCGTGGAAGGTTGGCAAGGAGTGATGTGGCAAGTTTACGCATTTGCCTTTTTCTTTCCAGCGCGTGTGAAGTCCTGAAGACCCATCAATGCTTCAACTACCTCGGCTTTATCGCGGTCAGAAGCGGGGATGTTGGTTTTGACCATCCTGGAGCACCGGGAGGTTTGCGATATGGCAAATAGTTGTCATCAAACCAGCCTTCCATCGAGTGCGTGTTGCTTGCATCAATTCGCACCTTCGGAAGCCATATTGGTAGCAATTGCACAAAGATGTGCCCGGTCAGCGTGTCGACCAACTGTGTGCGGCCATCTTCTAGATGCTTTTCAACGGCCATCCAGACAGCGTATGTGCCGTGGTCAATCGCACGGAAGTGACGCCGACCCGCAACAAGGACTTCGGCGTTATTGGCAGTGGCGAGTTCTGACAAGACATTTAGTGCCCGTTTTTGTATGCGCTCTGTTTTGCAAAAGACCACGACGTTTCGGAGGACGGTGCTGTCTTTCAAACTTCGGCCGACTGAACTGCACAAAGCATGAAGTGAGGAAAGTCTCTGTGCACCTCGCAAACTCAGGTCTGTCTCGCACCAGGTGGTCGAGCCATCATCAGGCTCACGGCAGATGGCATCGGGGCGCAGTTGAATTTGCCGTGACACTTTGCCTCGCATAGTCGCAACGGTTAGATATCCCTGAACGAGTGGCTGACCGAATAGCACGTCCTTATTGAGGTGGCGTAGGAGTTCCTGTTCAGTCATGGCAGAGAGTCCCCGAGCTTCGCAAGCCAGTGTCCAAAATTGCGCCCACAACCGGTGCTCGGGGTTGGTCATGTCACTAGCTCGTCGCACCGAGGAAGACGCTTCAAATCCGGCTTCCTCGAGCCAATCAACACCTCGCTTTGAAATGCCACAATAATGCTGAAATCGGTCGCTCCGGTAGCGCTTAAGCAATTGGGCCTTTACCAATCCGCGCACCGCTCGCTGGGCGGCCGTCAATGAGGCTTTGAAATTTCTCTCAGGGAACAACATAGCGACGTCAATCGTGCGAATTACGCGAAATCGATTTGCCATCAGCAGGGCTCCCGTCCAAATACGGTCCTTCAGGAGCTTTGTAGAAATGGACGCTGCTAGCCCTCGTGAGACTGCCCGATGCTTCGTTGAAGTGTCTTGCGTTGGAGGTGAGTCTGCTTGCTGTGGTGCCTCTGTGGTGCGTTCGTTGGTGACAGGGTTACTGTTGCCTGCTCCCACGGGGGCATCAGCTGGAGTGATGTCGTTGCACGTGGCCGGTACCAGTGCAGGCGGTGGGCCGCCCCACTGTTGTGTCGCTACTGGTTCACTCGTTTTTTTTGGCATGTCAATGGCTCCTTGATGGTGTGTTAGCGGGAGCGGATTTCGACGTTCTTCCAAGGGCAAAATCCGCTCTCTCCAATCGTCTAGCGACCATCCAAGAAGAGGTGCTATCAAAGGCAAATATCCAGCACACCACGTATTGCCTAGGCCACCGTTTGTGGTCATCGAGGACTGCCTGCACGGCAATAAAAGGGCAGGGGGCAACTGTTCTTTCCCCTTTTATTGCCTCACCCGAAGGAGTTCGGGTGTCAGTCGCGTTTTCGTCGAGACGACCATCAAGGCCACTGTGTTTTCAGCCGGCTTTCAGCCGGTGCAAAACCGCCGCCGTCCGGGCAGACCTTTCTTCTAGGCCATATGTTTCTTCACGGACGGCTTGCCCAACTGTTCTTCCTGCACGCCGTTTCGACGTGGCTACCCCAAAAATCACATCAACTGTCTCTCGGTGATTCCTGGGGACCCCGAGCCACTTGCGGAGTGGCCGCTGGCGCGTCTCACTCGCTCCATCAAAGTTGGCATGCCCAGGGACGGCGGCGGTTTTGCACCGCCTTCAAGCCGCCCCAGTCTCGCCCAGCTGTGCTCCCATAGCTGTGCGACCAATGGCTACTGTGACCCAGTTACGCTGCTGATGTACCAACGAGGCACGTGGCTGGACGCCACGCACTCCTTCAGCTAGTTAGCCGAGTGACACACGTTCGGTGCCATCGGGCCGGGCGTTTCAAGAAAC
>Ga0194038_1001049_pt1 | contig 12011 bp, 8 predicted proteins | sample JunL226m_MetaG_FD_148630 | JGI IMG/M metagenome (GOLD analysis project Ga0194038, IMG submission 148630) | Anoxic zone freshwater microbial communities from boreal shield lake in IISD Experimental Lakes Area, Ontario, Canada - Jun2016-L227-6m | ecosystem: Environmental > Aquatic > Freshwater >...
ACACAGCACCGATGATTGCGCCCAGCAAGGTTGCCGTGGACAGCACTTGATCGGCGGATCCCCACGGGAAGTCTGAGCCGTCCAAAGCGCCCGCAGCCCCCGCGGTCTCATAACCGAAAAGCAGGCCACCGACCGAAGCGATAAGCGCCATCAGAGTCACCATCAGGCCGCTAACGCTACGGCTAGTGGGTAAGTGGTCACCGTTCGCGGTCATAACCGCTGACATGTCCGTGTCGCCTCTGGCGCCCCCTCGACATATCAGCTAGTTCAGATTACAGCCACCGTCACCATCGTGGACCATCCGTGGTCGCCCAGTGAACCAGCTTCTGAGATCGTACGGACCGGGCCATCTCTCCGAATATCATCTGAGCATGAGCGGTTCCGCAAAACGTGCTGGCACCATCATCTGGCGCCATCATTTTGGAAAACAAAAATATTTCACTAACGGTGGAGACAGCCGGTGACAAATATTGCGGCAGCCGTTTTGATTGGAATGGACTCGTGTCGCAAATCCGTTTCCGGGGCGTCACGCTCCTTGGCCAGGAAAACCCCCAGCGGGATCCGGCGATCCGCGGCCGCGGCCTCCACAACGAGTTCGGTATCACAAAATGTATTGGCTACGACGACTGCGCGGTCGGCGAGTGGTTCCCGAAGATCGGAACGGGTTGGCTGAAAAAAGACACCGAGCCCTACTTCTTTTATACGGAATATCCACTGGAAGGGCTTTCGTTTGACTGTGAGGTTTCCGGCCAACGCGAAGTCCGCTTTACCTGCGAGTCGGGAGAGCGGAATGGATACGCCTACCACTACGTGAAAACGATCACGCTCGCAGATTCCTCCTTCACGATCCGCTACGCAATCGAAAATCTCGGATCCAAACCCCTTGAAACCGACGAGTACGTCCACAATTTACTGTGTCTCGGGCAACGCCGCATGGATGCCGGCTACTCGCTTTCGTTCCCCTGGAAAATCAATACGTCATATCTGGTTGGGATCAGCGATCCTGACGAGGTGCTGTCGATCTTGGACAATCGAATAGACGTCGTCGGCCAGACCGAAGAGCAGTTTCAGATTGGCGGGTTGGCGGAGGGCGTGCGCTGTCCCGAACTACGCCGTTTTCCTCCAAGCGATCGCCGGGGACGGCATCGTGATGGACAGCCAGCAGGCAATCCTGGATGGTCGCGCCGTATGCACGATGATGGCCCCGCCCAGCCGTGATTCACTCTGGGACGCCGCTCAGCAGATCAAGTCGATGCATCCGGATTGGGGAATCGGTGCGGCCTTGCACTTCGCCGAGCGGGCGGTTCAGGACATCTGCCCGAACGGTTACGCATTGGAATGACGGCCATGTGCATCGCCACTGCGGGCTTGTGGCCGTGCTAACGCCGGCAGTGATGAACGCAATCCGTTCGTCCTCGGCGACGCCTAGGTATTCGACGATGGCTCCGGCTGGTATTCCATTGATTATGTTGTGGACCGGGCTATCAGCCGCTATGGCGATGTCGCCGTAGCCTGCCGACGCCAGACTGATTTGGGCGTGTAGGCGTTAGGAAACGTCCTGCGCGAGTGGCAGACGGATTCGAACCCTCCGTCGCATCCTCGTCAGGCGATCATCTGCAGGCTGAAGTGAAATTTTGATAGGTGTTAAGCACCTAGTTACCACCGTTGATTTTTTGCACTTAGGGAGTACATGTCTAGAGATCCACTACAGACCGAACCACCGCAGTAGCTGTCGTCGGAATTGTCGTCAAACCTGCATTCAGCCGCCGCAAAAAGGTCGTCTTTCCTGGTGGAGCTAAGGGGATTCGAACCCCTGACCCCCACACTGCCAGTGTGGTGCGCTACCAACTGCGCCATAGCCCCAGGTGTGTCGAAACTACACCACCGCCGCGCTTGCCCTCAAAAGTGCTGATCAGGGGGACCTGCAGAATCAGTGCCCGCTGACATGCCAGAGCGGCGGAGTGTCACGTGTTTCCGGGGCGAACATCCAGCCCACCGAGGCCAGCAGCAGGATCGCCCCGCTGATGGCGAAGGCCCACTCGAACGACAGCTGCTGGGCGAGCATCCCCACCCCTAACGACCCGACGATAGACCCGAAGTCCGACATCATCTGAAACGCCGCGACCGCCTGTCCACCGCGTGCCCGGCCGATGATGTCGGCAACGGCGGCCTGCTGCGGCGATCCGTAGAGACCCGAGGCCGCCCCGGCGACCACCGCCTCGGCGAGAAATATCGGCAGCGACGGCGTCAGTCCGAGTGAGGCCGTGGAGATACCGGCAAGCGCGAGTCCGGTGATGAGCAGGGGCTTGCGTCCGATACGGTCCGAGAGCCGGCCGGCCGGGATGACGGCGATGACGCTGCCCACCGCGAATGCGGCCAATGCCAACCCCGCGACACTCGCGCTGTGGCCCAGCACCTCAGCGGCGAACAGTGGAACAAGTGCAAAGCGCAGCCCGAAGAAGGACCAGCCGGTGGCGAAGTTGGACAGCAGCGCCGCGGGGTAGGCGCGGTGGCTCAGTGCCACCCGCACAGTCACGGTCAGCTCGTCTTCGTCAGCGGGCGCCGCCAATTCGGAGTTGCGAAGGCTCACCAGGACGACGACAGCCGCGACCAGCAGCAGGGCACCATAGATAAGGAACGGAGCGCGTAGGCCCAGACCCACGGTCAGGCTTCCCAACACGGGGCCGACAACCGAGCCGGTCAGAAAGCCGCCCGAGAACAGCCCCGCCACCCGACCACGAGCATCATGCGGACTCATCCGGATCATCAGCGCCAGTGCGGAGACGAAGAACATCGTTGAGCCAATACCACCGAACGCGCGGAACACCAGCAGTTGCCAATAACTGGTGGCGAAGGCGCACGCCGACGTGGACAGAGCGACGATCGCCAGGCCGGTGACGTAGATGCGGCGCTCACCCAGCCGCTGCACCAGCAGCCCGGTGGGGGGCGCCGCACACAGCCGCATCACCGCGAATGCAGTGATGACGAACGTCGCGGCGCTGATGCCCACGCCGAAGTGCCGGGCCAACTCCGGTAGCACCGGCGCTACCACGCCGTAGCCTAACGCGATCACGGCGTTAGCGCCGATCAGCGACCAGACCTCGCGGGGCAGCCGAGCCTGTGCATTCGGCGCGCTGAGAACGGAACTCACGTTATAACTGTATTCACCAGCTCCCGGGCGGCCTGCTGCACCTGCGCCAGATGCTCCGGACCCAGAAAAGATTCCGCGTAGATCTTGTAAACGTCCTCGGTCCCCGACGGGCGAGCGGCGAACCAGCCGTTGGCCGTGGTGACCTTCAACCCGCCCAGTGCGGCACCATTGCCGGGCGCAGCGGTGAGCTTCGCGGTGATGGGCTCACCGGCGAGTTCGGTTGCGGTGACCTGCTCGGCCGAAAGCTTGGACAGCCGGGCCTTCTGATCGCGGTTCGCGGGTGCGTCGACGCGGGCGTAGACGGGGGCGCCGTAGGTGGCGGCGAGTTCGGCGTAGCGCTGCGACGGCGTCGATCCGGTGACGGCCAGGATCTCCGAGGCCAGCAGCGCCAAAATAATGCCGTCTTTATCGGTGGTCCACACCGAGCCGTCCTTGCGCAGGAACGAGGCCCCTGCGGATTCCTCACCACCGAAACCGATTGTGCCACTGATTAATCCGTCGACAAACCACTTGAAGCCGACGGGCACCTCGATTAGCGTGCGGCCGAGCCCGGCGACCACCCGGTCGATGATCGAGGAGCTCACGGCAGTCTTTCCCACCGCCACACCCGCCGGCCAGTCGGGTCGGTGGGTGTAGAGGTAATCGATCGCGACGGCCAGGAAATGGTTGGGGTTCAGCAGCCCGCCGTCGGGGGTGACGATGCCGTGCCGATCGGCGTCGGCGTCGTTACCGGTGGCGATCTGGTAGCTCCCCCGGTTGGCGATGAGCGAGGCCATGGCATTGGGCGAACTGCAGTCCATCCGGATCTTGCCGTCGGTGTCCAGGGTCATGAACCGCCAGGTGGCGTCCACCAGCGGGTTGACCACCGTGAGGTCGAGGTTGTGGCGCTCGGCGATCGCACCCCAGTAGTCGACGGCAGCCCCGCCCAGCGGATCGGCGCCGATCCGGATGCCTTCGGCCCGGATGGCGTGGATGTCGACCACGTTGGGCAGATCGTCGATATAGGCGTTCATATAGTCGTGGCGCTGTGCGGTAGCCAGGGCGCGGGCCAGTGGGACCCGTTTGACCTCTGTGCAGCCGCCCCGGAGGATCTCGTTGGCACGTGTGGCGATCACCGACGTGGCGTCGGTGTCGGCCGGGCCGCCGTTGGGCGGGTTGTACTTGAACCCGCCGTCCCGGGGCGGGTTGTGCGAGGGCGTGACGACGATGCCATCGGCCACATTCGCGCTACGCCCCCGGTTGTAGGCCAGGATGGCGTGGGAAACCGCCGGTGTCGGCGTGTAGCGGTCAGCCGAATCAATCAGCACCACAACATCATTGGCGGCGAGCACCTCCAGCGCTGAGGCCCACGCAGGTTCGGACAGGCCATGGGTGTCGCGGCCGATGAAGAGCGGCCCGGTGGTGCCCTGCGCGGCGCGGTACTCCGCGATCGCCTGGGTGGTGGCCAGGATGTGCGCCTCGTTGAACGCGCCGTCGAGGCTGGACCCGCGGTGCCCGGAAGTTCCGAACGCGACCTGCTGAGCGACATCGTCGGGATCGGGGTCCACCGTGTAGTACGCGGTCACCAGGTGGGGAAGGTCGATAAGGTCTTCGGGTTGCGCCGGCTTTCCGGCACGGGGATTAGCCGCCATGATGCTGATTGTGCACCGCCGGGGCGATACTTTCTCCGGTTGTCACTGACCGCTAAGGAGGTAGCCGATGTTGGGCCATGACAACCGCGAACTGGCGGCGGTGTTTGCCGGCGGCGCGGTGGGGACGGTTGCGCGCGCGGCATTGGGCACGCTGGGCGTGGCTGATCCGGGCCGTTGGCCCTGGCCGACGTTCACGGTCAATATCGTCGGCGCCTTCCTGCTGGGCTACTTCGTCACGCGACTACTGGAGAGATTGCCGCTGTCGAGTTATCGCCGTCCGAGTTTGGGCACCGGGTTGTGCGGTGGCCTGACCACCTTCTCCACCATGCAGGTTGAGACGATCACCATGATTCAGCACCATCACTACGGTTTGGCCGCCGCATACACCGCGGCCAGTATCGTCGCAGGCTTGCTCGCGGTCTATCTGGCGACCGTGCTGGTGCGCCGGGTGAGGATCAGACGGTGAACGTCCTGCTGTGGGCCGGCGTGCTGGGCATCGGCGGGCTCGGGGCGGTGACGCGCTTCATGGTGGATCGTGCAGTATCCCGTCACACCCGGGGCGCGTTTCCGTTCGGCACGCTGGTGGTCAATATCAGCGGTGCCGTTCTGTTGGGTTTTCTCTCCGGTTTGGTGCTCAGCCACGAGGTCGCAATGTTGGCCGGCACCGCCTTCCTCGGCGCATACACCACATTCTCGACGTGGATGCTGGAGACCCAGCGACTCACCGAGGAACGCCAGATCTGGCCTGCCGCAGCCAATATCGTCATCAGCGTCATTCTCGGACTCGCGGCGGCGGCGACCGGCCAGTGGGTCGCCGGCCTGCTATGAACGCCGACTATCTGAAGCTGACATCCTATTTCGCGGAACGCCAGCGCGCGGGCTCTCAGTTCCTGGCCGATTCGATGCTTGACCTGTACACCGAACGCGGTATCGCAAGCGGTGTCATGCTGCGCGGTATCGCGGGTTTCGGTCACCGCGGCTTCATCCGCACCGACGAGACGCTGACGCTGTCCGAGGATCCCTCGGTGGCGATCGCCGCCGTCGACACCGTCGAAACAATCAGTGCTCTGATCCACGAGGTCGCCGATATGACCAGCGGCGGGCTGATCACTGTAGAGCGGGCCGGGCTGCTCGGCGATGATCCGGTTGGGATCCCACTGCTCGACGCTGACGAGGAGATCCAGCTGACCATGTACATCGGTCGCGACCGTCGCATCGACGGCATACCCGCGTTCTACACAATCTGCGACCTGCTGCATCGACACCACTTCGCCGGTGCCACAGTCCTTCTCGGGGTTGACGGCACCTCCCACGGAATGCGGCGCCGCGCACACTTCTTCAGCCGCAATCACGATGTGCCACTGATGATCGTCGCCGTTGGCAGCGCCGAACACGTCCGGCAGGTGCTGCCCATCCTGGCCGCCATGCCGCATCAGCCGCTGATCACCACCGAGCGGGTTCAGGTGTGCAAACGCGACGGACGGCTGCTGGCACGTCCACCCGCGCTACCCGCCCATGACGACCACGGCCGCGCACTGTGGCAGAAGCTGACGATCCACACCTCCGAGTCCACCCGGCATGACGGGGTACCGATCCATCGCGCCCTGGTCCGACGCCTCTGGGAGTCCGGTACGACGAGCGGCGCCACAGTATTGCGAGGTATCTGGGGCTTTCACGGTGACCATGAACCTCACGGCGACAAGCTGATTCAGTTCGGTCGGCAGGTGCCGGTGAAGACGATCATCATCGACACTCCGCAGGGAATCGCCCGCAGCTTCGAGGTCGTCGACGAACTCACCGGCGCGCACGGATTAGTCACCAGTGAGACGGTGCCGGCGGCGTTGGCCCTCGACGGCAGCGAGCGCCGCGGGTCCACCGAACTGGCCGACCACCGCTGGTGAGTCGGCGGTTCACCGGGCCTGCAATACCTCTGCCAGGACACCGAGGTGGCTCAGCTCAATCTGCTTAGTCGCGGTCACCAGGGTGAGTGGACCGGCAGCCGCCAGTGCCCGCAACTCGTCGAGGGCGGGTGCTGCCGCGGGATCAGCCAACTCCGCGCGAAACCGCCGGGTGAATTCGGCATAGCGGTCCGGGTCGTGGTCATACCACCGGCGCAACTCTGTCGAGGGAGCCACCTGTTTGCACCACCGCCCTACGCGAGGATCCGCTGTTCGCAGTCCGCGCGGCCAGAGCCGGTCGACAAGAACCCGGATCCCGTCGTCGGGATCCGGATCGTCGTAGACCCGTGCTATCCGCATCGCTATAAAGTTACGCTGCTCGCCCGCTGCAACGAGGGGGTCAATATGGCAGGCCAACGGTCACGCATGGTGACTGCGATTGCTATCGCCCTGATCGCGACATCATCTTTGGCCGGCTGTGGCACGAAGCAGTCCGAGTCGGTAACCACCTCGACTGCCTCCCCCTTACCGACTGCCACGTCGGCAGCGAACGCGACCGCGGCGCCGACTCCTGCCGCACCGACCATGCCGGCGCGCATCGAGAAGTGGATCGATCTCAAAGCCGGTGACTGCCTGGCCGGGCTCCCGTCCACCGATCCCGCGGTGGTCACCGTGACCGTCGTCGACTGTGCGACACCGCATCTGGCTGAGGTATACCTGCGGGCCGCCATTCCGGTCGACGCGGCAGTCACCGGAACGACTGACCAGCAGTGCCAGGCCGGCGTGACGCAGTACACCGGAGTGCCCCTGACCGGTAGCCCGTACACGCTCTTCTATCTGATCGATTCCGAACAGGACCGCACGTCCAACAACCCGCTTCCCAGCACCGTCATCTGCCTGTTGCAAGGCGCGCAGGGACAGTCGTTCAGCACATCGGCTCACCGCTGAGGCCCGACGCCACCCGCGGAACTAGTGCGCGGCGAAGAACTGCGCGCTGGCCTGCGAGGCGTTGATGGCCTGATCGGCAGGCCAGATGTGACCTCCACCGTTGATACTGACAAGCACAACCTCCGCGCCACCGGCACATCCCGCTGCGACCAAGCGGGGCACCTCCGCCGGCGCGGGTGTCGGCGGGCCCGCGCACCGATCCACTGCGGCCCAGAGTCCGATCAGCGCAGGCGCCGACACGATCTCGCTGGCGCCACCGCGTCCGATCATGCCGCCTCCGCTGTACGGGACGACCTGGTCGGCGGTTCCGTGGATCTGCAGTACCGAGACCGCCCGCGACGGGGCGCATGGCACGCCCATGCCCAGGGTTCCCGACACCGGGGCGATAGCGGAGATCAGGTCCGCGCGGTCACACGCCAGCCGGTTGGCCATGAACGCGCCGGCGGACATTCCGGTGACGAAGACCCGCCCGGCAGGGATTCCGTACTCGACTGAGAGCCGGTCGATGAGCGCGGCCAGGAAGCCGACATCATCAATGCCCTCTCGATCAGGCACCGATGCGCCACGGCCGTCTGCCCAACTGAGGTCAATGCCATCGGGATAGGCCACGACGAACCCATACTGATCGGCCACGGCGTCGTAACCCGTCAGGGCGGCTTGCTGACCACCGGTCTGGCCGGCGCCGTGCAGATTGAGCACCAGCCCCACCGGGGCGCCTCCCGCCGGCGCGTGCACCAGATAGGTGCGCTGCAGTCCCCCGATGGTCAGCGCACCCGGCGGATCACCCGGGCCGGCAGACGCGGACGCTCCCGCGACATAGCCGAGCAACGACAGGGTCGCAATAAACGCCGTCCATCGCGCGATCACGGCCATAGTGTGCACCAGCCGATTAGATTTCCAGAATCGCCTACAGCTTGCGGCGGCGCAGGAACGCAAAGCCGACGAACAGCAGGGCACCGGCGGATACCGGAACGGGAACCACGGTGTAACCGAGGTCCTTGAGGATGCCGAGTTCGATCGCGCTGACAACCCGCACCGCCAGGCCGGGATCGGCCTTCGCATTCATCAGTTGGGATTTCGCACCGGTGAAGGTCGAGTCATCCACATGCGAACCCGAACTGCCCGGCTCCCAGGGACTGGGCGTGTAGATCGGCACCGGGCCGCCGTATGCGGCGATCGCATTAGATCCGCCGAAATACAGTCCACCGTTGCCACCGGTCAGATTCGCGTTGTAGGCGGCGTTGAACAGGTTCCTATTGCTAGCGGTTCCAATCACCGGCGTCTTGTTGCTGGTGCCGAGGAAGCTGTCGAACGTCGTCCAGTTTGTGCCGCGACGATTCCAACTACTACCCGGAGCATCGATATAAGACAGGAATCCGAAAGCGTGCAGCAACTCGTGCATCATGGTCGAGGTGAAGTCATACTGGCTGCTACTGACGGAATCGCCGTAGGCCCAAAGTATTCCGAGATTCACATCGACATAACCGTCGGCTACCGCGCCGTTGGCATCCACGCCGGTCTGCACCTTCTGCTGCACCACCGTGGGGAAGAACCCTGAACCGGTGCTGGTGAGGTCGCTCCCCGTTGAGGCCAGCGTGTCGGAGTTCGGTGAGTTGTCCGCAGTGACGTCGAAGACAAGCGTGACCGGGGCACTGACCACGAAGTAGCCACCCAGTTTATTCGCGGCCGACTGCAGGGAATTCTTCGCCTCCGGTGTCCAGTACTGCGAACCGGTGGTGTAGTTGAACACGAACGTCAGATTGTTCTGCTGGTTGTTTTGCTGGTTTTTCGCAGTGACGGGTACCGAAACCGTCACCGGCGCCGATCCGCCGTAACCATCGGTGATCGTCACCGTGAAGGTATCGCTGCCTGCGACACTGCGGGAAGCGTCCGTCGGGGTGTAGGTAAACGCCCCGGTGCCGGCGTTAATCGTTACCGCGCCCTTGCTGGTGGTGGCTGGTGTGCTGTACGTCAGGCTGTCGCCGTCTGCGTCGGTGGCGGTGACGTTGCCGGTGACCACCCCGGTTGACGCGTCGGGGTTGCCCAATGTGGTCGTGCCGGCAACGGGGGCGGCATTAGCCGCTCCTACTGTCACGGTGACCGCAATGGTGGTGGTGCCGCCTCTTCCGTCACTGACCGTGACGGCAAAGCTGTCGGTGGTGGCCGCTGCAGTGGCCCCGTCCCGCGCGGCAGCATGCCGAGCCGTCGCGGTCGGGGTGTAGGTGAAGGTGCCGTTGGAGGCCACCGTGACCGCTCCCTTGGTGGTGGTCGCCGAGCCGCTGTAGGTGAGGGTGTCCCCGTCGGCATCGGTAGCAGTGACCGAACCGGTAACGACCCCGGTGGAAGCGTTCGGCGTGCCGACGGTCGGTTTCCCTGCTATCGGGGCGCGGTTGGCTTGCGACAGGGGGCTGATCACAACATTGACCGCGACAGCCACTGATCCGCCGTATCCGTCGGTGACGGTCACGGTGAAGGTATCTGCTTTGTCCTCGGCGGGAGCCCCTTTCTTGGCGGCGTTGCTCCGGGCCGTTGCAGTCGGGGTGTAGGTGAATGCCCCGGTGCTGGCGTTGATGCTCACCGAGCCTTTGGTGGTGCTAGCCGGTGCGCTGTAGGTCAGGGTGTCACTGTTGGCATCGGTGGCGGTCACGGTGCCGGTGACCACCCCCGTGCCGGAGTTGGGGGTGCCCACGGTTGAGGTTCCGGCTACCGGCGCGACGTTGGACGGGCTGATCGGGACGCTGACGGCGATGGCGCTGGCTGCCCCGTACTTGTCTGTGACGGTCACCGTGAATGTGTCCGTCGTAGCCGCCGCGGTGGCCCCCGTCTTGGCCGCAGCATGGCGGGCGGTCGCGGTGGGCGTATAGGTGTAGGCCCCCGTGGCGCTGACGGTCACGCTGCCCTTCGACGTGGTGATCGTTGCGGCGGTGTAGGTGATCGTGTCTTTCTCGGGGTCGGTGGCATTGACGTTGCCGGTCACCACCCCGGTCGTGGCGTTCGTGGTCACGGTCGGTGTTCCCGCCACCGGGGCCGAGTTCGACGGGGCGATCGTCGGGGTCACCGTCACCGTCGCTGAACCACCGTGCGCATCGGAGATGGTGACAGTGAAGGAATCAGTCTTCGCGGTGGCCGAGGAACGCGCTGAGGTACGCGCTGCGGCAGTGGGTGTGTAGGTGAAGCTCCCGTCAGCCTTGAGCACCACCGCACCATTGGCGGGCTTGGACGCGGTAAAGCTCATGATGTCTTTCTCCGCGTCAACCGCCGTCACGGTTCCCGTCACCACCCCTGTCACCACATTCGGAGTGCCGACCGTGGCCTTGGCACCCGTGGGGGCGGTGTTCTGCGGGCTGATGGTCACCGTGACCGGAACGGCCACCGAACCGCCGAACCCGTCCGCGATCGTCACGGTGAACGTGTCGGCCTTATCCGCCGCCGTCGCCGTCGTGGCCGCAGCGTTGTGCCGGCCGGCAGCGGTCGGGGTGTAGGTGAATCCACCCGTCGCGGTCACCGCGACCGTGCCCTTGGCGGGGTTCGCGGTCACCGTGTACGTCAACGGGTCGCCGTTGGCATCCGTCGCGCTCACCGACCCCGTCACCACCCCGGTCGAGGCATTCGGTATCCCCACCGTGGTCTTGGGCACCGGGACAGCGTTGACGGGACTGATCGTCACCGTCACCGCCTGAGAAGTGGCCGCACCGTTGGCATCAGTGACCGTCACCGTCACCGTGTCCGTCGTGACTGAGGTCGCCGCACCACTCTTCGCCGCGCCATGGCGGGCGGTCGCGGTCGGGGTGTAGGTGAACACCCCCGCCGTGGTAATCGACACCGCCCCCTTGGCTGACGTCGTCGCCCTGTAGGTCAACGCGTCGCCCTGGGGATCAGTGGCCGTCACCGTTCCGGTGATCGCGCCGGTGCTGGCGTTCGGGGCGCTCAGCGACACATTGGCGATGACCGGCGAAGAGTTCGTGACAGCCGCCGTGGCGGCTGCGGAAGCGGCGGGGGCAGCCAGCTGGCCGGTCGATAACGTTAGCGATGGAGCCACAACGGTGCTCGGTGCTTCCAGCTCGCGGCGCGCCGCCGCGAGAACCACCCATGACACCGGCGACTCCACCGGAACTCCGGTACCGGAGCCCAGCAATGGCGAGGGCACTGAGCCCACCGAGGCGGTAGCCGGTGCGGCAACCATGACGGGTGCAGCATCGGCCGGTGCCACCGAAACCGGTGCCGTCAGGACCTCTGTGGCGACCGGCGCACCCGTGGCCGGTTCAGCAGGGGTCGCAGCAGCGACCCTCGCGGCCAGATCGATCCGGGAGGACGGCTCCGGGGAGATCCTGCGCAATGCGGATGCTAGTCCAGCGACGGCGGGTGCGGAGTTCGGTCGAGGAC
>Ga0194038_1001050_pt1 | contig 12006 bp, 7 predicted proteins | sample JunL226m_MetaG_FD_148630 | JGI IMG/M metagenome (GOLD analysis project Ga0194038, IMG submission 148630) | Anoxic zone freshwater microbial communities from boreal shield lake in IISD Experimental Lakes Area, Ontario, Canada - Jun2016-L227-6m | ecosystem: Environmental > Aquatic > Freshwater >...
GGCCTATCAGTTGGGGATGGGCCACCGCAGGCTGGCGATCATCGATCTGAGCATCGCCGGGCATCAGCCCATGGCCACGGCGGATCGGCGCTTCTGGCTTGCCTATAACGGTGAGATTTATAACTTTCCGGAATTGCGGAACATGCTTCGGGGTCGGGGATACGAATTTTATAGCCAGAGCGACACGGAAGTGATTCTGCAGATGTGGCAGGAATTCGGGCCAGATTGTCTGGAACAACTGAATGGGATGTTTGCTCTTGCCATATATGACTTGCGCGACAATGTGCTGACTCTGGCCAGGGACCGGTTTGGCGTCAAACCCCTTTACATCGCACATTCGCCGAATTTCCTCGTCTATGCCAGTGAAATCAAAGGGATACTGGCATCAGGGCATATCCCGGCGGAAATCGATCCTGCAGCCCTCTGTGAATACTTCACCTTTCAGAACATATTATCCGATCAAACCCTTTTTACAGGTGTTCGCCTCTTGAATCCCGGCGAAGTCATGACCCTTCGTCCTGGTGCTGGAGAATCTCCCAGAACCTGGCGTTACCATAAAGGTTTTCCCGGCATGGACCCTGCCCTGGCAAAAGATGAAACAGTAGCGGAGCAGGTGGCCGACGCCTTTTCAAGGGCTGTCCAGCGTCAACTCATCAGTGATGTGGAGGTAGGGGCCTATCTATCTGGTGGCATGGATTCAGGGTCCATCGTAGCAGTAGCCGGTCGCAGCATTCCGCGGCTGCATACCTTCACCTGCGGTTTTGACATGACCAATGTCAATGGCATCGAGCAGGGCTTTGACGAACGCAAAAACTCCGAACGTCTGGCATATCTGCTGCAGACCGAGCATTACTCGGTTGTGCTTCATTCAGGCGATATGCCGGCTGCAATGGAGCGCATCACATGGCATGTGGACGATCTGCGGGTTGGCATGTGCCACCAGAACTGGTATGCGGCCAAACTGGCTGGAAAATTCGTCAAGGTCTGCCTGTCCGGAGCCGGTGGGGATGAGCTTTTTGCCGGATATCCCTGGCGGTACATCCGGGGGATAGCCGGTAATTGTCAGACAGGCAGTGAAGACAGCTATTACCAGTATTGGCACCGACTGCTTGAGCCAGACCAGATAAGCCCCCTTTTTACTGCTGATATTCGTCCATTTTCGGTACACACGCGGGAAAGTTTCGATAAGGTGTTCCGAAACCGGCCGCAAGAAAATCCGGATATGTCAAGCATAGATAACGTATTGCAGCAAATTTTGTTTTTCGAATTTCGTACTTTCCTCCACGGGCTTTTTCTCATCGAAGACAAGATCAGCATGGCCCACAGCATGGAAGTGCGGGTGCCTTTTCTGGATAATGATCTGGTAGATCTGGCTTTTCGAATCCCCATGAGCCTCAAGCTGGACATGCAGCGTCTGAGTGGCAATGGCGACAGCGCATGTTATCAGGCCGATGAGGGGAAGGTGATCCTGCGCAAAGCCATGCAACGCTTTTTGCCGAAGCAATTCACCCGTCAGCCCAAACAGGGTTTTTCGCCTCCGGACGATAACTGGTACCGGGGAGAATCCATGGATTATATCAAGGCTATTTTGTATGATCCAAAGACCTTGCAGCGTCCCTGGTTCGATCAGTTATTTGTGAAGGCGCGACTGGAAGAACATTTTACCGGACAAAAAAACAACCGCCTGCTGATCTGGTCATTGCTCTGTTTTGAGTGGTTGCAGCGGCATTATGTTGACAAAAAATTTAAAACTCATATCGATACCAACATATCAAGGTGTCCAAGATAAAAACAAAATGGCTGTTGCGGACCGTGTTCAATCAGTTGATGGGAATGCTAACCCGTGCGGCGATCAGGGCTACATTCAATGCACACCAGGCCCAACTCCGTCACAAACCGCCAACCAGGACGGTTCGTTCCGTGCTTCAGGTGTCTGTCATGTCCACCAAGCCGTATATGGTATCACGGGTTTTACGCGCCTGTGGATTGCGATCCGATTACTATGCGCTGAACACGGATGCTGGTCATCTTAATCTTGGTTGGGACTACAGCCTGCCGACCAGTCTATCTCCGCTGCAACATTTGCGGAGAGCCTGGCAGGATTTATGGGCAGTGTTTTCCCGATATGATGTTATCCATTACCACTTCAACAGCACGTTGTTGTGGGACGGTGCGGAATTACCTTTTCTCCGGCAGCTTGGCAAGGTGATCGTGTTCCACTTCAGAGGCTGTGATCTGCGCCAACGGCGAATCAACAATCTTCGGAATCCTGACCTTAACTGCTGTCAGGAATGCGACTATCCTGTCGGCTTCTGTGATACTCCGGATCAGAGGCGGCGGTTGAAACTGGCCCAAGAATATGGCGACTTGTTTTTTGTCACGACACCGGACTTGCTGGATTTTTTCCCGAATGCCGAATATTTGCCGTTTATCGCACCGTACGGGGTTGAGCTGGACGCCATTGCACCTTCTCCTAAAACGGCTGGTGTTTTCCGTGTGGTGACCAGTTCCAACCACCACGGCCTGGATGGTACTGCATATATCCGGGATGCGGTTTTGCGCCTGCAGAATGAAGGCAGGTTGTTGGAGCTGGTGGAAGTGCATGGAATGCCCTACCACCAGGCGCTTTCTGTGTATAAAAGCGCGGATTTGTTTGCGGGAAAACTTCGGATGGGGTATTACAACAACGCCAATATTGAGTGTATGATGCTGGGTGTTCCCTGTATGAGTTACATTCGCACACCGTATTTAAAGCAGATTCCCGACTGCCCCATTATCAACACACGGCCTGAAACCGTTTATGACCGACTGAAGGAGTACCTGAAGCGACCGGAAGAACTCAAACGCATTGGTGCTCTGGGGCCGGAATTCGTCAGGAAATATCATGACCCGATTCGGCTTGCCAATCATTTGATTTTCAGATACAAGGAAGCCATGCAGAATAAAAACAATAAATTTCTCTCCTGATATGAATATATTCTCTCGTTTAAATCCCCGCACCCACTTTCATGCCTTACGCGAGATCATCGGCCTGCTAACCCGTCATCGCCAACTGACCTGGGAGATGACCAAGCGGGAAATCTCTGATCGATATGCGGGGCAAATGCTTGGAGCGTTCTGGACCATTGGTCATCCGATGATTCTAATGGGGGTGTATCTTTTTATTTTCGCGGTTGTCTTCAAACAGAAAATTGGCGGTACACGCGAACTGCCCCTGGACTATGTTACTTATCTACTTTGTGGACTTATCCCATGGATGTCCTTTCAGGAAGCCATGAGTAAATCCGCAACGGTTATTATTTCAAATGCCAACCTTGTAAAGCAAGTGGTTTTTCCCATAGAGATATTGCCTGTTAAGGGAGTTATTGCGTCTTTCATAACACAGTTCATTTCAACGATCATCCTCATACTCTATGTAGTCATTAAACATGGCTACGTTCCGTTGACATATACTTTGATCCCGGTTATTTTTATTCTGCAAATTATGGCGATGATCGGCGTATCATACATATTGTCATCAATTGGCGTTTACTTTCGTGATCTAAAGGATTTTGTTCAGGTATTTTGTCTGGTCGGAATGTATGTAATGCCGATTTTCTATCTACCAGAACAGGTTCCGCAGCTTTTTCGTCCTATACTGTACCTGAATCCCTTCAGTTATTTCATTTGGTGTTATCAGGACATATTCTATTTCGGGCGAATAGAGCACGGATGGGCATGGATTATTTATATTTTTATGAGCGTCGGCGTATTTTATTTTGGTTATCGTATATTCAGAAAGCTGAAAGTAATGTTTGGGAATGTACTCTGATTGATCGAGGGTTATTATGTCTGAACCAGTTATAGAGATTTATGCTTTTGGGAATTAGGAATTAAGATATACAATGAGTGACATGGCAATACAGGTCCAAAATCTTTCAAAACTTTACAAAGTTTATAGTAAGCCAAGGGATATGTTTGTTGAACTTGTCACAGGAAAACCTCGTCATCGGGAATTTTGGGCTTTACGGGATATTTCATTTGATGTTGCAAGAGGGCAGGTCGTCGGAGTGTTGGGACGCAACGGCGCAGGTAAAAGCACCTTGCTTAAAATCATCACGGGCACACTTGATAAGACCGCCGGCAATGTGAAAGTTAATGGTCGCATCTCCTCAATCCTGGAATTGGGCACTGGATTCAATCCGGAATATACCGGCCGTGAGAATGTATATATGGGTGGCCTGGTGATCGGATTAACCCGATCAGAAATTGATAAAAAGATTGACTGGATCATCGAATTCAGCGAATTGCGGGATTTCATAGACCAGCCCTTTAAAACCTATTCCAGCGGCATGCAGGCGAGGTTGACGTTTAGCACGGCGGTGTGTGTTGATCCGGATCTGCTGATCATTGACGAGGCGCTGTCTGTGGGTGATGCTCGTTTTACCAGAAAGAGTTTTGCAAAAATTGATGAATTCCGTAAGGTGGGAGGGACCATCCTGCTGGTTTCTCATAATTCAAATCAAGTCGCTTCGTTTTGCGATTATGCACTAATCCTGGAGAACGGACGAGTTTTTGATCGCGGAGAGCCTTCTCGACTGCGCGGGGTGTATTACGACCTGTTGTTTGGCAAGGGAGATGAACATGTCGCTTCCGCCCTGCTTTCAGAAGAAACTCAAGTTCGTGAAGAAGGTGCAGAGGTTGTATCTGCTTTAGCCGTTGAACCGTTTGATACAATTCAGGATATTGAAACAGAATACATGTTGGATGTAAGTAGAATCAAGGAAGAAAACGGTTTTTGCTGGCAGGTTGATCTTGCCGATCTTCCAATTGAAGGAGATAGTTCCGAAGAACCCCGTCGATCCTTTTTCGTACTTTGTGAGGATGGACACTCGTTGTGTTCTGGACATTCGTTGCATGACATGATCCGTAATGGAGGCAGGGGACTCTTCTCACATTGGGGCAAACAATTGTTCTTTTCGACCAGCGAAAACAGCGATCCGCGTACCAATGGACGCAAGTATTCCCTGAAGCATGCGGGCGCTTTGGAAGAGGAAAGGAACGTGGGGGGATCACAAGAACGCTGTGCCATCCGGAGGGCGGCTTTGAAGAAACTTGGTTTGGCGAGACCTTTTGCTGATGAGGGAAACACCCATCAAACACGTTATGGAAACGGCAAGGCGGAGTTTCTTGATTATGGGATATTAGGTGAGTACGGAAAGCGAGTCAGAAAATTGATTTCCGGCAAGAAGTACACTCTGTTTTCACACGCTGTGTTTTATGAGGATGCCCATGCAGTATCAGCAGGTTTTACAATTAATACTTTGCAAGGAACAGAATTATATGGGGTCAATTCTGTGGAGCAAAATAAAATAGTCAATGATATTTCCAAAGGGTGCATTTTGGAAACTCGAGCCACTGTGACCATGTGGATTACCAATGGATTATATTTTTTAACGATCGCAATTGCTGATTCTGAAGCTGAGATGGATATCCAGTATGATCAGCGGTTTGATGCTTTGCAATTCGAAATTGAGATGCGTTCCGGGATACACACAACGTCTATTGTAAATCTGGACGAAGATTTCAGTGTAAACTTATTATGTTAGTTTACACTATCTGGATTGGATTAATAAAATATGGAATCTGTTTATTGCCCGTTATGTGGAGCCGATGACACTCGGTTGATGTTCAAAACGGAGGATTATTTATATAAAACATCCGAAGAAAAGTTTCGTATTGTGCGATGCCGGCGATGTCGCTTGGTGTATGTCAACCCCCGTCCTGATGCTGATGAAATTCATGCCTATTATCCGCCAGACTTCTATCAAACAACAATTACCAAAGAACAGTTATTAAAGGAAAAGGAACGTCAGAATTTACTGAAATATAAATATGTCAGTGATATGTTGCCTGGGCGAATGTTGGACATTGGACCGAGCAAAGGTGAGTTTATGTATTTCATGCAGCAAGAAGGGTGGGATGTCTGCGGGCTTGAGTTTTCGCAAAAACCGCCAAATGTTTTTGATTTGAATATTTATTGCGGTGAATTGAGTGATGCAAACTATGTTCCTGAGTCATTTGATCTGATTACAATGTGGGGTGTCCTTGAGCACGTTTATGATCCGCTGTGTATGTTGCGGGATGCCTACCGTTTACTGAAATGTGGAGGTAGGTTTACTGCCTTAGTTACAAATTTCAACAGTTTGCCGGCGAGGTTGATGCGGCATGATGATGTGCCGCGTCATACGACCCTCTTTACAAAACGTACCATGCGAAGCATGTTGCTTAAGTCTGGCTTTGAACCGGAACGATTCTATTTCAACAGCGAACTGTTTGGCGGGACTCACAGAGGTGTTTTTAATTATCTCGTAAAATTAGCAATGGGCGAACAAATCGACAACATTGTGTCTCAAAATCGCAGTACTGATCGTTGGTATCAGTTTTCCTCACAAATTCGAGGGAAGCAATCAAATATGATGCTTAAAGTTGACAGGTTCGATATTGCAGTAACACCTTATTTGGACCGCATCATGGATTGGTGCAGGGACGGATTTATTATGATTTGCCAGGCAACTAAAAGCTGAGTTCAATTATGAGTAACAATATGCCTAATATTCCGCTCGGCGTTTCTTTAGAGAAATGTATGGAGGCGTATCGGCAAGTCGTATCGGAATTCGGTTATACCCCAATCGTTAACCCCGGCAGGACCAAACTGCTTGATTGGGATTTGGAATACGTTTGCGGTTCTGCGTTGGCAAACTTTATTGATCAAATTCTGGTGCGCCGTCTTAACGATTTTATTCCTGATAATGATCAGCCAAGAATTCTGGACTGTGGTGCGAATATCGGGTTTACGGTACTCAACTACAAGCGTCAGTTTCCCTTAGCTAATATTATTGCATTTGAGCCAGATCCGCAAATTGCTCCGGTTTTACGACGTAATCTTGAGCGTAACTGTGCGTCGGACGTAGAGATTGTTGAGGCAGCGGCATGGGTGCGTGATGGTCAGTCCCAGTGGTTTTGTGAAGGGATTGACGGCAGTCACCTTGTTGGCGCTCAGTCAGGAAACGGTGCCATTGTGCAAACTGTTGATCTGGCTCGCTATCTCACGGATCCGGTTGATCTCCTGAAAATCGATATTGAGGGGGCGGAATATGAACTGATCGCGCATCTTGCCGAGCGATTGCAGAATGTCAAAAATATCATCATAGAATGTCATTTCGATCAGTCAAAAATTGTTCCGTTTGGTGACATGCTCCGTGTTCTCGCTGCCGCCGGGTTCATGGTGAGTGTCAATAGTTTTGGTGAGTGGCGTGATCTGATAAGGCAAGTTCCAGTACCGCACAATCATTGGGAACAGTACTTGGTGGTGACCGGATGGCGTGGCGAAATCCCGCAGGCGATGACTGATTCTTCCGCATTGCCCTATACCGGCATCAACCCCGCATTAGAATGGCAGTCCAAACTGGCAGCATGCGAAGTCGAATGGCAGTCCAAACTGGCGGTGCTGGAGAACCAATTGCACGTATTTCTCAAAACCTATATAGGTACCGGGAGATTGGGGGTGAAACGGATAAAATTACAAGCACCGTTCGTCCGGGAAGGAGAAAATGGTTGGGTTGCTATGCTCCCCGATCTCGACTACTGTGCGGATAATATGGAAAATTCGCTACGTTCAACCCTGTTGTTGTTCGAGGACGATAACCAGCTTAACCCCAGTCATATACTTCATGATGATATTCGCAATTTGGGCGGCGGACGATTTTCGCACTGGACAGACCACTTGCTTTTTTCTACTTCTGATAACTCAGATCCGAATACGAGCGGAAGGACGTATGTGGTTTTAGGGCAAGGTGAATAGCTCATTTAGCAGAGGGGAGAGAGCATGAGGTGGAAAGCAAGGGGAGGGGATGGCAGAATTCAGATTTCGGGATATTGAGATATGGCAACTCGCAGTGGAAATCGGCAATCAATTGTTTATATTGCTGACGACGCTGAAATTGTATTGCTTCGCCGATCGAACGCGCGGCACGGCTTTGGCTATTTCGAACAACATTGCGGAGGGTTCCGGACCTGGGTCGAAAAAGGATTTTGCCCAGTTCTTGAATATCGCCAACCGTTCCTGTTTGGAAGATGCCAGTAATGCTAATCGTGTTCCAGTAACGAGGTCTAATATGCAACGAAGCCAAGAACAACTTCTTGGAGAAACTGGATGAAGAGTGCTGAACAATTGGAAACTTCGACAAAAGCCTCCTTGTGTAGCGAACGGCACCCTGCCACATGTTCTTCATCCGATGCACCATGTTCTCACCAACGCCCGATTAAGATATGTTTCGTTGGGCTGTATTGCTACTCGTTAATCAACCCTTCAACATCATATTACTTTGGCGGGTTTGAAGTCAGAGCATGGACGTTTGCCAGTGCCTTGGCCCGAGATAAAAGATATCAAGTTTCATTTGTTGTTCGTGATCACGGGCAGTTGCGTGTAGAAAAGTATCGGAACGTGATGGTATATACTCATCCTGACTTTATTGATAGTGAAGTGAATATCCCTGTACCAAACTGCGGTGCCTTTTTATCCAGTTTGCATTTACCCTCGTGGCAATCCACCAAGCGCTCTGTTGTTACATTCGTAGGGCAGAAAAGTCCCTTCTTGCCGGCAGACGAAACAACGGTGGATAAAGGTATGACTGGGGACTTATGTGCGCATAAAAATACCCATTGGGACGATGCGGTATGCTTTATTGCAGCGGCACTGAATTTGACTCAGCAAGTTCTCCATGTGTTTCTGGATGAAGGAATTAGGTCGGGAATCGGGAGAACCATAAGATGGCTGTTATGGCGATACTATGATGCGCGGAGCCAGTTAGCCTCATGGTTTCGGAACATGCAAAAAAAAATGAGACAGGTATTTTGTTTCGCTACGAATGTTATCGCTATAGCGATTCCAGATCGCTGGACTTGCGGTAAAATAACTTCACAAGCGACCCATCATTCCGCAATGCCGCCTCTATCCGCGGCTGCGCGACAATTATACAAGAGAATAGGAGCGGATATATATTGTGTATTCGGAGTTCATAATTTGGCGGCGGAGGTTGCTGTTTATTGCGAAGAAGCACACGTCAGGTTTTTCTTGTTCAGTGGAAGCGCAATGGATTTTTCAGAAACCTACCGCCTCCATTCGTCGGAGCGAAACCGCTATGGCGATGTATCATATTATTGCCACTATGCCATTACTCATGCTTATATCTTGATCGTTCAGGCAGAATCGCACGCGCTGTTGCTCGAACAGCGTTTTGAACGGAAAGGGAACGTTATCCGTAATCCGGTGGAAATTGCGACATTGTTTGCGGAAACGCCGTATGCCGAACGAACTATAGTACTCTGGGTGGGAAGGATCGGGGATGGCATCAAACAACCGGAATTGTTCATCCAATTAGCAAGAGCAATACCTGAGCATGATTTTAAAATGATTATTGGCCGAACGATTCCCGAAGAGCGTGCGAAGTGCCTGAAAAACGCACCCGATAATTTGCAAGTTATTGAGAATGTTCCATTTGATCAAGTTGAGGAACATTATGCAGCAGCGGCCGTATTGGTAAACACCTCAAAATTCGAGGGGTTCCCCAACAGCTTCCTCCAAGCTGGAAAATATGGCGTTCCTCTTCTATCGCTAAATGTAGATACTGACGGCTTCATCGAAAAACATAGCTGTGGCTTTTTTTTAAAAGGCGATACCGAACGCCTGAAAGTCACATTGCGCATGTTGTTGGATGATAAGAAGACGGCAAATGAATATTCCAGCAATATACGGTCGTATGTTCAACAATACCATCGAAAGGAGGATCGAGTCGCGGAACTGGATAGGTTGTGTCATGCATCTTTACTCCAATCAGAATCGGGACAAATCACTGAGGATGTCAACCAGAATCGGCATATTAAAGTATGTTTCCTAAACCTATATGGTTATTCGTTATTCAATATGGAAACGCAATATGCTTTCGGCGGGTCGGAAGTGAGATCATGGCTTTTATGCACAGGTCTGGCGCAGCGTTTGGGATATGATGTTACATGTATTGTTTATAATCATGGTCAAAATGTAAAGGAACGTTACGGGAATGTGGCAGTATGTCCTCATGGTTTCTATAAGTCAGATGAAATGCCGATACGTAAGGCCAACCCTGCTTCACCGGACCGTAATCAAGGTATCAATCATGATGTAACTGGAACGGTACCAAGCACCAGCGATGAAACATATGATCTTATGAACGCCGATATCTATTGCTCTTTCGGTGTCAGCAACGTAAGCGCCGGATTGGCATCTTATTGCCAGGCAAATGGAAAAAAGTTTATCTTGTTTTCAGGATGGGATGGAGATTTTGCGCCGGAGTACAGACCCGGATCCACAGGACTGAATATTTACGGCGCAGAGAACGACAGGTGTTATGCCGCCATAGCCTTGGCAGACAGAATTGTCGTTCAAAGTCAATATCAAGCGGCCATTTGTCGGGAGCGATTTGGGAAAACTCCGATTATAATGACAAACCCTATAGATATGTCATATGTGCAGGTGCCGTCTCGGAAAAACCGTGAGACAGTGCTATGGATCGGCAAGTCGGATTGGCGCAAACAGCCTGAATTATTTCTTGAGCTTGCGCGGCGCTTTCCCCAAACAAAATTTTGCATGATTATGTCTTTGGCTCTACCGGATCGTCACGCAAGCATTTTAAATGCGTGTCCGCCAAACGTCGAGATATTGGAATATGTTCCTTATCGAGAAATAGAAAAGTATTTTGCGCAGGCGTTTGTATTTGTAAGCACATCTAAAAGCGAAGGCTTCCCAAATGCTTTTTTGCAAGCCGCAAAATATGGCGTTCCTATCTTAACGCTGCATATTGATCCCGATGGTTTTATCGCTAAAAATGATTGCGGCGTGTGTGCTAAAGGAGATTTTCAAAAACTTGCTGATGTGCTATGCTTAATAATTAACGACGATATTTCAGCAAAACGTTATTATGAAAATATTTTGCAATATGTTAAAGCAAATCATCAACTTGAGGACAAAGTGTCTGAATTAGAAGAAATCATCCATGATATTTTATAAAATAATTGCATATAGGTGCTTGTATGTCAGATGAAGATATGAAATTTCGCTTTGGTGAAAACTGGGAGAAATATATAAAAAAGCATTTCAGCGAAGAACGTGTTGAAATTTCGCGCCAGCATCTGCTTGGTTTTTTGCAAATGGACAGCCTGCAAGGCAAGTCGTTTCTCGACATTGGCTGTGGGAGTGGGTTGCACTCGCTGGCTGCATTTCGCGCGGGTGCGTCTAAAATAGTTAGTTTTGATTATGACCCAGTGTCGGTTCAGACGACACTTAAACTGAAGGAATATGCTGGTAATCCGGGCCAGTGGCAAGTGATGCAGGGGTCAATTCTGGACGATGTATTTTTGAAAACACTTGCACTCGCCGACATCGTGTATTCCTGGGGTGTCCTTCATCACACCGGCAATATGTGGAAAGCGATGGACAACGCAGCGTGCCTGATAAAACCCGGCGGGTTATTCTATGCCGCTTTATACGATTACGATATTCAAGTCAATCCTTCTGCTGAATTCTGGTTGGAAGTAAAACAACGTTACAACCGCGCCAGTGATTGGGGAAAGCGCAAAATGGAGTGGTGGTATATTTGGGAGTTTATGTTATATAAAAACATAGTTGCATTGCCGATATTAATCAAACGTAGTGTTGGCTACAAAGCTTCACGCGGTATGGCATTTTATACGGATATTGTCGATTGGCTAGGCGGTTGGCCCATGGATTTTGCAAAGCGTGCCGATGTCAAAGTGTGGACATTGCGGCAGAATTTGGAAATGCTGTCAATGAAAACTGGTGACTTACATTTCGCTTATTTTTTATGTAGCATTGATTTTGTCATTAAAAGAGAGGTTGAATATGGTCTCAGGCAACTTTAGTATTGATAAGATTTTCTTTTGGAGAGTGCTTAAACCTTCAACCACAAC
>Ga0194038_1001051_pt1 | contig 12004 bp, 10 predicted proteins | sample JunL226m_MetaG_FD_148630 | JGI IMG/M metagenome (GOLD analysis project Ga0194038, IMG submission 148630) | Anoxic zone freshwater microbial communities from boreal shield lake in IISD Experimental Lakes Area, Ontario, Canada - Jun2016-L227-6m | ecosystem: Environmental > Aquatic > Freshwater >...
ATGAGCATCGTGATGACAGCTAAATGTCCTCATGATGTGTTTTTTGGCTCAAAACAACATAGTTTCAGGAATTTTTGCCTCAAATCTTCTTAGACTCAAGAATCATCAGCTCTTCCGGGAATTGCTGGAAAAATACAATAATAATAGCCTTATCAGCGCATGTATTACAGGAAGAAAGCCAGAAAGTTTTTGATGCCGGCTGTGATGATTTTATAGGCAAACCCTATCGTGAAATCGCTATTTTTGCTATGATGGAAAAATACCTGAAACTGAAGTACAGGTATGATGAAAATGCGGAAGAAATGGTGCAAATAACAGTTATGGGAAACCATACATTGGATTTGAGTTCCCTGGATGAAGATATATGCACGCAACTGCTGATTGCGGCAAACAATACCGATGCCATGAAAATTGCAGATATTGCACAAAAACTGAGTAACCAATTTCCAGTTCTGGCAAAAGAGTTGAATTTTTGCGTTGATCATTTTGATTATGAAACAGTAAAAAAAGCGCTTGTGCAAAGGTGTGTTAAAACATGAAAAACAATGAAACCAAAGGCGTTGTTTTAATCGTAGATGACGAGCTGGATAATTTGCGGTTACTATCTCAATTACTCTCCGGACGCGGATACAGTGTCCGAGCTGCAAAAACAGGGATTGAAGCCTTATCATCCATCCAATCAGCACTGCCTGACCTGGTACTGCTCGATATTCGGTTGCCTGACATAAGCGGGTACGAAGTTTGCGCCCAGTTGAAAAGTAGCGAAGCCACACGCGATCTACCTGTTTTATTTCTTAGCGCTCTTAAAGAAACCGACGAAATTCTACGCGGGTTTGCTGTGGGCGCCGTTGATTATATTTCAAAACCATTTCAAGCCGAAGAAGTGCTGGCGCGTGTAAAAATCAACGTGGAAATGAAGCAGATACGCGCTATAATAGAACAAAATGCAGTTGACCTGCGTTTTGCCAACGATCAAATACAGATTGAGCTTGCCGAACGCAAGCGGGCTGAGGTGGAAAAGGCGGAACTCGAAGCCCAGAACCGGCAGCTTCAGAAGGCCGAAAGTCTGGGACGCATGGCCGGCGCTATTGCTCACCATTTCAATAACCAACTCTATGCAGTGATGGGAAACCTGGAAATAGCCATGGATGACCTGCCAGTGGGTGTAAATTCACACGAAAGCCTGGTCTCAGCCATGCAAGCGGCTCGCAAAGCAGCAGATGTGAGCCAGTTGATGTTGACCTATCTTGGCCAGACACCCGGCAAGCATGAACCCATAGACATGTCCGAAACCTGTCGCAAAAGCCTGCCCCTTCTTCAGGCCGCAATTCCGAAAGGAATAATCCTTAATGCTGATTTTCCTTCTTCCGGTCCGGTCATCAGTGGCAACGCAGACCAGATACAGCAGGTTTTGACCAACCTGACCACCAATGCCTGGGAGTCCATTTCTGACAATAATCAAGGCTCAATTGACCTGACCATTAAGACAGTTTATTATACAGATATTCCCACATTAAATCGTTTTCCCATCGACTGGCGGACACTGTGTATTCCCCATGCCTGCCTGGAAGTATCAGATAATGGCTGCGGAATCTCAAACAAGGATATCGAGAAGCTTTTCGATCCATTTTTCACCACAAAGTTCACTGGACGAGGACTGGGGTTGTCCGTTGTAATGGGGATTGTAAAGGCGCATGGCGGTGGAGTCACGGTGGAGAGCGAATCGTGGCGTGGAAGCACCTTTCGGATTTTTTTACCGGTAACAACTGATGAAGTTACTTTCCGGCCCGACCTACCTGCAATTCCTGTAGCGCTACTGACTAAGAAAGCAGAAGAAATCTCCAGGATGGAAGGCGGTGGCGCAGTGCTTCTGATTGAAGATGAGGAGCTGGTGCGCGACATGACCAAGGCGATGCTTACTCGACTGGGACATAGGGTGCTTGATGCAAAAGATGGCTTTGAAGCTCTGGAGATATTTCAACAACACCAGGATGAAATCCTGATTATTCTTTCCGATTTAACGATGCCTCGCATGAACGGCTGGGATACACTGGTCGCCCTGCGCAAGCTTTCGCCTGATATCCCGGTGATTCTGTCCAGTGGCTACGACGAGGCGCAGGTTATGGCGGGTGAACATCCCGAACTTCCCAATGCATTTTTGGGCAAACCTTATCAACTGAAGGGGCTTAGAGACACGATCATTCGAGTTCTGGCTAACAAGGCTCAAGAAGTTTAATGTGGGTAGCCGACAATTGTACAAAGTCCAAATTGGGAGTGTGGCCAACTAAAAGGATTGTCCCTATGAAAACGGCATTGAGGGAATTGAAGAGAGTTCGTTATCTAATAGTGTTTTGGTTATTTCTTTTACATGTCATTCCGTCAATGGTGGCTGGAGAAGAGACTCCAGTCCCCAACACCTCCACACAGTTGAAAAGCCGACTCAAGACAGTCGTTGTGGCTGATTATTACCCATACACTTTCGTCAATAACGAGGGTGTTCCTGACGGTTTCAGTGTTGACTTGGCAAATGCTGTAGCCAAAGTCATGGGCATGGATCTGGAAATCAAGGTAGATACATGGGAACGGGCCATACGGCGCCTTGAAACGGGAGAAATCGATTTTCTTCCAATGATGGCCTACTCAAAAGAGAGGGATAACGTTTTCGACTTTTCCGCGCCGCACACAATTGCCTTTGACGCATTCTTTACGAGGACGGATAGTAAAAGAATAAACTCTATAGAAGAACTCAAAGGTCAAACAGTCATCGTGATGAAAGGCGATCAAGCTCATGACTACCTTCGTTCTTCGGGTTTTGTGGATTCTGAACATATAATTCTGGTTGATAGTCTTCCAGAAGCGCTAAGACTTTTGTCATCAGAAAAGGGAGACGCGGCCCTGATGCCCAAATTGGTTGGATTGACTCTCATCAATGATCTGAATCTAACCAATCTCACCCAGTCGCCAGTTGTTGTCGAGTCATACAACAGACCTTTCAGCTTTGCTGTGAAGGACGGCGATCTGTTGTTTCTGGAACGACTTAACCAGGGGCTGAATATTGTCAAGAAGACTGGCCAATACCGGGAAATCTATAATAAGTGCTTTGGTGCGCTGGAGCCGAAGGAATTATCACTTAAATCGGTGTCAAAGTACATTATCGGAGCGATTCTGGCTTTATTACTGATCAATTCAACACGCTCGATGCTGCTTACCTGGATCAAGCTGTTGCCGACGGTCGCCGTATGGTTCAGAAAATGTCCACGACCATCAGCGATTTTGCCAATTTCTTTCGTCCGGATAAAGAAATTATCGTATTCTCCGCGCTGGAGCAAATCAGGGAAGCGGTTGCTCTGGTGGAATCAAGTTTCCAACACAGTAATATTTCCATCCATATCGTTACCTCGCAAGATATTAAGCTAATGGGTTTTCCAAATGAATATTCCCAGGTACTCCTTAACCTGCTTTCCAATGCCAAAGAGGCGATCATGGCGCACAATCAAACGATTTCCGGCAGGGTGGATATTGTCCTCACAGAGCAAGACGGCCAGGGATGCGTCTCGGTGTGCGATAACGGCGGCGGCATTCCAATTGATATCCTGAACAGGATATTCGATCCATATTTTTCCACCAAGGGAAAGGGAAGCGGTATCGGTCTCTATATGTCGAAAATGATCATTGAGCGCAACATGAACGGTAGCATAACTGCGCGAAACATCGAAGGCGGCGCTGAGTTCATTGTCTTTGCTCCGCTTGCAAAGGATGGCCCGTATGACCCTTGCAAACCAAGCTAACAATCTGCGTCGGCAGGCGGAGGAAAAAGCCGCTAATATGACTGAATCCTCGAAAGCCGACATCATCGGGTCCACCCTGCTGTGCGTGGCCCTAATCGCCGCCGGTCTGGCTGGCAACTATTTCAGGTTCCCGATCTTCCTCAATATCGATTTTCTCTTCGGCAGCATCTTTGCCATGCTGATACTGCAATTCTTCGGCCTTGGCCGGGGCATTCTGGCAGCCGCCATAAGCTCCGGCTATACCTACGTCATCTGGAATCACCCCTACGCCATCATCATAATGACCGCCGAGGTAGCCGTCGTCGGCTGGTTGACGAACCGTCGCAAGATAGGGATTGTGCTGGCTGATACGCTCTACTGGCTCATCATCGGTATGCCACTGGTCTATCTTTTCTATCACGTTGTCATGAATGTTCCTTTCAGTAATACCTCTATTGTCATGACCAAACAAGCGGTGAATGGCATCGTCAATGCTTTGGTCGCCCGGCTGATCTTCACCGGTTTTACACTCCGATCGCGCTCATCGCTGATGTCATACCGTGAAATTATCTACAACCTGTTGGCGCTTTTCGTGTTGGGTCCGGCTCTGATCATGATGGCGATTGGCAGCAGAACCGATTTTGCCGAAACCGATCTCCGTATTCGCATCTTGCTGATTCAGGAGAGCCAGCACACGACTCACAGCCTGGAAACATGGGTGGCGAACAGAGCATCAGCCATTTTCAATCTGGCTGAGATGGCTGCTTCGAGATCTCCGGAGCAGATGCAATCCTATCTGGAGCTGACAGTGAATTCGGATGTCAATTTTCAGCGGGCCGGGTTGCAGGACAGAGAGGCGACAACCACCGCCTACTTTCCATTGTTGGATGAACAGGGGCATAAGAACATCGGCATGAGCTTTGCTGATCGTCCCTACATCCCGATACTCAAACAGACACTCAAGCCGATGCTCTCGGAGGTGATGATGGGTAAAATCGGCACCCACAAGCCGGTTGTAGCGATGATTGCTCCGGTGGTCATTAATGGAGAGTATGGCGGCTTCATCGGCGGCATCCTGAGCCTGAAACAAATACTTGAACGCCTCGACAAAAGTACGGGCGAAAATGCATCAATCTTCACTCTGATTGATAAAAACGGTAACGTCATTACGACCAACCGCACAGATCAAACGGTGATGACGCCCTTTGTGCGCGGAGAAGGGACACTGAATCGTCTTAATGCTGGGATCAGTCAGTGGGTGCCGGTTGTGTCCCCCAATACACCTATCTCGGAACGCTGGAAGAATTCGTTCTATATTGCTGAAAGCACCATCGGTGCCATGGCGGAATGGAAACTAATTCTGGAGCAGCCGGTGGCGCCATTCCAAAAAACACTCTACGACAACTACACCGGTAAGCTGACCCTGCTTTTCCTGATTTTGATCGGAGCACTGGCGCTTGCTGAATTTTTGAGCCGCAGTTCCATTGCCACACTCGAAAAGCTGCGCCTGATCACCCATGACCTTCCGCGCAGGCTGGTAACGGATGAAAAAGATATCGACTGGCCCGAAAGCGGTATTATCGAGATAAATCACCTGATCAAAAATTTCAGGGAGATAGCGAATACATTGACGGCGCAGTTCAGCGAAGTCCGAAAAAATAACGAAACCCTGGAGCACCGTGTGGCGCAGGAGGTGGCGAAAAACCGCCAGCACGAATTTCTGTTGATCCAGCAGAGTCGGATGGCCGCCATGGGCGAGATGATCGGAAACATCGCGCACCAGTGGCGTCAGCCGTTGAATGCGCTTGGCCTGCTGCTTTACAACATCAAGGATGCATACCAATTCAACACACTCGACGCTGCTTATCTGGATCAAACTGTTGCCGACGGTCGCCGTATGGTTCAGAAAATGTCCACGACCATCAGCGACTTTGCCAATTTCTTCCGTCCGAATAAAGAAGTTATCGTCTTCTCCGCGCTGGAGCAAATCAAGGAAGCAATCGCCTTGGTGGAATCAAGTTTCCAACACAGTAATATTTCCATCCATAACGACACCTCGCAGGATATTAAGCTAATGGGTTTTCCCAATGAATATTCCCAGGTGCTCCTGAACCTGCTTTCCAATGCCAAAGAGGCGATCCTGGCGCACAATCAAACGCTTCCCGGAAGGGTGGACATTGTCATCACGGAGCAAAACGGCCAGGGGTGCGTCTCTGTGCGCGATAACGGCGGCGGCATTCCGGCAGATATCCTGGACAGGATATTCGAGCCCTATTTTTCCACCAAGGGAAAGGGAAGCGGCATCGGCCTGTACATGTCGAAAATGATCGTCGAACGCAGCATGATGGGCAGCATCACGGCAAAAAACATCGAAGGCGGCGCTGAGTTCAGTGTTTGTACTTCGCTTACAAAGGATGGCCCGTATGACTCATCATGATACGCAAATGGCTAATTTGAAAGACACCCTGATAAGATCGCATGCCGCCCTTGCCTTTGTTTAGTATTTATGTCAATGATATAAATCACTAACAGGATTCATATACAGAATTCATTATCCATAATTCCAAATATCATGGAGCCGCAGGGGAGTTTTTATGACAGAAAAAGTATTACTGGTTGACGACGAACAGGATTTTCTGAGCATAATGTCCGAACGGATGAAGGCCAGGGGCATGGATGTTTCAACCGCTACTTCCGCCAAAGAAGCGATTCAACTTGCAGAAGCTGAATCTTTCGATGCCATTATCCTGGATTTACAGATGCCGGGAATGGATGGTCTGGAAACACTGAAAGCTCTGAAAGCCAAAAAACCGGAGATTCAGGTTATTCTTCTGACCGGCCATGCAACGGTCGAAAAAAGCGTTGAGGCCATGAAGCTGGGAGCAATGGACTTGATGGAAAAGCCGGCGGATTTGAAAACACTGACGGATAAAATTAAAAAAGCTCAAACAAAAAAAATGATTCTGATAGAAAAGCAGGCCGCGGAAAAGATGAACGTGCAGGCGATCGAAGCCGGAAAGCTGGCATCCGTGGGAGAACTTGCTTCGGGCATTGCCCATGAGATCAATAATCCCATCGCCATCATGGTTGAAGAAGCCGGTTGGCTTAGCGACTTGTTGAGTGACGAAGACCTTGCAAATCCCCAGAATATGGAAGAATTCCGCAGAGCGCTGAATCAGATTAAAGCTCAAGGCGGAAGATGTAAGGACATCACGCATAAACTGCTCTTTTTTGCCAAAAAAACAGATTCCAGGGTGCGTGAAGTTCAGATCAACGAGATTATAGAGGAAACCGTCAGCACCTCGGAACAACGCGCAAAAGAGAGCAACGTCAAAATCGTCACGCATTTGGATCAGGAACTTCCGAATGTTTCGGCATCGCCCTCAGAAATGCAGCATGTATTGCTGAATCTAATCAACAACGCCATCGATGCCATTGGAACCGGAGGGGGAATCGTAGAAATCACCAGCAGACTCAATGGTGGGTATGTGGCGATTGATGTGGCCGATACCGGGCAGGGGATCCCCAATGAGTTGATAAATCGCATTTTTGACCCTTTTTTTACCACCAAACCTGTGGGAAAGGGAACGGGTTTGGGGTTGTCGATCTGTTATGGAATCATCAAAAAAATGGGCGGTGATATCACCCTTAACAGCAGCGAGGGAATGGGCACCACTTTTCATGTCCATCTGCCGGCGACAAAGTTATGAATTATGAAGGAAAATATTCCGATTTCATCCTTTTTCATACTTCATACTTCATACTTCATACTTTTTGGACTTTGGACAAAGGCAGGGCCTTACCCGGGTTGCCCGCCTTTTGTCTGTGCCTGTAACTGGAGAATGTGCCTTGCAACATAATGTTAATTCAATCTACTGAAAAGACACGCTTTATTTATTTGACAGTTTGAGCAACTCCTTGAAATGCTCAAAGTATGGATTAATTGTTTTTCAAGCAATTTCATTAATTTAAAATAAATTATTGAATAACGTCAAGTGCCTGATTTTAAAAGAATTTTTAAATAAACAAAAAAATCATATTTTCCAATAGGTTCTGGTTTGTTGGGATATATTTGTCCAAAGTCCAAAAGTAATTAATAATTCGATTAATTAAAGAAGGGGAGCAGATGGAAATTCAACCCTATTACCGGGCGCTGATGCGAAACATGATGCTGATTGTCATTCTGGTGTCGTTCGCTCCACTTCTTTTGATCAGCGCCCTAAACGGATACCGGTTTGAAACCTCGTACCGTGAAAAAGTGACCGCGCACCTGATAGAGGTGGTTCAAAAACACCAGCAGGGAATTACGATGTTTTTAAACGACAAACTGGCCTATCTGGTGAACCTGGCCAACTCGGTCTCATTAGATCAGATAGAAAATGAAACGTTTCTGGACCAGAAACTGGCCATCCTGCAAAAATCTTATGGTGGGGTGTTTGTCGATCTGGGGGTGGTGGATGACCGGGGCATCCAGGTGGCCTACGCAGGAGCCTTCAAACTTGAAATGGCCGATTATAGCCAGACAGAATGGTTCAAAAAAGCCATCAAACAAAATTATTACATCAGCGACGTTTTTCTGGGTCTTCGCAGACAACCCCATTTTATCATCACGGTCAAACAAAAACATGAGGGTAAGGACTGGATTCTTCGGGCCACAATTGATTTCGAGGTATTCAACGATCTGGTGGAAAGCGTACACATCGGTGAAACCGGTTTGGCCTTCATCATCAACAAGGCCGGGGAATTCCAGACAAAACCACGATTGGAACCCAAGTTGATCCTTGAGTTTCAGCAGAAATTTCTCGGAAGTCAACAGCTCCATAATGCAGCAGAAGTTAACAAACCCGTCGAACCCGACAACATCGGGATGGATACTGTCCTGAAAAAAACCCATGGCGACAGGGGAATATCGGTAGGCAATGTTAATTATGCGGGCAAGAATCTTATTTATCTTACAACACCGCTGAAAGACGAGGAATGGATTCTGGTTTACCAGCAGGAGGACGCAGACGCTTTTTCCGACCTCAATCAGACGCTGAACCTGTCCATCATCATCCTGATTATCGGCGCCATCGGTATAATCGTCATGGCCTTTCTGCTTTCCAGAAAAATGGTTGAGTACATTAAAAAAGCCGATCACGACAAGGAGATGATGAACGAAAAGGTTATCGAAGCCGGAAAGCTGGCATCCGTGGGAGAACTTGCCTCGGGCATTGCCCATGAAATCAACAATCCCATTGCCATCATGGTTGAAGAAGCCGGATGGATTGATGATCTGCTGAATGAAGAGGACATTGGGAAGTGCCAGAATATGGCGGAATTCCGCAGGGCGCTGAATCAGATTAGAACCCAGGGGGGAAGATGCAAGGAAATCACGCACAAATTGCTCAACTTTGCCAGAAAAACCGATGGCATGGTGCGTGAAGTTATGATCAACGACATTATCGAGGAAATCGTCAGCATCTCAGGACAGGTAGCCAAATACAGCAACGTCAAAATTGTCACACAGTTGGATCCGGAACTTCCAAAAGTGGCGGCATCGCCATCGGAAATGCAGCAGGTATTGCTGAATCTCATCAACAACGCCATCTATTCCATTGGACCGGGAGGGGGTGGCATCGAAATCACCAGCAGGCTAAATGGCGAGTATGTAACAATTGATGTGGCCGATACCGGACAGGGGATTCCGAATGCGGTGATGAATCGCATTTTCGACCCTTTCTTTACCACCAAACCTGTCGGGAAGGGAACGGGCTTGGGACTTTCAATCTGTTACGGACTCATCAAAAAAATGGGTGGCGATATCACTATTGACAGCACTGTGGGAATGGGCGCCACTTTTCATGTTCATCTGCCGGCCCCAAAGTCCGAAAAACATAATCATCAATAATCAGTAGGGGCAACCGGCCGGTTGCCCTTACAACGCCATGATCAATCAGGGGAACAGATGATACCTGACAAAGAAATAAGTCAAGATACTCCGATCAAGCTGCTTCTTGTAGATGATGAAGTCGGCTATGTCAGCGTACTCGCCAAACGAATGGCAAAAAGAAACATCGACACGATCACCGCCACCAACGGAAATGATGCAATTCAGACCCTTCGCAGCCATCGCTTCGACTGCGCTGTTATAGACCTTAAAATGGAAGATATTGATGGTATTGAGGTTTTGAAAATATTCAAGAAAATGGATCCGACGATGCCGGTCATCATGCTGACCGGTCATGGATCGGAGACTGCCGCACGGGAAGGCATCAGATTCGGGGCTTTTGATTATCTCACCAAGCCATGCGATATTGACGATCTTATCGATATCATCTGTAAGGCCAGTAACCGCGAGGCGCCCAAAATATCAGTTCACGATAAGTACTGATATGTCCTTCACGCCATGAATGACTTTTTGAGACACGCTTCCCAGCAAAAACTCCTTGATTCCGGAAAGGCCTCTTCTTCCCATAACGATAATGGAATATCCGCAATGGGCTTCTTCAATGATGTCCCTGGCTATCCCCTTTTTCTTTACCTGAACTTTCAGGTGAATACAATCTTTGTCGAAGCCGGCCTTTACCAGAATATCCTTTGCCTGTTGCAGGGCTTGATCGACTAATTGTTTCTTTCGCTCTTCAATCTCGCAGAAACTGCTTTGCTGTGAAAGAAAATACGGGGTCAGTTCAGGACTGTTCATGTCGCAAAATGCGGCGGCATCGGGAAGAACGCCGAAAAGGGTAATGTCGTTTTCAGATGGTGAAAACGTTTTGGTAATAAACTCAATTGTCCGCATCGCGTTCATAGAATCATCAAGTGCAACCAGAATTTTCTGTCCCATTTCCTACCTCCTCCTGATTATGTTTGTAAAACGTCAAATAAAACAGATGTTTTATATTCGAACATGATCGGCTTTTCAATATCTTATTTGATCTTCTCGCAATATAAATATTTCTTGCCGAAATGTCGGTTGTGGCGCTCGCAGGCTTATCCGCATTTTGTGTGCTTCGGAGGGGATGATCTCCGTTACAGATATTTTTCAGAATTTTGATTGCACTCTTTATGATTTTGTTATATGAAATTCATGGAGAATATGGAGAAGAGTACTTTGTTTATTTTGTTAATGATTCAACAAAAGGAGGGAACCTCATGAAAAAATTGGTCTTAATCATTGCAATGGGAATGTTTCTGGCAGGATGTGCAGGAGTCAAACAGTCCGAATACATGGAACACAGCTCTCATTACAAAACCTGGAGCCATCTTGGATTCAGTTGGTGGGGATTTAAAAATGTAACGGCCAAAGCAGCAGACACATCAACAGCAGAAAAATGGTGGGGAATTTCTTACGCCAGACATTAAAAATTGTTATAGACCGAGTAAACCGCTTATTTTTACTAAAGTAAGTCAGCTCTGAGGGGCGGCCTGAGATTTCAGGTCGCCCCTTTTTTGATTTTTTGCCCTTCCAGAAACGGTTCAGTTCTCTTTCCTTGACATCGCTTGATAGTTGCCATAGAATTCGTCTTTTAAAAATGACAACAGGTTGAAGACGATGAAAAAACAAAAAATCAATTCCATACGTAATATCGGCATAATCGCCCATATCGACGCCGGCAAGACGACCGTTACCGAACGGATTCTGTATTATACCGGCAAATCCCATAAAATCGGCGAGGTCCATGACGGCGAAGCTATCATGGACTGGATGCAGGATGAGCAGGAACGGGGTATTACCATTACATCGGCGGTAACCACCTGTCACTGGAAGGACATCGATATTCAGTTGATTGATACGCCGGGCCATGTGGACTTCACCATAGAGGTCGAGCGGTCTCTGCGAGTTCTGGATGGAGCGATCGGGGTTTTTTGCGCGGTCGGCGGCGTAGAGCCTCAATCCGAAACCGTGTGGCGCCAGGCTGATAAATACCATGTACCCAAAATCGCTTTCGTAAACAAACTTGACCGCATAGGCGCCGATTTTTTCAGAACTGTTGACATGATGCGCTCCAGACTTCACGCCAACCCCGTGATTCTGCAGTTGCCCGTCGGAGAAGAAGAATCTTTTACCGGTGTGATTGATCTCATCCAGTTGAAACAGATAATATGGGATGATGACTCCATGGGCGCCACATTTACCCTTGAGGACATTGCCTCGAACAGTCTGGAATCAGCTCAAAACTACCGTGAGAAACTGATTGAAGCGATTGCGGAAGTGGACGACCAGATCATGGAGGCATATCTTGCAGAAATTCCGA
>Ga0194038_1001052_pt1 | contig 11999 bp, 12 predicted proteins | sample JunL226m_MetaG_FD_148630 | JGI IMG/M metagenome (GOLD analysis project Ga0194038, IMG submission 148630) | Anoxic zone freshwater microbial communities from boreal shield lake in IISD Experimental Lakes Area, Ontario, Canada - Jun2016-L227-6m | ecosystem: Environmental > Aquatic > Freshwater >...
GTGTTACCTTCTCCTTTTAGTGATTGTTGGGTTAACAGGTTATCGCATGGTAGTGTTCCATGATTACGTACATAAAGGTTACGAGCATAATAAAAATTACAGGTTAAGTCAAGCAAAAAACTCCAACTGCCTTTTCCAGCTTGACACGTTAATGTGCTTTTATTTATAAAATATCTCTTGCGAAATAAACTGGACATTACCGATAAAAGCACTTATTGTGCCGGAATTGGCATGACGTTTATGTATTGATGATACGATTGCCAGCAGTGTAACATTTAAAATGCTTTTAGTAATAAAAATTTATCGTCACTTCAAAAGAGGGAATCTCTGTTATGGAAAAGGAACAAATTCCTATTGTAAGGCGGTCTCTTTTTTCGTGGATTCTGCCCGGAAATGGCAAACTTCAGATCGCGCTGGTTTTGTTGATTGCAGTTACTGTTTTTGCCAGGGTGGTTCCGCTTGAAATGCAAAAGCGGATCATCAATGAAGCCATCAAGCTGAGAAAGATGGACCTTCTTCTGATTTACTGCGGCATTTATCTGGTATCGGTGCTTCTGGCCAGCAGCCTGAAATACATGATTACCATTCTTCAGACCCGTATTTCTGAAAATGTTCTTGCAAATATGCGAAAGGACTTGTTTGCGCACATACTGACCCTGCCGCTGAATTTCTACAGAAAAGCTCAGCCTGGCATGGTTGTTTCAGCTCTGGTTACCGAACTGACATCCGCCGGCAGTTTTGTCGGGCTGGCCATTTCCGCACCGGTCATCAACATTATGACCCTGCTGGCATTTGCCGGATACCTGATATATTTAAATCCGATTCTGGCGATTATTTCTCTTGCCCTCTATCCCATTATTTTGTTCATTATTCCATTCCTTCAACGCGGAGCCAATACCGCCAACAAAAAACGGGTGGACAGCACCCGAACCATTTCCAGCCTTATTGGGGAAGCCATTTCCGGAATCCATGAAATTCAGGGAAACGGCACATTTCGCATGGAAAACAGGCGATTCGGCAAGCTTGTGGACCAGATGCTGAAAATCCGGATCATCTGGACCCTGTACAAGCAGGGAGTGAAAGTCACCAATAATTTTTTTGTCAGCCTGGGGCCTTTCGTAATCTTTATTTTGGGAGGCTATCTGGCCATGCAGGGGAAACTGGAGCTGGGAGCCATGGTAGCGTTTTTGTCGGCGCAGGAAAAACTGTATGACCCATGGAAAGAACTTATCGAATTCTATCAGGTCTATATGGATGCAGCGATCAGTTACAAGCGAACCATGGAGTATTTTGATACACCGACCGAGTTTACCCTTGAACCTGAAGATCGCGAACCCTTTCAGCTTGCCGGCAGCATTGATATCAAAGAGCTTTCTTATGTGACGGATACGGGGATTCAACTGCTGGACAATGTCAATTTGTCCATGAAACCCGGAGAAACCCTGGCGCTTGTGGGGTTTTCCGGAAGCGGTAAAAGCACGCTGGCGCTTTGTATCGGTCAACTATACAAGTATTCGGGCGGACACATTCTTCTTGGCGAAAAGGAAGTTGCGGATCTGACCAAAAAAGATCTGATAATCAACATGGGTTTTGTTTCCCAGAGCCCGTTTATTTTTTCCGGTTCCATTGAGGAAAATCTGGTGTATTCTTATGCGGCCATCCACGACGGAGAAACGGATACGGACCAGCCATCACTGGATGATAAAATCGCCGTACTGCACCAGACGGGTATTTTTGTGGATGTACTCCGGTTTGGGCTTAACACGATTCTGGAAAGGCAAAGTCAGGCGGAACTGGCAAAGAGATTGATTAAAGTACGCGAAAATTTTCAGCAGGAGTATGGCGAAAAGCTTTCAGACTTTGTTGAATTCTTTGATGAAAACAAATATCTGTATTTCTCAAGTGTTGCTGAAAATCTTTTTTTGGGAACGCCCAACGATGCTTCTTTTTCAGAGAACAACCTGCCCCTGAATCCCTATTTTTTGAAGTTGTTGAGTCAGGCCGACTTAACCACGCCTCTGCTGAGTCTGGGTGCCGAGCTATCCCGGCAGACCGTTGATATTCTGGGCAGCCTTTCCCCGGATCCCGTCTTTTTTGAACAAAGCCCGATTTCCCTGGAAGAATGGGATGAAGCCATACTGCTGGTTGAACGGCTCAAACGCACCAAACTGCTTCAGTTGTCAGACATGGACCGAAATTATCTTTTGAAACTGGCCCTTCGTTTTGAACCCGGAAAACACAAATTAGTTGCACTGCCCGCCATCCTGGAACGTCTGATTCTCGAGGGAAGATCGTTGATTCACGAAAGCATCACGCGGGACAATCCCGCCGCCTTCTCGTTTTACCAGCTTTCCGATTACATCTATAACCAGACCATCATAAACAATATCTTGTTCGGACAGATTAAAACATCCAATCCCAAGGCCCTGGACTTGATCAATCAAAGCATCATCCAATTGATTATTGAAGAGGATTTTCTTGAAACCATCATTGAAATTGGAATGCAGTTTCAGGTCGGCAGCAAGGGCGACAAACTGTCCGGTGGTCAGCGCCAGAAGCTTGCCATTGCCAGAACTTTTCTCAAATCTCCCCGCATGATGATCATGGATGAAGCCACTTCCGCCCTGGACAACAAATCCCAGACCCGTATTCAAAACCTTCTGGAAACCCGGTGGAAAGGGAAAACGACACTGATATCCGTCGTTCATCGCCTGGATATCATCAAGAATTATGACAAGGTAGCAGTTATGAAGGCTGGTAAAATCATTGAAATTGGGTCTTACGATGAACTCATTGCCAGAAAAGGAGCACTGTATGAGCTGGTCGGCGGAAAAAAATGAAACATGTCCAACCTGTGAATTTCAGAAAAACCTCAATATTTTAAGAGAAATCTATTTTTTCTCTGCACTTCCCATTGACACGCTGAAAGTTTTTGCCTACTTGTGTACGCGGGAAAATTTCAAACCCGGAGATTATCTCTTCACGCAGGATGACGATGATGGCCAGGCTTTTTATCTGGTTTCCGGAGAAGCGGTGTTAGTCCGTTCAGAAAATGGCAGTGAGGTGATCATTCGAAACTATACGGAAGGAGATTTTTCCGGCGCATTAACCCTTCTGGGGAATACGCGAAGGCTTTTTTCCATGAAAGCTTCCACTCCGGTAACCTGCCTGATTCTTTCGCGTGAAAAATTTGTTCATACAATGAATCAGTACCCGCAGCTCATGTCCAATATTTTCCATGCAGTGGTTGAAAAAATTCATCATTGGGAAGAACTTTTTTTAACCGAACGATCAGAAGGATGTCAGGCATGCAGACAAAAAATCGGAGTCAGCCTGATATAAAGTCATTATAGTTCAATGTTTTAACATAGGGCCAAAATTAAGGGGGCATGGTTTCTTTATCTGCCCCTGGTACCTCCCTGCACCCTTCCTTCCTGTAAAGGTAATCAAATGGATATCATTGAAACACAGCAGCAACAGATCACAATCTTCAGCCTTGCGGGGCGTCTGGATTCAAACTCCTCGCCGGAATTTGACAAACGAATTGCCCGGGCAATAGAAAACGGAACCCGCTATGTTGTCCTGGATTGCCAGAATCTGGATTACATCACCAGCGCTGGACTCAGAGTTGTTGTCAAGACCGCAAAAAAGCTTAAACCCGAACAGGGAAAGATCATTTTGTGTGCAATGGCGGATTATGTAAAAGAAGTATTTGAAATTGCCGGATTTGATTCATTCCTGCCGATTCTTCCGACGTTGGAGGACGGCCTTAAGACGATAACTGGATAGCAAAGTCAGACTTATCGCAAAGAATTCGAAAAGGAAAATGGACTGTCAAATTGCTTGAAAAGGAGGTACTGTCTGGCTGCTCGGCATTCTGTTTGGTCTGGGAGGAACGGGCGGCATGTGTCTGGGGGCGCGCTGCCAGAAATTTATTCCGGCTAGCGCCATCAAATGGATGCTTGCGAGCATCATTGTTTTTACCGGAATAAAATATGGCCTGGCCTTTTTTGGAATGTAAGCCATGATTAACCGGTTAGAATCGTTTTGCGTCCAGCAAGAGATATTTTGACCATTTTATTAAAAACCGGGAGACCCAGCGGGCTGGTACGACGGATGTGGCGTATCCAATGACAGCGATCATGATAAAGAGCATTGCCCTGCCGCCATATCCCATGTCCGGCAAGCCTACAATAAGTGGGGTTAGAAAATAGGCGGCAATGAGTCCGGTCAGGACTTGCCAGGAGTCGGGTAAAAACAAAATGTAAAAAATGATATAGCGAATCGTCAACTGTCTTTTGCTCAAGAGATCACCTGTTGTATAGGGTTTGGTATCCGAATGGTCTGCATTCCGGGGTTATCTACAACCTCCAGTAACGAATCTGTTCATTCCGGGCATCGTCCAGGTCGAAAGCGCCTTTGATGTCAATGACGATCGGGCATCCATCGTAGCAGAGTCTGGCTATCCGGGAAAGCCCCATGGACTTGTAGGCATCATGAACCACTGCAACGATAACCGCATCCACTCGGCCGAGGCATTCCAGGGGCTGAAGGTCGATGCCATAATAAGCCTTGGCTTCATCCGGGTCCGCAATCGGGTCGTGAACCACGACATTCACGTTATATGTTTTCAATTCGGAAATGATATCTACGACCTTCGTATTTCTAAGGTCCGGAACATTCTCCTTGAAGGTGAGTCCCATGATAGCCACACGCGAATCACGCACCTGCTTGCTGGAGTTTATAAGAATCTTTACGGTTCGCTCGGCGATGAATTTGGCCATACGGTCGTTGATGCGTCTTCCCGCCAGAATCATCTCCGGACGGTACCCCAGGGATTCCGCCTTGAACGTCAGATAATACGGATCCACGCCGATACAGTGACCGCCGACAAGTCCCGGCCTGAAAGGCAGAAAATTCCACTTGGTTCCGGCAGCCTTCAACACCTCGGTAGTATCAATGCCCATTTTGTCAAATATCATGGATAGCTCGTTCATCAAGGCGATATTCAGATCACGCTGGGTATTCTCAATTACCTTTGCGGCCTCGGCCACCTTGATGGAGGAAACGGGATGGACGCCAGCGGAAACGATTTTCCCGTAAACCTTGCCGAGCAGCATCGTGGTGGCGGCATCTGATCCGGATACCACCTTGACGATTTTGTCGATGGTATGCTCCTTGTCACCGGGATTAATCCGTTCCGGCGAATAACCGGCTGTAAAATCAATCCCCAGCTTCAGTCCGGACTCTTTTTCCATGATCGGCACGCAGACTTCCTCTGTAGCGCCGGGGTAAACCGTGGATTCAAATACAACACAGGTACCTTTCTTCATGAATTTCCCAACCTCGCCTGATGCGCCACGAAGCGGACTTAAATCCGGAATGCGATAAGCGTCGATTGGCGTGGGAACCGCAACGATAATCAGCCTGCATTGGCTTAGCTCCGATGGGTCCGCCGTAAAAAAAATGCCGGCATTCGAAAGGTCGTTTGCGGCAATTTCAAGGGTCCTGTCCTTTCCGTTTTTCAGTTCCCTGATCCTGTCATGCTTTAAATCGTATCCGACAACTTCAAAATGCCGGGACAGATGGACAGCCAGCGGAAGTCCAACATATCCCAGTCCGACGACTGCGATCTTATCTTTTCGTTCTGAAAGAGATTCAAAGGTTACCATGGTGATTCTCCATATCTTTGAAGTTAAATGGGGTGATTATCAGTATGTTTCCAATCTGTGCTGATTCGAACCGCCCTGTGGACTGCCATATTTATCCCATATCCTGATAATGCCTTATAACCGATGGACGTGGAAAATTAAAGCGATCATTCAGACCATTTGTAAAAAAACGGTAGCCATAAACAGGTGGCTATGAAACATTCAACTGTTATTTTAATTAGTTATTGTTTTGAACTGTTCCGCCCTGCCCGGTTAGCCTTTTTGGCTTTGATTCAGAGGAGTAAACAGAAAACTCTGCATTGACTGGATTGAAGGCATGAATTATTATCAGTATGTTTTGTTCTTTCCCTACCGATTGATTTGTTTGAAATCACCTTCCAATGCTTAGAATGGATTCTGTTATGAAGTTTGAGTGGGACAGATAAAAAGCGATATCCAACTTCAAAAAACATCAGATCGATTTTGAGGAGGCGGTATCCACATTCCGTGATCCATTTGCAAAGATATTTAATGATGTTTGGCACTCTGAAAATGAACACCGTGAATTGATAATTGGTTACTCTTATAAGCTTCGATTACTTCTCGTATCTTTTATTGAGAGAGACGAAAATATCGTTCGAATCGTCAGCGCACGAAAAACAACTGCAAGGGAGCGCCTGGACTATGAAGAAAATCAGAGACAATAAAATGCCCTTAAATGATGATCTGTCGCCGGAATACAGCTTTGATTACAAGCAGGCGAAATCAAATCGTTTTGCTGAAAAACTATACCGGGATATTGAACTGGTGACGCTTGATCCGGATGTAGCGAATGTATTTAGGGATGCAGAAACCGTAAACGCAGTTTTACGCGCTTTGATTACAACCATGCTACAGCCATCACGCACAAAACAAATTCCGAATCAGAAATAACTCACATATACTGTCAACGGTCATAATCTTAACTTTTGAACCCCCACCCCAACCTCCCCCGCTGGGAGAGGGAGCATAAGAAAAGTGCAGATTATGCCCGTTCGCAGTATAGTTTAATCTGGACAGTGAGGGCGACAGTCTGCCAGGTTGGGTCCGATGTTTGTCGTTGAAGGCTCGGAAGAAGTAATAAAAGACCATTAGCAGGACTACACACCGCACCCGGAACAGAGGCCAAATAGAAACACCTCGTGGGCCTCGGTGGTAAAGCCAGGCGGCGTGGCGTCTTTTTCGTTCAGGGCGCACCCCGGCAGATCAAATAGATTATTGCATGAACGGCAGTGAAAATAATGGTGATGCGCCTTGCCGGTTCTTTCATAGAGGATTCCCAGCTTGGGGTGTTTGACAATTCTGAGCCATCCGGATGCCACCAGCAGCTTCAGGTTTCGATAGACCGTGGCCTGATTCAGTGATTCGACCCGTTCACTACCTGTCTGCAGGATTTCCTCAACCCGCAGTGGCCGATCTTTTCGCAAAAAAACATCCTGAATGGCATTTCTCTGGGTTGTATTTCGTATCATGAACTCCGGAGCCTCAGCAGTTTGAAAGAAGTATGAAGTATGAATGAAAGCAAAAGCGAATAGTGATGGCTGTATGTTTTTTTAAAATTCATAATTCATAATTCATAATTCATAATTCATAATTCATAATTCATAATTTGTAATGAGCGCACTGATGCGCTTATTCATATCAAGAATACTGCCCTCCACAAATTATTGCAAGTATTTTCGCAATAACAATTGACAGCAAACATATCCCTGAATATAATGCGAGTGCATTAGCAATAACCACAAATGGAAAAAGAATCATGAAAAGAACCGCCGTCTGGATTTTGGGGTTTATGTCGATCGGATTAGCAATGCTGCCGACCCTGAATGCGACATCCGTATCAACTGCTGCGATTTCAAAGCGGATTCTCTGCTCGACATTTCCGATCTATCAGATCACCCGGAATGTGACTCAGGGGTTGGATTCGGTTTCCGTGGAACTGATGCTGCCGGCTCATCTCGGTTGCCCACATGACTACGCCTTGACCCCCCAGGATATGAAAAAACTCATCTGGGCTGATGTGTTGATTGTCAATGGCCTGGGTATTGAAGAATTCCTTGGCTCGCCGGTGCGAAAAGCTAATGATAGACTCGGGGTGATAGACAGCTCATCCGGTATTCAGGATGTTATTCGATACGCCGAAGAAAAAGACCATGACCACGGCCATTCGAAGAAAATAAACGATATGGAGAAACCTGGGCGCATACATCCCCCTCATGACGAGGATCAACATCAACAAGAGGGAATCAATCCGCATCTTTTTACAAGTCCGAAACTGGTGGCAAGACTTGCCACAAATATCGCCGCCGGGCTGTCGCAGGTGGACCCGGACGGCTCGGCCACCTACACAAAAAACGCACAGCAATATGCGGATAAACTAAACACCTTGGCTGACGATTTCGTCGCCATTGGAAAGACATTCAGGAACAATCGCATTATCACCCAGCATGGCGTTTTCGACTATCTGGCGCGGGACATGGGCCTTGAGGTCTGCGCAGTCGTTCAGGCCCATGCCGGACAGGAACCATCGGCTGCAGAGATGCTTGAAATCATCCGGACAGCAAAGGGTAAACAAGTAGCAGCCATCTTTACGGAACCCCAGTATCCGGCCAGGGTCGGGCAGACGATCGCCAGGGAATCGGGTATTTTAACCGCCACGCTGGACCCGGTTGCGACCGGACCCGAAAACGCGCCGCTGGATTATTTTGAAACGGTCATGCGAAAGAACATGGTGATTCTGAAGGAAACCCTTGGAACCCGCTAACATCGTGGACAGCCAGACGACTGGAAACGCCGTAGTGTTTAATGGTGTCAGCGTGATGCTGGATGGTGTAACAATCCTGGACGAGATCAGCGCGATTGCGCCTTGCGGCGGCAGCACTGCGATCATTGGGCCAAACGGCGCAGGCAAGACAACGCTGTTGCTGGCGCTTCTGGGACAACTTCCCTATACTGGCCACATTCAAATTCTCTGCGGCGCTGTCGGCCGTCGCCCGCGTCTGGGGTATGTGCCTCAGCGACTGGCGTTTGATCGGGGGCTTCCCATGACCGTGATCGAATTTATGGTGATGGGGAAACAGCGGCTGCCGTTATGGTTTGGAACCCGGCAGCCATACCGCAATCGCGCCATGGATCTGCTGAGCGCTGTAAAAGCGGGCGGGCTATCATCCCGAAAGCTGGGAGCGCTTTCTGGCGGAGAGCTTCAGCGTGTGCTGCTGGCGCTTGCACTGGAGCAGGAACCTGATCTGCTGATTTTGGATGAACCAGCATCTGGTGTGGATTTTCAGGGAGAGCATATTTTCTGCGAATTGCTTGAACAGCTCCGCCACGAGCGGGGGTTTACCCAGCTTATGGTCAGCCACGATCTTGCCACGGTCGCCCACCACGCCACCCATGTGATCTGTCTGAACCGTAAGGTTGCAGCAGCCGGCCCACCGCAGGAGGTTTTGACGCGGGAGAATCTGGCCACCATATTCGGTATTCACATGGGGCTGGTGGATGCCGGGTCCATCCCCGAAAACAGCAGGCCGGAATGCGCGTCATGCCGGGAAAAGACTTTTCATGCCTGATCTAACACCCATTTTTCATTTCGTTTCCGTTATCCTGCCGTTTGAATGTCTTCAGCAGGAATTTATGCAGCAGGCACTGATCGGCCTGATGCTTCTTGCTCCCATGGCTTCCGCCATGGGGGTTCAGGTAGTCAATTTCAGGATGGCTTTTTTTTCAGACGCCATCAGCCATTCCGCCTTTGCCGGTGTGGCCTTGGGGCTGATATTTGATGCAGATCCCCACCTGACCATGCCCATCTTCGGTCTGCTGGTGGGCATTGGCATCATGGCGGTGCAGCGTCACAGCACACTTTCGTCCGACACTGTGATCGGCGTGTTCTTCTCCGGGGTAGTTGCGTTCGGTCTGGCTGTGGTCAGCCGCGACCGAACCGCTGCACGGGATGTCCAGCAGTTTCTCTACGGGGATATTCTCACCATCGGCCAGGCCGATATTCTATGGCTGATGGCGCTGTTTGTCGCGCTTATCCTGTTTCAGGTATGGGGATATAACCGCATGCTGTACATCGGCCTTAATCCGATTCTGGCCGAGGCGCACCAGGTCCGGGTGGCCGCCTACCAGTATTCTTTTGCTGCGCTGCTGTCGTTGATCGTCATTTTTTCGGTCTGGGCAGTTGGAGTCCTTCTGGTCACGGCCATGTTGATCGTACCGGCAGCGGCCGCGCGCAATTTCGCCCGTTCCGCTGGAAGCATGTTCTGGTGGGCGCTTCTGGTCAGCCTTACCTCCGCAGTGATCGGCCTTATACTCTCCGCTCAAGATTGGGCTCGCACGGCGACCGGAGCCACCATCATACTGATTTCCTTCGCATGGTTTATCCTCAGCACTGCTGTGACCCGGATGCGCAGACAGGGACAATGAACCCCTATCTATGGGGAAATTAAGGGATCCCATAATTTACTTAATGCCTTAAATCATACGGTATTCCAGTTTTTCAGCTTCTTTGAATTTCCTAAAAAACACTTGACATCCCGCAAGATGTGGGGCTGGAAACTAAGATAGTAACGAACAATTACACTTACCCGATGTGTTTTTTATCACAAATCACAATTCGGATAAGGAAGGAGGTATTTGACTTTCTTCAGCCGACCACAATCATGTTGCCGCCCTGATTTTTGGCGTTATACATGGCTACATCGGCGCGTTTCATCAGGGCCTCACCCGAGTTTTCATCTTTCCGCTGGACCACTCCCATGCTTAATGTAACCCTGGAAAACGCAGCGGTTCTGCTGGTATCATACGGCCAACTGTCATTAAACATCAGGCATATCTTTTCAGCGACAATTATCGCCTGGTCTATTTTGAGGCGGGAATATCCTCCTGCGAAACCGTCTTGACTGTCAGGCCAATGTTTCCTTGGTTCCGGTCGGTGCCCTCCCAATCATTGGTGATCAGGTTGGTCAGAACCTGCTGTATCTGGCCAGCATTCGCTCGGATGACCAGACCAAATGAGGGGATATTAGTCTTAAGGATTATGCCCTTCGGGGTTGCGGCATGAAGCAGGGTCTGACTTTGGCGGCAGGTTTCTGACAAGTCTATAGGTTCATGCTTGCCGGGCGTTTTTCCAAGATAGGTCAGCGCTGCCTTGTGCGTCGCCTGCATGGCAGATTCCAGGTTTACGATCGTTCAGAGGATTGGCGGCTTGAAAATCATTGACGATAATAGGCCGACCCAGGGTCTTCGTTTTCGTCCAGTCCAGACCGGCGGGCAGGCCCACGCCGTTGTCCGCCACGACCAATGTGTAGGCAGCGCCATCCCATTGCATGGATACTGCGATTTCGCAGCTGCCAGCCCCGGCTTCAGTGCATGGCATGCCTGCGGGGAAGGCGTACTTGAATGCATTGGTCACCAGTTCGGTTATAAGCAGCCCGCATGGGATGGCATTGTCAAGACCCATCTTGACACCTTCGCGGCCACGCTGACGCGGATATTCTCAGAGCGCTGATATGACGAACTCAGATGAGTGATCAATCTATCAAGGTAACCCTGAAAATCGATTTGGGATAAATCCATGGATTGGTAGAGCTGCTCGTGGACTATCGACATTGATCTGATCCTGTTGCTCAGTTCTTCCAGAGCGGCTCTGGCTGGCTTGTCATCCAGCATCCCGCCCTGCAAGTCCAACAGCCCTATGATGGCGGCCAGATTGTTCTTGACCCGGTGATGGACTTCCTTTAATAGCACATCTTTCTCCGACAATAATATCCTCAAACTGGAGGAAGACCATCAGGAACCATTGAACCTTCCTGATCATCGAATGATAACATATTCGGTCTCAACATCATTATACCAAATCGCTCCTTTTACACATCATAAGACATATAACACAATTTTCGCATGTGAAGTCAAGTGCAACTTTTGTCACTCATCTTTTTTTTGATTCGGTATGAGTATATCCGATGTAAGAACTCCGATAAGCCTGGAGTGATTCCCCCTGGAATAGATCGGGATTGAGTAGGTGATCATCCACGCATCACCACCACCTTTGTCATAATAGGGATCACTCCATACGGGTTTCCTCGCGCTGACAGGCAGAACGTACCAGTCTTGAAACGTGTAATCGTAGGCATCTATGAGATTCTTTTCAATGAGCTTCCCCCCGCTCTGGTAAACATACTGTGAGGATTTGATCAGTTTATTGTTCTTTTTCAGGGGCGCAAAGGCAAAAGCAGCACCATAGATGTAAGGGTTTTCGCTCAAGTGGCGTGTAAGCAGTGCAATGGCAGATTTAGTATCTATAGGCGA
>Ga0194038_1001053_pt1 | contig 11993 bp, 11 predicted proteins | sample JunL226m_MetaG_FD_148630 | JGI IMG/M metagenome (GOLD analysis project Ga0194038, IMG submission 148630) | Anoxic zone freshwater microbial communities from boreal shield lake in IISD Experimental Lakes Area, Ontario, Canada - Jun2016-L227-6m | ecosystem: Environmental > Aquatic > Freshwater >...
AAGATGCTGTTCCCAAACCAATGGTCGATATCTACGAAGCTCAGATGTGCAAATTAGGTGCCAATGTGAAGCATATTGAACTTGACGGGGCAACCCACTTCACTAGCCCCGTAGAAGCGCAGCAAACCTTCTTGCCTTGGGTTAAAGATCGCTTTGCCAATAAACCACTTGCAAATGGGTGCCCAAAAAGCTAACAACTCTTCATTTGATGACCTGCCATGTCTGATCTAAAAAACCACCTTCGGGTGGTTTTTCTTTGCTTACTCTATGGCGGCTTTGGCTTGGAAATCACCCAATTCTCAAATTGACTCAGGATGCAATGAAGACACATCACCTTAACAAACCACCCATCTTTGGATGAAGTTTCCTCTGTGAGGTTAGCGGCCTGAAATTAGATGAAACCTCAAGAATTAATGTTGCGAATTTCTTGGAGAGTAAAATCAGAAGTGAGGCACTCATGTAAGTTATATGGAGTCATAATTGACATCACTGATGTTCAGAGTACTTTTTCTTTTACTTGCATTTTGTGTCGTGCAAGCGTCTCATGCTGGAAAGAGGGGTGTGTTTCCAGAAAATACACCTGCCATCTATTATTCCGAATGTGCAGAGTGTCATGTTGCCTTTCCCCCGGATTTATTGCCTAGTAATTCATGGAAAAAAATCATGGATGATCTTCACGAGCACTTTGGAAGCAATGCGCAAGTTGATGATCAGATTCGAAAGCAAATTGAAGGCTATTTGCTTGCAAATTCCGGCGCTACGTTAGGTGTAAAAAAAGACGGTAGCGATTTACGTATTACTCAAACCCTTTGGTTCAATAGAATGCATGGCAAGAGTAAAAGATATTTTGATAACTTAAGTGTTGGATCGGGATCTAATTGTGCCGTCTGTCATAGTCATGCAACCGATGGACGATTTGATGAAAATAAAATCCCCGCTAATACTGATTGGCAGTTACAGCTAAACCCCTTCAGCCTCAACAGAAAGCCTAATCCCAAATGAAAAAATTGACTTTATTTATGGGATTGGCGACATTTGGCTTTGTTCAATTTGCATTTGCCACTACTCCGCAAGAGCTTTTGAAATCCTATGAGGCGCAATCTAGTAAGGCGTCAACAAGTCGCGGTGAACAGTTTTTTAATTCAAAACATGGAAAAGAGTGGAGTTGCGCATCTTGCCATGAAAACCCGCCGAATCGCGATTCAAAGCACATCATTACCGGTAAAGTCATTAAGCCTTTGGCACCCAATGTGAATGCCGATCGATTTGTTGACCAAGCCAAGGTTGAAAAATGGTTTAAGCGCAACTGTAACGATGTGGTTGGTCGCGAATGTACTGCCCAAGAAAAAGCGGATGTGCTTTCTTGGTTAATGACAGTTAAGTGAGAACCAAATGAGAAATTATCTTTTCTTGCCTTTGTTGACTCTATTGGCAATGCCAGTCTATGCCTCAAAAATGCCCATGCCATTGGATATGCCCAGGTCTTATGAGGCTGAGTGTGGAAGTTGCCATATGGCATACCCCCCGGGATTATTAAGTGAAAAGAGTTGGCAAAATGTCATGGCTGGGTTGAATAAGCACTTTGGATCAGATGCAAGCATCGATGAAAAAGAACGAATAGAGATTACAACTTGGGTTAAAAGAAATGCCGCTACCAGACAAAAATATAGCGGACTAGCGCCCGATAATCGCATCACTAAAACATCATGGTTCGAAAGAAAACATCAAAAGATTAAGCCCGATGTTTGGAAAAGACCAAGCATTAATAGTCCAGCTAACTGCGGCGCATGTCATACCCAAGCCAGCGCTGGAATTTTTAGCGATAAGAACATTGTGATCCCAGCCAAATGACAGATAAAAAAACTATCTTAGTGTGGGATGTCCCCACTCGGGTTTTTCATTGGCTCTTAGTGATTTGTTTTGCTGGGGCCTGGCTAACTTCGGAAAGCGAAAGACTTCAGCTGATTCATTACGCGTTTGGGTACTCTGCCTGTGCCTTAGTGTTATTTCGTCTGGCCTGGGGTTTGGTTGGTACTAAGTACGCTCGATTTACGCAATTCATTAAGGGGCCGAAAGAAATGATTGGTCACTTCAAAGGTGTATTGAGTGGTAATCAACATGCGACCCCTGGACACAACCCAGCCGGGGGAATTGTGATGGTCGCTCTAATGGCTGCAATTCTGCTAATAGGCTTAACCGGTTACTGGAGCGTTAAAGAGTTTCTTGGGGATTTAATGAGCAAAGCCCACGAAGCTATTGCCAGCATCACTTTGGGTTTGATAATTCTGCATATTGCAGCCGCAGTAGTGATGAGCCTGATACAGAAGGAAAATTTAGTTAGATCGATGGTGACAGGCAAAAAGACAGGACTAGCTGAGCAGGCTATTCGTTTCCCACAGTATTTTATTGGGCTCATCCTCACTTTAGGATGGGGATACTGTTTTTATATGGTTCTCAGTGGGTCTTGGCCAAGCTTGACTAGGTAGTGAGGAGAGATTCACGGCCTCCGAGGGTCCGATTGGGGTCCTTAGTAGCCAACAAATTAATACTGCGCCAGCCGAAATTACATTGCGAAGAATTGCCCCACTTCAAGGCTTAATTCTTTAGCCAGCTCTGCACCAGTGACTTTGCCAGCTGCGCCCTTAGCTTTTAGCACTTCAATCTGTCCACCATGACAACTCACGAAGAATGAATCTAGCGTAATTTGTGTAAGCTCACCTGGCTTGCCTTTAACGGCGCCAAAGGTTTGCGCTACATGCTTATGGCAATCGTAGATCTGTACTTTTTGCTCACCAAACTTCGTCCATGCACCTGGTGCAGGATTAGCCGCTCTGATGACGTTATAGATTTGGGTGATGTGACTTGCCCAATGAATCTGCGCAGCGTTTGCATCAAACCAACCTTCATAGTTTGCTTGCGATTCATCTTGGATAACTTCGGTATGCTTTTCTGCCACCACGAGATCTGCAGCTTCTAACAAAGCCTTAATACCGGCCGGGAAGAGATGATCGAAGTAAATCTTTCCGAGAGTGTCATCAGGTCCTATAGCAACCTCTTTTTGCAAAATGACTGCGCCTTCATCCAAGCCATCGCTTGGGCGGAAGATGGTTAAACCAGTCTTTTCCTCACCCAGGGCAATTGCCCAGTTGATGGCGCTAGGGCCACGATATTGAGGTAATAAGGATGGGTGGTACTGAATAGTGCCGTGACGCGGAATCTTGACCAGCTCTTGCGGCACGAACTGCAATACGTAGGCCATCACGCAGATATCAGCCTTGCTATCAATCAAGGCTTGAGCAGCTTCAGGACTCTTTAAGGAGGAAAACTGCAAAGGGCTTAGACCCCTTGCAATCGTTGCCTCTTTTAATACTTCTGGTTTGCTTGACTTAGGATTATCAGGAGGGCAAAAGACTGCAACTACTTCATCGCCACGATCCAAAAAAGCCTCTAAAGTAGCCTTCCCAAAATCTGCACTTCCAATCAAAGCAACCCGCATCTTAGATCACCTTATCGTGACGCAATGAGATCAACTCATCAGTAGTAAAACCAAGTTCGCTAAGAATCTCATCGGTATGCTCACCAAGTAATGGTGAACGCGTCACAACTGTTTCGCTATCAGACATCTTAATTGGATTACCTACGGTCAAATACTTACCGCGAATCGGATGATCCACCTCAACTACGGTTCCTGTATCGCGCAATGATTGCTCTTCAGAAATTTCTTTCATAGACAGAATTGGGCCACAAGGAACATCGTATTTATTCAAAATATCCATCACTTCAAACTTGCTTAGAGTCATGGTCCACTTCTCAATCTCAGCAAAGATTTCCATCAAGCGTGGCAAGCGTGCCATGGCTGATGAGAAATTGTGGTCAGTGATCCAATCTTCGCGACCAATGACTTTACAGATTGCCTCCCATACTGGAGCCTGAACAACAACATAAATATAGGAATTGGGGTCAGTTTCCCAGCCTTTGCACTTCAAAATCCAACCAGGCTGACCACCACCAGAGGCATTGCCAGCGCGGGGTACAGCGTCGCCGAAGGTTCCATTGGGATACTGTGGGTACTCTTGCATCGTGCCATTACGCTCCAAACGCTGTTGATCACGCAACTTCACGCGGCATAAATTCAAGACGGAATCTTGCATTGCAGCCAAGACTTTTTGACCGCGACCAGAATGCGTACGTTGATACAGTGCAGTAACAATACCCAAGGCTAAATGCAAGCCGGTACCGCTATCACCAATTTGCGCACCCGTTACCATCGGAGGGCCATCATCAAAACCAGTGGTTGAAGCTGAGCCGCCTGCGCACTGAGCAACGTTTTCATAAACCTTGCAATCCTCGTATGGGCCAGGACCAAAACCTTTTACAGAGGCCATGATCATCATTGGGTTTAATTCTTGAATACGTTCCCAAGTAAATCCCATGCGATCTAAGGCACCAGGGGCAAAGTTTTCTACCAACACGTCGCACTCTTTAATAAGGCGCTCGAGAATTTCTTTACCTTTTTGGGTTTTGGTATTCACAGTAATAGAACGCTTGTTATGGTTCAACATCGTGAAATACAAACTATCCGCATCAGGAATGTCGCGCAATTGACCGCGAGTAGCATCGCCCTCACCTGATTTTTCTACTTTAATCACGTCAGCGCCAAACCAAGCCAATAACTGAGTACAAGTCGGCCCTGATTGAACATGCGTGAAGTCGAGGATTTTCACCCCCTCTAGTGCTTTTGCCATGGTTTAAGTCCTAATAAGATTGAAATTTTGAATTAAGCCAATTTTACCAGTCGGAAATTGGGGCAAATGAAGGATGCCCAGGTTTTGGGCATGAATGCTGCTAAGACCCTATATTTACTGCCTTGCATTGACTATATTGGGCTAAGAAGGAGGATTTTCAAGATCAGATAGCCGCTTCTTGAGGGCTCGCTCTTCGGCAAATCGCTCGGTTTCGTCACGAATCACGGCGGCCACCCCAGTCGCCTTGTGATTTTCATCAAAAAGCATGCCTACGGTAAACGCAATCGATAAAGCACGCCCATCCTTGTGCTTTGCGGGCACCTTCAATAAAGAGGTGCCATAACGAGTGGTACCAGTTGCCATTGATTTGCTGTAGCCCTCGTTATGCCTCTGACGCTGACGCTCGGGAACGATCAGATCAAGCGTATTTCCTAGAGCCTCTGCTTCGGTATAACCAAAAATGCGCGTAGCCGCGGCATTCCAAAGCACAATCTTTTCATTGGCATCAGACACAATCACTGCATCGCCAATGCAATCTAGCAGTTGATGGAGATCGATGGATGTTTTCATATTCTCAGTCTAAAGACTTTTGCGGATGCATAGGAAATTAAAAGTGATGCTATAAAAAAGGCGCTCACTAGGAGCGCCTTAAAGCTTGTACAAATTAATGCTTTGTAGTTATTAAACTGCCTTAGCTGTGTGCAGCTTAGCGATGTCATCAGCGCTATAGCCGAGGTCTGCCAACACTTCATCAGTGTGCTCACCCAAAACTGGTGATGGACCAACTTCAATTTCCAAATCAGAGAACTTGATTGGGCTGCCGATTGTCAAATATTTACCACGTACTTTGTGGTCAACTTCAACAATAGAACCGCTCTTACGCAAGTCTGGTGAGTTTGCCAATTCTTTCATTGACAATACAGGCGCGCAAGGAATATCAAACTTGCGGAGGATGTCCACAGCTTCATATTTAGTCTTGTCTTTGAGCCACTCTTCAATCGTTGCGAAGATGTCAAAAATCTTGTCTTGACGCGCTTCTGCAGTCATATAAGCTGGATCAGTTGCCCACTCTGGCTTGCCAATTGCTTTGGTAATTGGCTCCCAAGCGTGACCTTGAATGGTGAAGTAGATGTATGCGTTTGGATCTGTTTCCCAGCCTTTACACTTCAAAACCCAACCTGGCTGACCACCACCACCAGCGTTACCGCCACGTGGAACTACGTCAGTGAATGAACCGTGTGGATACTGTGGGTACTCTTCCAAGTAACCAATTTTGTCCAAACGTTGTTGATCGCGCAATTTCACACGGCACAGGTTCAATACGGCATCTTGCATTGAGCAAGATACTTTTTGACCCTTGCCAGTTTTTTGACGCTGCATCAATGCAGTCAAAATGCCGATTGCCAAATGCATACCAGTGTTGCTATCGCCCAGAGCGGCAGCAGAAACTGTAGGAGGACCATCCCAGAAACCTGTTGTTGAAGCAGCGCCACCGGCACACTGCGCAACGTTTTCATACACTTTCAAGTCTTCGTATGAGTGACCATCGCTAAAACCTTTTACAGAAGCCATGATCATTTTTGGGTTCAGCTCTTGAATACGCGCCCAGCTAAAGCCCATACGGTCTAGAGCACCTGGACCAAAGTTCTCAACCATTACGTCAGAAGCCTTGATCATCTTCTCTAAAACTTCTTTACCTTCTTGAGTTTTAGTGTCGAGCGTCAAAGAACGCTTATTACCGTTCAACATCGTGAAGTACAAAGCATCAGCACCTGGAATGTCGCGCAATTGGCTACGGGTTACGTCGCCAGAGCCTGGACGCTCTACTTTAATAACGTCAGCGCCGTACCAAGCTAACAACTGGGTACATGCAGGACCAGCTTGCACGTGTGTGAAATCGATGATGCGGATACCGTCTAATGGTTTAGTCATGTTTGTTTCTCCTTAAATTATTTCTTAATGTAGCTCTTCAATATTACGTATCTGTTACTTAATAAATTCCTGAAACTATGCTTTTTTAGTAGCGCCAGCAGAGGGGTTCAAATTCGTCAAACGCCCACTCTCTGTACCCGCCGTTTCATCAATCACAGCGTTAATTAGAGCTGGTTTGCCAGCTGCAATTGCCTCTGTTAATGCTGCTTCTAATTCTGCTGGAGTAGTAACGTAGTAACCAACGCCACCAAACGCTTCAATCATCTTGTCGTAACGGGCATCTTTAACAAAGACGGTTGGCGCAACATCTGCACCACCCGTTGGGTTGACGTCAGTACCGCGATATACACCATTGTTGTTAAAGACCACTGTTGTGATTGGGAGTTTGTAACGGCAAACTGTTTCCAATTCCATGCCGCTAAAGCCAAATGCGCTATCGCCTTCTACTGCGATCGTTGGCAAACCACTAGTGACTGCAGCACCGATGGCGTAACCCATACCAATACCCATAATGCCCCATGTACCTGAGTCAAAACGCTTACGTGGCTTGTACATATCAACGATTGCACGGCAATAGTCGAGCGTATTAGCGCCTTCGTTTACCAAGTTCACATCTGGGTTCTTCTTGATCACATCACGAATCACACGCAAAGCACCATGAAAGTTCATTGGTGTCACTTCTTTGGCAAGTGTTTCTGCCATCTTCGCGGTGTTCTTATCTTTCTTCTCGGTAATCGCGGCGATCCATTCAGCGCTTGGCTTAGGAACGGCAGCAATACCCTTCAGGAGTTCACCAACGCATGAACCAATATCACCAATCAATGGTGCATCGATTTGCACGTTGCTATCAATTTCGTTTGCCTGAATATCAATTTGGATAAATTTCTTAGGATCTTTACCCCAGGTCTTGCCTTTACCGTGCGCCAACAACCAGTTCAGACGCGCACCAACCAACATCACTGCATCAGCCTCAGCCAATACAAATGAACGCGCTGCAGAAGCAGATTGTGGATGGTTATCAGGCAACAAGCCTTTAGCCATCGACATTGGTAAGTAAGGAATGCCGGATTTTTCAACCAAGTCACGAATCTCTTTATCAGCTTGTGCATAAGCAGCGCCTTTACCTAAGAGAATCAATGGACGCTTAGCGCCCTTCAACACATTCAAAGCACGCTCAACAGCATCGGCCGCTGGAATTTGACGTGGTACTGGATCGATGACTTTGAAGATGGATTTCTTAGCTTCTTCAACGGGCATGGTTTGGCTGAGCAACTGCGCTGGCAAGTCTAGATACACACCGCCTGGACGACCAGAAACTGCTGCACGAATCGCACGAGCAAAACCGATGCCGATATCTTCAACGTGGTTGATGCGGTACGCCGCTTTGCAATATGGCTTTGCCGCATTGAGCTGATCCATCTCTTCGTAGTCACCTTGTTGCAAGTCAACGATTTCACGCTCGCTTGAGCCGCTAATCAAAATCATTGGGAAGCAGTTCACAGTGGCATTAGCAAGTGCTGTCAAACCGTTCAAGAAACCAGGTGCAGAAACCGTCATACAAATACCAGGCTTCTGTGTCATATAACCAGCAATCGCAGCAGCGTTACCAGCATGCTGTTCGTGACGGAAACCGATAAAGCGCATGCCTTCGGCTTGAGCTAAACGGCACAAGTCAGTAATTGGAATACCAACGAGTCCGAAAATCGTATTGAGATCATTCGCCTTAAGGGCGTCAATGACGAGATGGAAACCGTCAGTTAATTGTGTGTTTTGGTTGTCTGTTGTCATATAAGTAGTTGTTTTAAGTTATCGATTGCATCACAAGGCTACATGCGCCTCACTTGGGCAGAGGTGAATCTTAGGCTCGGGGGTGTGGTTCATCATTGACTTCGGTCAATTTCCCTTGAAATCCAGTAAATTCAAGGGTTAGCGCTTAGATAAAGAGCTCTTTATGCTTGGTTTTTAAGCGACTTAAAGTCTCTGGGGAGAGATTTAAATAGGCTGCCAACTCTTTTTTGGGGAGGAGCTCAAATAAGTCCTCATATTTGCGCAGAAAACGCTCCACTCGGCCTGGGGCATCGAGCATATGCAAGGTAATGGTGTGAGCCATGATTTCGCTCATCAGACGCATCACCTCAAATTCAAAGCTCTCTTTCAGTGGCTTATGCTGATCAAGAAACTCGGCCCACTTCTTCATGGGCATACGCGCCACGCGCGCCTTGGTAACCGAGGCAATGCTGTATGGGGCGGCCGTCTTTAGGCGCCACGCGGCATAGCTTGTTTCAATATCTTTTTCGATAGCAAATCGCAAAATCATCTCTTTGGCATCCGCACTCGAAACGATCCGCTTTAGGATGCCGTCCAGTACGAAGTACTGCTCCATTTGGTGATCACCTTGATGAAGCAAAATGTCGCCTTTTCTGAGGTCGGAGATCTCTAAATGACGCTCTAATTCGGCCATGCTTTCCTGATCCAGGCTTTTTAGCACTGAGTTTTGGCTCAGCTGTAAGCGAATCAGGTTTTTTTCGAGGTGCTTGTCTAATGCTGTCATGAATCCTTAATCCTAGACCCTATATTGTAGGCTTTTTATGATCTAAATCAGGTTTTCAGCTACGTGCTTAGGCTAGAATTGCTGGGTCGTGGTGCTTTATTGCAGTGCAATAAAGTTAAACGGGAAACACTAAACGTGTGCTGCCCCCGCAACGGTAGGTAAATACATCCTCAATTGAAAAATGAGGGGTGTCAGGAGTCTGAAAAAGCCACTGTGCATGTCAATTGCATGGGAAGGCCAGATTCTGAGATTTACTAGCCCGGATACCGGCCAAGACAGGTGGAATTTTGCGGACGGGGATCTTCGCGCGCCGATGAAGCATCCCAAGCCAGCAGGCCAGGATGTCCAATTGACGCTCGATCTCTCAAAAGGTGAATTCTGTTCGACCCAGCTTACGGGGAAGTTAGCTAGGTGTTTCGAAGGCAGAAAGTGCATCATGAAACAGCAGTTCAGCAACAAAGCGTTAAGCGCCCTTCTTTGTGGCGCAGTCATTTTTGGATCCATTTCAAATGCATTAGCCCAAAGTTCACAATCAACAGTCATTGTTTCGGGCTCACGTTTTGAAGAGAACCTCAACGAGGTTCCTGCAAACGTGCAAGTTATCACCCGCGATGAAATCGCTGAGTCAAGCTCTACAAATATTCCTGATATTTTGTCCCAAATAGGCGGCTTGAATGTCAGAAATACCACCGGCGGCCAACTCAATCTTGGGGCCACCATTGATATGGGTGGCTACGGTCCAACAGCTAATAACACAACGCTGATTCTGGTGGATGGGCAAAGAATCAATCCCATTGATTCATCTTCAGTGTCATGGGAATCCATTCCGCTAGACTCAATTAATCGCATTGAAATCCTTCATGGCGGTGCCAGCGTTCAATACGGTAACGGCGCCATAGGTGGCGTTATTAACATCATCACCAATGGTGGTAAAAAAAATCTCAATCAAGTGTCTACAAGCTACGGCAGTTTTAATACCCTAGTCAACAATGCAATTTTTAGAAATACCATTGACCAAACCACGGTTCAACTTAGCGCTAACACTTCCAATACGAATGGTTGGAGGCAAAACTCTGCCGCCAATGCCTATGCATTTGATGCAAAAGTGACTCAAGCTTTAGGTGGCAGGGATAATGTTTATGCTGATGCGTTTTATAGCTATTCAAACCAACAAAACCCAGGTGGGGTAGTAGGTCAGGTTGGACAAGGAAATCCTCAGTCTGCAAAATTCAACAATATTGGATCTGGTACAGGCGTCTACAACACAGGCGTTCGTGCGGGAGTCGCCAAAGAATTAAGCAGCATATTTAATTTAGAGATAGACGGTTTTTATAGCAATAAAAATACCTTCTTTACTCAGCCTTATTACTCCACTGATGCATCGGGAGTGGGCTCATACCCAGCGATTAGCCCATCATTCACAAAGTACCAAGGATGGCAGGCCAACTTTAGCCCGCGCATTAAAGGTGATTTTGACTCATTCGGCACCAGCATATTGGGCTACGAATTTAATAAGGCCAGTCAGTCGTCGAATGGCACCTTTAGCTCTGTAATGAATCAAGCGGGGCAAGCGCAATATGCGGCAGTTAATCCGCTTCAGAGTGAAGCATATGCCAGCCTCTATAACCAATCCATTTATTTCATCGAAAGGGTTCCAGTTACAAAAGGTATTGAACTGAATGGAGGTTATCGGTATCAAACACAAAGCGCCACTACCAATGGTATTAGTATTTGGAGCGGCGCAAGTAGCGATAGTAAAACCTACTCTGCAAATGCCGGGGATGTGGCGATCAATTTTAAATACCTTGAGGGGCAACGTGTTTACGTCAAATGGAATCAGTCCTATCGCTTTCCCAATGTTGATGAGTTTTGGGGGTGGTCAACAAACGGTGGTCAAGCCTTTGGTGGAATTCTTAAACCTCAAACTGCACAAACCTATGAGATTGGTGGAAATTGGCAAGTTCTTAAAAGTAACTTAACGGCATCTATTTTTACTTCGGTTTCCCAAAATGAGATTTTGTATAACCCTGCAACTTTTATTAACTCTAATTCTCCTTATGACATTAATAGAAATGGAGCAATTTTTAATGTGCTTTCAGCGCTCACTTCGCAATTGTCAGCTGGCGTTGGTGGGACTGTGCAGCATGCGACTTACGCTAGTGGACCATACCAAAACCAATCAATAGCTCAAGTACCAAACCTATTGCTCAATGCCAGGGCAACCTATACGCTTACAAGTAATTTGTCATTCGGCGGGGTAATCAATTATGTGGGAAGCCAGCATTATGATGCCACCCCAACTTATTACAGCTCCTTGGCGGTCATGCCCTCTTACACCGTTGCAGATATTTATGCCAATTACAAATTGGGTAATTGGGAGACTCGCGTGACTGTTAAAAACGTTGGAAATTCTCAATATTCAACATATGGGGGGTATGGTTATGTAACGGGGCCCAATGGCAATAACGCAAACAATTACTATTACTACCCCAATGACCCTCGATCCATTTACATTAGCGCTAAATACAACTTCAACTAATGACCCCTGATTACCCCAGCTTGAGTTCCAAAAAACAGGGCGAATGAGGCTGGTTTTCCCTCAAAAATCAGCATCTCAATAATTGGGACTACCTCTTGGTTTTCCTAAGGCTACAATGCCAGTATGAGCGAGCAAACCCCCTCTTCCCCCAGCGATATATCGGTTGACGATCTGTCGGCGATAGTTCAGCGCGTGGCTGATAAGTTGCAACTGATTGCTGAGGCAG
>Ga0194038_1001054_pt1 | contig 11975 bp, 9 predicted proteins | sample JunL226m_MetaG_FD_148630 | JGI IMG/M metagenome (GOLD analysis project Ga0194038, IMG submission 148630) | Anoxic zone freshwater microbial communities from boreal shield lake in IISD Experimental Lakes Area, Ontario, Canada - Jun2016-L227-6m | ecosystem: Environmental > Aquatic > Freshwater >...
TTTCTCTGAATGACATGCCGCCACTATATGTCATCATTGATGAATACGACAATTTCGCTAATCAGTTGATCACCGGCAGACGTGATGATGTTTACAAACGGTTGACTGCGGATGACAGCTTTTTGAAAACCTTTTTCAAAACTCTGAAGGAAGGCCGAAAAACCGGAGCCATCTCTAATGTCTTCATCACCGGAGTACTGCCTGTGACCATGGATGAGCTGGCGTCAGCATTTAACATCGCCCGTTTCATCACACTTTCAGATCGGTTCGAGGCCATGCTGGGATTCACCCAGGCAGAGGTAGATCAACTGGTGGATGATATTTACGCGGATTATGAATTTGACCGCTCATCGCAGAAAGAAATCCATACCCTCCTTCGCTCCCACTATAACGGGTACCATTTTGCGAATGGCGATGGTGAGGCGATATATAATTCAACGCTGGTAATGCATTTTCTGGTGGAATTCTGTGAAAGCGGAGGCAGGATTCCGGAATTTTTAACCGATCTGAATCTGAGGACCGATCTATCTTGGGTACGGCGCATTACTACGTCGTATCCGGGCAGCACCGAAGAGTTTGTGGACAGGCTGGTCACCCTGAACACCATCAAATACGACCGTAACTTTTTGATCACCAAATTCGATATGAAACAGTTTTTTGACAAGGGGTTTTTCCCCATTTCCTTCTATTATCTTGGCATGCTGACCATTCAAGACCGGTTTACCATGAAACTGCCAAATCTTAACATGCGTCAGATATTTGTCGAGTATTTTAACGAATTGCACCGCATTGATGTCTCCACCCGATTTGCCGAAATTATGGAATCGTTTGTGATGCAGCCGGATATCGAAAGCCTGTTCGCCGGATACTGGCGGGAGTATGTGTCCCAGTTGCCGGAAGCCATATTTCAACAGGTGAATGAGAATTTCTACCGCACCACATTTTACGAGCTATGCAGCCGGTATCTGTCATCCTGGCTGGCGTTTACGGTAGAAAGCTCCTATCCCCAAGGCAAAAGCGATCTGGAGTTTATAGGAAAATTTCATGAAAAGTTTGCGGGCCGGCGCTGGGTTATAGAGTTCAAGTATTATTCCAATGCCGATCTGACCAAAATGAAGACTACTGTCGATAAATTTACGCTTCAGGAAGCGGATACGGAACAAATCAGGGGATATGCAACCGGGTTGAGAGCCCAGTACGCCGAAGTTAGAATCAGTCTGCATGTCATCTACTGCTTCGGCAACCAGGGATTTCGGGTGTTTGATGTAACAGATACGAATTGCTAACCCGACCTGTTTTGACCATCCGCTGGTGTAGGTGCCCAGCCGAATCCAGCCAACGTTTTCGGCCCAGGCATATCCCTCCAGATGGTCGGTGGCATATGAACCGCCGCAGGTGGGCTTGAAATTAATCCAGCCTGCATTGGTACTCCATGCATATTTGTATGTGTTGTCAATGTCGGCGGCCAATGCTGCATGGGGTGGGTATAGAATACTCAGTATGATTTATTCTAAAAATATATATTTCAGTTCTTCTTTTGTTGAGAGAGCAAGGAGCGACCATGAAAAAACTGCCTATTGGCGTACAAAGCTTCGAGATCATGCGATCCGATGCATATTACTATGTTGACAAAACACCCATCATCAAACAGATAGTGGATCAAGGCCGATACTATTTTCTGTCCCGCCCACGGCGCTTTGGTAAAAGTCTGTTTCTGGATACACTAAGCCAGGCTTTTATCGGGAAAAAAGAGTACTTCAGCGGGCTATTTCTTGAACATCACTGGGACTGGGATGTATGCTATCCCGTCATCAGCCTCAGCTTTGGAACTGGTTTGCTGGAAAACCGCAGTGAACTGGATAACGCCATACGCTCCATGCTGCGTGAACAGACGAATCTGCATGGACTAACACTTGAAGAAACCGCAATACCATTCAAATTTCGCGAACTGATCATCAAACTTCATGATCAGCATCAGCAAAAAGTTGTGATCCTGATTGATGAATACGACAAACCCATTCTGGATAACATTGAAAATCAGGATATCGCCAGGGAGATTCGTGAAGGACTGAAGAATTTTTATTCGGTTATCAAGGATTGTGACCGATATCTGAAATTTGTTTTTATCACCGGAATATCGAAATTCAGCAAGGTAAGCCTTTTCAGCGTGTTGAACAATCTCCAGGATATCACGCTGGATTCCCGGTACGCTACGATTTGCGGCTATACACAGGATGAACTGGTATCGGTATTTGCCGATCAGCTTGAGAATGTTGATATCTACAACGTGAAACGCTGGTATAATGGATACCATTTTCTGGGAGAAAACGTCTATAATCCATTTGACATCCTGTTGTTTCTGGATAATCGGGAGTTCAGGAATTATTGGTTTGAAACCGGAACGCCAACGTTTTTGATGAAGCTGCTAATGAAGAGACAATATCCGATTCCCAAAATAGAACGTATTGTAGCCACAGATCAACTGCTGGGCAGTTTTGATGTCCAACGGATCGAAGTGGAAACCTTATTGTTTCAAACCGGTTATCTGACCATTGGCAGTGTCAGAAAGGTTTTCGACAACAGCGTCTATACCCTGGTCTATCCCAATTACGAAGTCAAGCGCAGTTTGACAGACTTTATTTTGGGTTATTTAACCCATAATACTCAGGCCAGAGAGGAAAACAAACTATCCCTGTTAGATATCTTGATGACACCTGATATGGATCGGCTGCGGGACCTGTTCCACAGCTTTTTTGCATCCATTCCACACGACTGGTACCGCAAAAATCAGATAGCCAAGTACGAGGGCTATTACGCATCTGTCTTTTACTGCTATTTTACCGCGCTTGGACTGGATGTCACAGCAGAGGATACCACCAATCATGGCCGGATTGATCTGACCGTCAAACTGGAACGGCGGGTTTTTATTCTGGAATTCAAGGTGGTGGATATGAAAGCGGGAAAAAATAGCGCTCTGAAACAGATCAAGGAGAAGGCATACCATGAAAAATACCGAGCCGAAGCTGATGAAATCTATTTGATCGGCGTAGAATTCAATCGCAAGGATCGCAATATCGTCCGGTTTGAATACGAAAAGATGGAGCAATAAATGGTATAAAAATACAAGCTTATCCGTAGTGAACTTCCAACACGAAAAACCTTCTTTGACGATATTCGCGCCCTGACTCACTTCTCCCTGTTTATACAGTAGGTGCGGCTTTGTGAAACTGGTCAGATATACCGGTCCACCATTTCGCAAATATACCGCTCCACCCCTGGCGCGCCTTCAGAAGCCTCGATTTCCTGAACCAACCGGCTGATTTTCTGATGCGTTTCGGGATCGCGCCTGAAATCCTCAATTGAGCGATAGACACCGCCTCTTCTGCCTATCCGGTAAATGATCCGGTCCTTTTCCGGAAGCTGCTGATAAGACTCAATCACCTTCAGCATGGCAGGTTTATCTTCCGGCAGCTTTCCGGAAACATCCTCAAGAAGGTTCATGATATGGTCACTGGACACCCTGCTGGTGATTCCGTCCAGAGCCTCAATGAACACACGGATTTCTTCAGCCAGCGCATCATCGGTCTGCATCACGAAACTGCCGTTTTTGACGTTTTCGTGAAGAGAAACCCGGTCCGGAACCCGCAAACTTCTCAGACGGATAAAATGCGGATTAATCTGATTCAGCACTCGAGCCGTCTCTATCGCATGTTCCCGCCATAAAGCCTGCCCGCCAAGCCCCGGCATGACATATTCCGACACTTCCATGCCGGCATCAATGAGTTTTCGTCCGGCCTCGACATGAACGGCTGCGCTCACACCTTTTTTCATGAAACGCAGTAGCGGATCATATCCGGTTTCAAGACCGATATGCACACGATTAAGGCCGGCTTTTCGAATTCGTTTGAGCGATTCCAATGATTTTCTGGAAACGGTTTTAGATCTGGAATAGGTCGTGACGCGGCTGATCTCCGGGAATTTTTCCCTCAGGAAGGTCAGAACCGCTACCAGATCGTCGGTTTTCATGATCAGGTTATCAGCATCCTGAAGAAAACATGCAGATGTGCCGTAATACATCCAGACCGCCATGCCACGGTAGCACTGGCTAAATCCGGAACCGCCCGAAATATGGGAAATCACAGCATCATCCACTGCGCCGTTTCTACCCAATTTGTGGGAAAGCTCTTGAATATCGTCAGCAATGCTTCGCGCCGTCTGAATATCCTGTTGAATTTCATCAACTGTTCGAAGAGAAAATTTTCGGCTTTTGTACACCGGACAAAACAGGCATTGATTCCAGGGGCAGTTACGGGTAAGGCGAAGCAGCAAACTACGGGATTCATTAGGGGGACGGATAGGTCCCTGTTCAAAACTGGAGGCTCTGACATTCATATTTTTGTTCCTGTGTCCTTAAAGAATGGCGGTCAATCATCTATGACTGAAAAACAGCCGTGTAGAGCAGGGTAACCATGCCTGCCAGAAAGAAATGAGATTCCACCAGAAATTCCAGACGGATGCCCGGAAGCATGAATCCATTTTCATGCATGTTGATCAGCGCCAGCATGGCCGCCGGACAGACTGATAGACCTAAGCCCAGGGGGGTAATAATTCCTGTCACGCTTGAAGAAATGATAAGAACAATCCATAAGCCCAAGACTGTTTTCAGAATGCGAATGGATTTTTTTTCTCCCATAAGAATGGGAATGGTTTCTTTGCCGACAATCCGGTCTCCCTGCATATCCAGAATATCAAAAAAAGCCGTTCGGGCAAATGCCAGTCCCGTGGCCCAGAAAAACACCAGGGTTGTTTTCATGCTAACTGGATTGCCGGTGGAAATGGCTGGCAAAACAGATGTCACCAATCCCCACGCAACTGCGATCAAAATGGTTTTGGAGCCGGAAACATCCCTTATCCGTGAGTATTTTCCAATGAGCAGCGTCCCAGGGATCAGTTTGATGTTGTAAGAAAGCCCCAGAATACTCATCATCAAAAGCACAAGAAAAGTGGTTATGCCCTGGGAATACGCGATGAGCAGCCCCGAGGCCCCCGAAGCCATTGCAAGACATATCAAAAATCGTTTATGACCCCGGTAAAAAGCCTCCCGTTCCGGATCATTATAACGGTCCGCCTTCAGGCCAGTCAGATTGTTCAAGGTATGCATCGAAAGCACATAGAGCATGGATATCCATACATGTGGCAGAAAATCGCTGATCCCCATCAGCACCGCACATGCGTAACTCAAACACCCGGCGCCCGCAGCGACAATAACATTGGTCAGGAGCAAAGCCTGCTGAATGGAAAAAACGATTTTTTGAATCCCGGCGCTATTCTTATACGGCAGTCTTTCCACCGTCCTGACCACACGATTGATGATCCAGTTGGGGGTTGATGCGCCTGCGGTAATGCCGATGGTTTCAGCAACAGACAGCGCCCTGACATCAAGATCGGATTCGGTTTCGATATGAAAGGTTGCAACCCCGGACTGACCGGCGATTTCTGCAAGCCGCTGAGTATTGCCGCTGTTTTTGCCCCCGACAACGATTAACGCATCCACCATTTCCGCCATTTTCTGAACTTCGGCCTGGCGCTGCGCCGTTGAATCGCAAATGGTATGAAAGCATAAGTAGTCTGGATGGCGCGCTTGCGCCCAGTTTTTGACAGATTCAAACAGACGGGTGCTAAGTGTCGTCTGGGCGACCAGAATGGCCTTGTCAAAATCTGGCAGAGCTTCAAGCTCTTCAATGCTTCCTGCAATATAACCATTATCCGCGGCAAATCCCATCAGCCCTACAACCTCAGGATGGTCCCGGTCCCCGATGATGATGGATGCGTATCCCTGACGGGCATGTTTCCTGATAATCGTCTGAACCTTAATCACTCTGGGGCAGGTCGCATCTATTACTGTAAAGCCAGCCTTCTTCAGATCCTTTTTGATGGCGGGCGGCACCCCGTGGGCGCGGATCAGAACGGTCCCCTCTCCGGATTCAGGGATATTCTGCATGATGTGAACACCTTTTTCATCCAGAAGGTCAAGCACCTGAGGATTGTGGATCAAGGGACCATGAGTGAAAATGGGGCCGTGGTGTTTGCCTGGAGAGTCCAGAGCCAGTTCAACGGCCCTTCGCACCCCCATGCAAAAGCCGGCAGTCTTGGCAATGATTATTTTCATAAACATCCATGGCATGGTCTATGTCGCCCCCCATGAATGACCAAAATATATAAAACTGGTGTTTCTCATGCAAAGGCGGTAGGGGCGACCGGCCGGTCGCCCTTACTTGTTTCGTATATGGCTTTTCGGGACTACTTCAGGAATATCTTGTGATCCACCAGAGACAATGAATGGATTCGTGCTTTGAGAAATTTTTGATCTCCGAATATACTGATCAGCCGAACTCCATCATTTTCGGGTTCAACAACATCGACAGCTTCCATTACCAAACGGTTTTCTTCTCCTTCAATCAGATAAGCATTGGCTTCACACATGGCATCATCCTTCTGGTTAGGGGTTTGACTCTTTGGGTGTTTGAATTGACAGGGCGGACAGATTCTGCTGAATAAGGGCTTCAATCAGCCGGGGCAGCGGAATCGGGCTTAATCCAGCGATTTCTACATTTTCCTGGAAAAGCGGAATCAGTATCTTTTTTGCCGGGCTGCCGGCAATGGCTTCGGCGATCCTGGGCGTTACTTCGCCCATCATGGCGTGCGCCAAAACAATGCTGAGCGGGCCGATGATCACATCAACATTTTCAACCGTCCGAACAATGGCGTTTTCGCCGGTTGCTCCCCGGTTGGCCCTTGCTTTCAGCATCTGTGATGTTGCAATGGCGTTGGTGCCCAGAGCGATGATCTCGATGGTCTCTTCAAAAACCTCTTTCAGCTTTTTGATAACGGCGCTACCAATGCCCCCGCCCTGACCATCAATAACGCAGATACGTTTCATTTCAACTCCATGTTTACAAATTGCGGGCATGTATAAAATTTAACGATTTTTTTACCTGCACACTTCTTTAGATTACAGCTTGTTGGTTTTTATCTGATTCTGCCGCATTCGCTTGGAAAGCCGTCTGGCAGGACCTTTTTTTCGGGTTGTTGGAATCCAGCCACCCTCTGAATCTTCATCCGGACCCCCGGAATCCAGTTGGGAGGCCATCATCAATTTTTGTTCAAACACCGGCGAGCTGATCGTCGCGCACCCAGATGCGACCGAATGCCGAATAATGTCCTGATCCGATGAAACCACAACGGCCTTCTCCCTTTCTTTGGCGGCCATTCTTATTATGACAGCATCGGCCAACTCGCCAGATCTTGAGAAAACGATAGTGACACCCTGAATACGATCCCGGAACGGGCAATTGTAGAGCGCGCTGGTACCGTCAAAGACAACGGTGATGTTATGTTGCTTGATCTTTCGGTACGCTGTCAGCATCTTCACAAGCGCATCCCTGCCGGCCTGAATATTCTGGCGCTCCAGGCCTCCAAGAAATTCGGACTGCCGGATCAGGTTATACCCGTCAATGATAATATGAATAGACATTATGGCTGCTTCAGGTTCGTTTAAGAAGACCGATTAATCGATCCAGGTCGCCATCGTTGTAAAATTCTATCTCGACCCGGCCCTTTCGACCCTTGCGTTTGATTTTGACACGGGTTCCGAAATCCTGCGACAGGTCATCGGCCAGACTACTCAGATAAACATCGAAGGATTGGGGAGGAGGATTCTGGCCGTCCGGTTTCTGATTCTTGAGGCGTTTAACCAGAGCTTCAGTTTCCCGAACAGAAAGATTTTTGGCGAGAACGGCTTTCCATGCGGCATACTGCTGGGCCTGAGTATCAGCACCAAGAAGGGCGCGGGCATGCCCCATGGTCAATGTCCCATCCAGTATGCTGGCCTTGATCTGTTCCGGAAGCTGACGAAGTCGCAAAAAATTGGCGATTGCCGGGCGGCTTTTTCCCACCCGGACCGCAACATCTTCCTGCGTCAGATGGAACTCGTCCATCAACCGGTTGTAAGCCTCGGCTTCTTCCAGGGCATTGAGGTCCTGGCGCTGGATGTTTTCGATAATCGAAATCTCCAGCAGTTTACCATCTGAAACGTTTTTGACAACAACTGGCACCTCGCTTATACCTGCCATTTTGGCAGCCCGAAGGCGTCTTTCGCCAGCAATCAGCTCATAACCGGTTTCCGCCTTTCGCACTATAAGCGGTTGAAGAATACCCTGCTCCAGAATGGAACGGCTCAGTTCATCGAGTTCTTCCTGAGGAAAACGAATGCGGGGCTGGAACGGATTGGGGCGAATCAGACGGACATCGCAGGTAAAATACTCCCCGGAGGAATCGCTCCGGACGGAATCAATATCCGGAATCAGGGCTTCAATGCCCCTTCCCAGCGCCATTTTCTTTCGTTTTAAGGACCTGCCCTCATTTTGGGATTGTTTTACTATCATATATTTCAAGCTCAAAGTAACGAATTAGGGTTTCAGGTCAACTGCTGAATGCTGGTCGATAATTTCTTTGGCCAGATTCATATAGCTGACCGCCCCCGATGAAACAGCGTCATACAGCAGTATGGGCTTGCCAAAACTAGGCGCCTCACCCAGCCGGATATTACGTGGAATAATGGTTTTAAATACCAGATCTTTAAAATGTTTTCTGGCTTCATCCGCCACCTGAGCCGAAAGATTGGTGCGTTTGTCGAACATGGTCAAAAGAATCCCGCCAAGCTTAAGATGCGGGTTCAGACCCCGTTTGATCCGTTTCATGGTCTCAAGGAGCTGGCTTAGACCTTCCAACGCATAAAACTCGCATTGAAGGGGAATAAGCAGGGAATCGGCGGCAGTCATTGCATTCACTGTCAGCAGGCTGAGCGATGGTGGACAGTCCAGAATAATATAGTCATAATCGCCGGTCAATCCTGAGAGAAATTTCTTCAGGATGGTTTCCCGGTTTGCGCTGGATAACATTTCGACTTCAAAACCGATCAGTTCCACCCGGGCTGGAATCACCTTTAAAAAAGCAATCCCGCTATCCTGAATGAGTTTTTCAGCGGATGCCTCGCCGATCATTCCATGATACAAGGTCTTGGTAAGCGCCTTTTTGTTTATCCCGACTCCGGTTGTGGTATTGCCCTGAGGATCGCAATCCACAAGAAGAATTTTCTTTTGGGATACTGCAAGGGCTGCACTCAGATTGATTGCGGTGGTTGTTTTTCCAACCCCGCCTTTTTGATTTGCGATACATATTGTAGTTGCCATGATGCAGACGGTATCACAAAAATTGTTATTTGAAAAGTCCAACCGAATATGTCATGGTAAGATAAGTTGTGGAGAATCATGGAGGGTGGTGATAATGAACAATAAAAAAAAACTTGGGGTCTGGCTGTTGGCTGTGCTTATGCTCTTTCCGGAGATCGCAAGAGCCATTACCATACAGGAAGAAGAAGAACTGTCTCGGGAATTCATGGCCGCTGTCAACGAGAGTTATGAGATTATTCATGATTCGATAATTTCGGATTATGTAACCCGGATCGGCGATAAAATTCTGGCGGTCATGCCGCCTCAACCATTTCCGTACCATTTTCATGTCATAAAGGAATACGCATACAATGCATTTGCAGGACCTGGCGGTCAGGTTTTCATCAACAGCGGCCTCTTTGAAGCGCTGGAAAGTGAAGAGGAAATTGCCGGCATTATCGCCCACGAAATCTCTCATGTTGCCTGCCGACATGTTTCCGAACGAATTGCACGATCCAAAAAAATTGGTCTGGCAACCCTTGCCGGTGTTGCAGCCGGCATTCTAATGGGCGCAACCGGCTCAGGCGCGGCGGCAAGCGCTACAATGGTCGGATCCATGGCTGCAGCGCAAACGGCATCACTGGCATACAGCCGGGAAGACGAAACCCAGGCGGATCAAAGAGGCCTGGATTATCTGACCAAGGCTGGATACAGCCCAAAGGGGCTTCTGGCCGCATTAACCAAAATCCGCAGCAGACAGTGGTATGGCAAGGAACAGATACCCACATACATGATGACGCACCCGGCAGTGGAAGACCGTATGACGTTCATCGGATCATGGATCGAAACCAACCCTTCGATTATTCGACAGCTTCCTCATTATTCTCCAGACCCCTTTGACTGGACCCATGCCCGACTGGTCGCCATGTTCGGACCTGAGGATGATACCCTGAAATTTTACAAATCCCAGATCGCCAAGACACCGGACAAGGCATTGGCCCATTATGGCTATGGACTGATCCTGACCAGAACTGGAAATCGAAACGCTGCAATGGAGCAGTTTCGTGCGGCGCTGACCAAGCGGGCCTTTGACCCAATCCTTCTTATCGAACTGGGAAGGACATATTTCCTGGATGGCCGATACACCGAAGCGCTCCGTGTTTTGCACGGCGCCCTGGATATTTCTCCCGATGAAACAGAGGGACTTTTCTACGCCGGGCGCTGCTTTATTGAACTGGAAAAATTTGAGGAAGCGTCACGTTGTTTGGAATCCTTGCTCCGCAGCACCCCGGATTATCCCGATGCCATGTTCTATCTGGGCAGAGCCTACGGCTCCATGGGCAGGACTGCGGATGCCTGCTACCAACTTGGCCGATACTATCTTATCCGCGGTGAATATAAAAATGCGGTTGTTCAACTTGAAAAGGCAATGGAATCGACCACAGACCCACAGAAAAAAACTGAAATTGAAATTTTGCTAAAAGATGCTAAAAACCGATTCACTTCCAAAATCCATGAATCCGAAACGAGAAAACAGCGACAGCGTTAGGTCCGGCATGAAATCTTTTGTTTACTTGATTCAATCCGAATCCGATATGCCTTACTGCGATCTGCCGGATGAACATAATGATGTTATTCTGCTGACCTGGAAAGAACCTTCAGATCGGAACGGCGCCATTTTTTACCCTCAAAGTACCTGGAATGAAGGAAGAAACCGTCTTTTAAAAGAGGCATTGTCCCGAAACGCCGAATACCTGTATTATATTTTTCTGGATGGAGACTGCATTGTCAAGGAAGATGCGGAACTGGCCCGGACATTAAACGTCCCGCTTTGCAGCAACCCTTTTCGAACATTTGAGAAATACCTTCTGGAGTGGGAACCGGCGGTCGGGTATTCCCGCTATTCATGGCAGTATGACGAACCGGGTTCCGAGGTTAATCTCGGATATAATTTTGATGCTCTCTTCAATGCATTTCACCGGGAAGCCATCTCTTTTCTGCTTCCGTATTACACTGGGTTCGATTGTGAGTCCTGGCTGTATTCCCAGCATATTTTAAATCACCTGACTGCGCTTCTGTACAATTCCCACAGAATCCAGTTCAATGTCATCACCACCCGCAATGCGAACCGGAGGTCATATACGCGCCGGAAAAAATACTGGACAATTCCGACAACGTTCCTGATGAATGCCATTAAATCGGATATTAAACATCAACTGAAGATTCAGGATGCCAATTCCATATATCCCCTGCCGGGAAAACCGGAAAAAAAAGCAGGTTCATACCAGATTTCGGAATCGTTTATGGAGAGCCACTTTAATTCAAATCACCCGTTAATGCGGTATCGCAACTTGAAACACCTGTTTGCCGAGAAACAACCTGCCAAATATCAAACTGACAGTGAACGGCCCCGAACCGCGGTATGCATGTCCGGACGATGCGCTGGCCTGTATCAAACCCATCAAGCTATCAGGGAATGCCTTTTGAATCAGATTGGGGATTATGATCTGTTCATGTTTGTCCCGCGGGATGCAAACAGTCATCTGGCGGCGCTGTTGAATCCGACCGTGATCCGGATTGAGGATGATCCGCCTCTGAATGAAGGGTCATTAATCAACGGAATCAACTGCCGTTTAAAAACCGGGGTTCAGTCCTATCTCCAGCAGCTCTACGGTCTGAAGCAATGCAATCAGCTTCGATTATGGCATGAAAAAGAGCGCGAAATCCGCTATGACCACATTATTC
>Ga0194038_1001057_pt1 | contig 11948 bp, 11 predicted proteins | sample JunL226m_MetaG_FD_148630 | JGI IMG/M metagenome (GOLD analysis project Ga0194038, IMG submission 148630) | Anoxic zone freshwater microbial communities from boreal shield lake in IISD Experimental Lakes Area, Ontario, Canada - Jun2016-L227-6m | ecosystem: Environmental > Aquatic > Freshwater >...
ACGGGGTCTACCCCAGCGGCTGCGCCGGACGGACCCGCAGAAGATCGGCCAGACGACCCGCGTGGGTCTCCCAATTCCAGTCCTGGGCTATCCAGCGCCGCCCGGCCAACCCCATTCGCTGTGCCAGTTGCGAATCGTTCAGCAGGTCGGCGATCACCTCGACGATCTCCTCCTGATCCTGGCCGTCCACCACCCGGCCGGTCTCGCCATCGCGAACGGTCTCCGGCGCGCCGCCCGAGGACCCGGCAACGACCGGCACACCGGTGGCCGACGCTTCCAGGAACACGATGCCCAGACCCTCCACGTCAACACCCGCTCCGCGAGTGCGGCACGGCATGGCGAACACATCGGCCATCGCGTAGTGGGCGGGAAGTTCCTCGCTGGGCACCCCACCGGTGAACACCACGTCGGATGCCACCCCGCTGTCTTGCGCCAGCCGGTGCAGAGCGTCGCCGTATGGTCCACCGCCCACGATCACCAGGGCGGCACCGTCTACCCGGCGCCGGATGTTCGCCCACGCCCTAATCAACATGTCCTGGCCCTTGCGCGGCACCAGCCGTGACACACACACCACCACAGGTCGCTCGCCAAGGCGGTAGCGGGCCCGCAACTGCGCGCGCGCAACCGAGTCGGGCGCGAAGCGGTCGTTGTCGACTCCCGGCGGCAGGTGTTCAAGGCAGGCCTGCGGACCGAATGCCGAGGCGAACCTGTCGCGGGTGTAGCGACTCACGTAGGTAACGACGTCGGCGTCGGTACCGATGCGGCGCAGCGCAGAGCGGGCCCCCGGCAGCATCGACCATCCCACCTCGTGCCCGTGGGTGCTGGCCACCACACGCAACGCACCGGCGCTGCGCGCTCGGGGGCCCAGCAGCGCCAGGGGCGCGGCGGCGCCGAACCACACCGTCTCGATACCGTGGTTCCGGATCAGAGAGCGCATCCGCCGATCCACCCCCGGCTGCGGCAGCATCAGGGTTCCGGGATGGCGCACGAGAGTGAACGGTGCCGCACGGTCGTAAACATCCGCGCCCTTCCACTGCGGGGCGTAGACGGTCAGCTCATGCTGGCCCGTATCGACCAGCCGACGAACAAATTGCTCGAGATAGGACTGGATGCCGCCGCGACGTGGTGGAAAGTCATTGGTCACCAGCAGGATTCGCGTCATCGTCTTTGACGCTCCGCTTTCAGCCACTGCGCCCAACGGATTTGCAGCCCATCCATATCGATACCGAGTTCCTGGCGAACCGCCGCCGCAAAATCACCGTGGCCAGGCCCACACGCCGCGGCATACAGACGGCGAAGCCCGTCGATGCCATAGGTGTCGGCCACGAAACGGGCAAACCACCAGGCCCGATCGTAGCCCGCGGCACGCTCGGATCCACGCACTTCCAGTGCGGCATCTGAAGGCAGGACCGTGTTGACGTCGGCCGGGGTCTCCGATGGCGGGCGGGCAACGAAGTCGGCCACCCCTTCGGTAAGCCAACGCGGGGCATCCAAGGCTGTGCCGGTACGGGCGGCGAAGTGAAAAAGCTCGTGTGCCAACACGATTCGGAGTGCGGAGTCGCTCATCTCCGCCGCACCGGGGGCTAATACGATCCGCTGGCCCGAAGTCCTACGTTCAGCAAAATCCACCTCGTCAGCGACGGAGACTGCGGCGATATCGGTCCATTGTCGCCGTTGATCCAGGTGGGCATCGGCGACGAACTGGGCATCGGAATCGGTGGCCACCACAACGATCTCAGGCTGCCAGTCGGCACCCCAGAATCCTTCGACGGCCGTGACAGCATCACCGATGTCGGCACCGACCCGCTTGAGGAGGGCATCGGTGCGTGCCCCGCCGAGGTTGACCAGATGCACTGTGCGCCCATCAACGGTCACTGACGAGGAGGACGACGCCGAGTGGGCGGGCTCAGCTTCGGTGCCACCGGAGATCAGCACAATCGCGGCAGCCAACTCAGCGACGAGGACCGCACCCACCAGGCGGGACCGATGGATTCGGCGTGCGGCCGGCTCAGTACCGACGGACGTTGTAGATCGGGGCGTTGTTCATCGGGACGACGGCCACCGGGATCCCGTAGGTGGAGGCGTGCACCATCATCCCGTCACCGACGTACATGCCGACGTGCGAAGCGTCGGAGTAGTAGGTGATCACGTCGCCGGGATGCATCTGGTCCATCGAGACCGGCTGTCCGCCGTTGGCCAGCGCCTGGATGGAGTGCGGTAGGTAGATGCCGGCCTGCTGGAACGCCCACATCACCAGACCGGAACAGTCGAAAGCACCGGGACCTCCCGCTCCCCAGGAGTAGGGCGATCCGAGTCGGGTGAGCGCCGCCTGCACCGCGATTGCACCTTCGTCGCTGCCCGCATTCGGTACCGGCAGTGCCGCCAGCGTGGAGATATCGCTGTCAGGCGCGGGCGCAGCCACTGGGGCCGGGGCCGGTGCGGCCAAGAACGCCGGCGGCAGGGGGGCCGGTTCAGCCAGCGCGGCACGTTGGACGGGGGTCAGCATCAGATACCGCGACTTCACCACGGCGATCTGAATCTGCAGTTGGGACTGCTTACGCTGCATGTCAGCCCGTACCGCCGCGGCCTCGTCGGCGGCCACCTTGGCGGCAGCCGCAGACACGGCGGAGGCGGCTTCGATCCTGATGGCCTCCTCGTTGAGGCGGCGGAAGCTCTGCATCTGGGCCGACATCTCGGTGCCCATCACCCGTTGCACGGCCATCGTGTCGATCAGGCCCTGCGGGGATGCGGCAGTCAGGATCGCGTTCAAACCATCGGTGCGGCCACCCATATAAACCGACGCAGCTAACTTGTCGACAGCGCCCTGATAGGAGACCAGCCGGACCTTGGCAGCGTCGAGGGCGACCATGTCGTTGGCGTGCGCTGTCTGCGCTTCGGCTTCGACCTGCACCTTGTGCTCGAGATCCAGCTGAGCCGAATGCATGGTCTCGGTCAATTGCTCCGCTTGCCGGGACAGCTGGTTGAGCTTTGCGACGGCATCCTCGGCCGGATCGGCAAAGGCCGAGTTGGTCAACACGCCGGCTACCACCGTGACGCCTGCGATCGCAACTGCTAACCGCCTGTGACCAAGGAATTTGGTGAGGGACATGCGGTCAGAATTCAAGATATTGCATCCTTATGACTGCGTCGACTCAACTCGCCGAAATACGTTCAGGTCTCGGTAAGGTTACGAAACGGCATCGGCATTGTCCAACCTAATGCCGAACATCTCAGGGAACGTTCAGTAACTTCAATAACATTCGTCGCTGGTGGCTCAGACGCGCGCTCGGGCTAGCCGGCCCGCTCCGAACCTGGATTCCGACGTATCGGGACCAATCTCAACCGAGGGGCCAGACCCGCCTCGGCCAGTACTTCCAACGCAGCTCGTTCGTCTTCCAGCAAACTCTCCGGCACGCCGAGAAGCACGCTGACCACACAGTCCCGACAACCCGGACCACGCACCGCGCAGTCGTCGCAGTCGATGATTACCGGTTCGCCCGGCGGGATCTGCCCCATATCGGTCTCGTCTTCCTGCTCGGTGTTCGTCATGACTTCTCGGTTGACCCGCACGCTAGCCACCGACACCGACAAGTTCTCTTCTCCCGGTGTGGCGAAGGCGCCCTGTCGGTGGTTGTGCTTACCGTCGATCACCATGGCCGGCTCTCCAACAGACCTCCAGCTGAGCTTTGCCGACGTCGATGCCGTCGCCGAATCCGCGCTGCATGACACGACCTTCGTCGTCGTCGACCTGGAGACCACCGGATCGCGGGCTAGGCCGGCCCCGGACGGATCCTGTGACGCGATCACCGAGATCGGTGCGGTCAAGGTGCGCGGCGGGGAGGTCATCGGTGAATTCGCCACGCTGGTGGACCCGCAGCGAGATATCCCGCCGCAGATCGTCGAACTCACCGGGATCACCACCGCGATGGTGCGCGATGCTCCGGCGATCGCGACGGTGCTGCCGATGTTCCTGGAGTTCGCCCGTGGCGCCGTCCTGGTGGCACACAACGCAGGATTCGATATCGGATTCCTGAAGGCCGCAGCCCAACAGTGCGATATCGACTGGCCGTGTTTCCCGGTGCTGTGCACGGTGCGGTTGGCACGTCGGGTGCTGAGCCGGGCAGAGGCACCCAGCGTGCGGCTGTCCGCGCTGGCGCGTCTGGTCGGGTCGGCCACCGAGCCCACGCACCGCGCACTGGATGACGCTCGCGCCACCGTCGACGTGTTGCACGCCCTGATCGCACGGGTGGGCAATCAGGGTGTGACGACATACGGGGATCTGCGCTCGTATCTGCCCACTGCGTCCAACGCCCAACGCGCCAAGCGGGTGCTGGCCAAGGGACTTCCGCACCGGCCCGGGGTGTACCTCTTTCGCGGGCCGGGCGCGGAGGTCCTCTACGTCGGCACCGCGACCAATCTGCATCGACGGGTGGGGCAGTACTTCACCGGCGCCGATCCGCGGGGGCGTATCAAGGAAATGGTCACCCTTGCCACGTCGGTAGAGCACGTCGAATGCGCCCACGCACTGGAGGCGGGCGTACGTGAACTACGCCTGCTGGCCGCCCACGCGCCGCCGTACAACCGCCGATCGCGCTTTCCGCATCGATGGTGGTGGGTGGCGCTGACCGATGAGGCCTTCCCACGATTGTCCGTCGTGCGTGCACCCCGCCTGGAGCAGGCGATCGGCCCGTTCCGCTCACGCACGGACGCCGCCGACACTGCCGGTCTACTCGCTCGATTCACCGGTGTCCGGACCTGCACGACCCGGATAGGCGTCCACGGAGAGCATGGCCCGAAGTGTCCGCAGCGGGAGGTGTCACCATGTCCGGCGGATCGGGGGGTGTCCGCACCGGACTACGCCGCGGCTCCAGATCGGGCCGCCCGGGTGATCGACGGACTGGATGACGCGGCGCTGGCAGCCGCGGTGCACGGGGTCACCGATCTGGCAGATCGGGCGTGCTACGAGAGCGCCGCCCGACTGAGGGACATCACCGCGGCCACGATCGACGTGCTCTGGCGTGGGCAACGGCTGCGCGCGCTGGTCGCAGTCGCCGAGCTCGTCGCCGCGGCACCCGACGGTGCGGGTGGTTGGCAACTGGCGATTGTCAGACACGGACAGCTGGCCGGCGCCGGGTGCGCCGGCCCGCACGTCCCACCGATGCCGGTGGTCGAGGCGCTGCGCACCGGTGCCCAGGTGGTGTTACCGCAACCGGCACCGCTGGGCGGGGCACTGGTCGAGGAAACCGCACTGATCGCGCGCTGGCTGGCCCAGCCGGGGGTGCGGATCGTCAGTGCCACCGGTGGTTTCGCCTCGCCGCGGCATGCTGCGGGCTCGTGGCTCCAGTGGGCAGCCACGGCACGCTCAGCCCAGCACGCCGCTTCGCAGTTCCTGGGTGAATCCCACCTAACGCAATTCCTGGGTGAATCCCACCCAGTGCGCGAGCAATCGCTCGGCGGCCCCGGAGTCGATCGCGTCGGCGGCCCGACTCAGCGCAGCCTCCCAGGACGGCAGCCATTCGGCATGGCTGGATAGCCCGGCGTAGGCGACCATCGCCCCCGCTGCATTGAGCACGACGGCGTCGCGTACCGCGCCGCGGGCCCCGGCGAACACATTGCGCGCCTGTGCGGCGTTGGCTTCGGCATCACCGCCCACAAGATCGCCGATCTGCGCACGGGGAAAGCCGAAGCCGAGCGGGTCGAAAGTGAGCTTGTCGATGGTGCCGGCCTGCACCCGCCAAATGGTGCTTGTGGTCGTGGTGGTCAACTCGTCGAGCCCGTCGTCACCGTGCACCACCAGCACGCTCGCACCACGGGCGGCGAACACACCCGCCATCACCTCAGCGAGATCACCGAACGCGCAGCCGATCAATCCGGCCCGCGGACTTGCCGGATTCGTAAGCGGCCCAAGCAGATTGAACACCGTTGGCACACCGATCTCCCGGCGCGGCGGTCCAGCGTACTTATAGGACGGGTGGAACACAGGCGCGAAACAGAACCCGATCCCAACCTCGGCGACAGAACGGGCCACCTCTTCGGGTCCCAGGTCGATCCGGACGCCCAGCGCTTCCAGCATGTCGGCGCCGCCACTTTTTGACGATGCAGCGCGGTTGCCATGCTTGACCACCGGCACGCCCGCCGCGGCCACCACGATCGCGGCCATCGTCGACAGATTCACCGTGTTGAGGCGGTCGCCGCCGGTGCCGACGATGTCGACGGTGTCGTTGCCGATTGCGTCAGTCGGAACCCGCTGCGCATAGCGCAGCATGGTGTCGGCCAGCTCGCGGACCTCAGCGGCCGTTGGACGTTTCATTGTCATCGACACGCCGAAGGCGGCGATCTGGGCGGGCGTCGCAGCCCCGGCCATGATCTGGTCCATCGCCCATGCCGCCTGCCCCCCGACAAGTTCAGATCCAGTGGTCGACCGGCCCAGTACCTGCGGCCATGTGATGGTCGACGAACCGGGAACTGGTTCAGGCGTGGGCGATGTCACCGGCAGATCGTCGCACGTCGCAGACCCGCTACCAAGGCCCGGGAAAACAAGTTGTGACGAAATCGCCCCCTGGCTGTACCTCGACAACTACAAAGCGTCATACTTCTGACTGTGACGAGCGCTGTAGGCACCTCCGGAACTGCGATAACGTCCCGCGTGCATTCGCTGAACCGACCGAACATGGTCAGCGTCGGCACCATAGTGTGGCTTTCCAGTGAATTGATGTTCTTTGCCGGACTGTTCGCCATGTATTTCACCGCACGCGCCCAATCAGGAGGCGTCTGGCCGCCGCCGCCCACCGAACTGAATCTTTACCAGGCAGTTCCGGTGACCTTGGTGCTCATCGCGTCGTCGTTCACCTGTCAGATGGGCGTGTTCGCCGCCGAACGTGGCGACGTCTTCGGTCTGCGCCGGTGGTACACCGTCACCTTCCTGATGGGCTTGTTCTTCGTCCTCGGTCAGGCTTACGAGTACTTCCACCTGGTGACGCACGGCACGACCATCTCGAGCAGCGCCTACGGCAGCGTCTTCTATCTTGCGACCGGCTTCCACGGTCTGCACGTCGTCGGCGGTCTGATCGCCTTCGTACTGCTGCTGTTGCGAACCACCATGACCAAGTTCACCCCGGCACAGGCGACAGCGGCGATCGTGGTGTCCTACTACTGGCACTTCGTCGACATCGTCTGGGTCGCCTTGTTCGCGACGATCTACTTCATCCGTTGATGCGAAATCCGACGATGCGAAATCCGATGATGCGAAGGGGTTCGATGCTCAAGATTGGGTCCCGCTTGAGCGGCAAGACGCATCGGCGGCTTCATCGCCGGCTGACCGCGGCCGTCCTGCTGGTGTTCGGTTTGGGTCTGGCCGGCGTACTGGCCGCGACCCTGACACCGACCCCGCAGGTGGCTGTCGCCGATCAGTCCCAGTCGGCGCTGCTGCGTACTGGTCAGCAACTCTACGAAACGGCGTGTATCACCTGCCATGGTGCCAACCTGCAGGGCGTAAACGGCCGTGGGCCGAGCCTGCTCGGTGTCGGTGAAGCGGCGGTCTACTTCCAGGTCTCCACCGGCCGCATGCCGGCGATGCGCGGCGAGGCTCAGGCCCCTCGTAAGACTCCGACATTCGACGAGGCTCAAACCGACGCGATGGGCGCCTACGTCCAGAGCATGGGTGGTGGACCGCTGGTCCCGCGTGACGCCAACGGCCAGATCGCCGACCAGTCGCTGATCGGCAGCAACGTCGCCCGCGGCGGAGACCTCTTCCGGCTCAACTGCGCGTCATGCCACAACTTCACCGGCCGTGGTGGCGCACTTTCCTCGGGCAAGTACGCGCCCATGTTGGATCCGGCCACACCGGCCCAGATTTACACGGCAATGCTGAGCGGTCCGCAGAACATGCCGAAGTTCTCCGATCGCCAAATCTCGCCCGAAGAGAAGCGGGACATCATCGCCTATGTCCGTTCCGCCAGCGAGACGCTTAATCCGGGTGGCTACGGGCTCGGCGGTTTTGGGCCCGCGCCGGAGGGTATGGCGATCTTCATCATCGGAATCGTGGCCGCCGTCGCGGCAGCGCTGTGGATCGGGGCGAGGTCGTGAGCGAGTACACCGGAGGCAAGCCGACCGACGAGCAACTGGCGGCAATGTCAACAGAGGACCTGGTCCGGCTCGGCGGCAAGCTCGACGGTGTCGACACCGTATTGAAGGAGCCCCGCTGGCCGGTCGAGGGCACCAGGGCTGAAAAGCGCGCGGAGCGATCGGTCGCACTATGGCTGTTGCTTGGCGGCATCATGGGATTGGCCCTGCTGCTGGTTTTCCTGTTCTGGCCGTGGGAGTACAAGCCCTACGGCGTCGAGGGCAACTTCCTCTACACCCTGGCCACTCCCCTATACGGCGTGACATTCGGGTTGTCGATCCTGGCCATCGGGATCGGCGCCGTGCTCTACCAGAAGAAGTTCATTCCCGAGGAAATCTCGATCCAGGATCGGCACGACGGACAGTCCTCAGAACTGGATCGCAGGACCGCGGCGGCCAACCTGGTCGACGCGTTCGAGGGATCAACCGTCAAGCGCCGCAAGCTGATCGGGATGTCGCTCGGGATCGGTTTGGGCGCATTCGGCCTCGGCACCCTGGTCGCCGCCGCGGGCGGCATCATCAAGAACCCGTGGAAGCCGGTCGTGCCCACCGCGGATGGGCTCAAAGCGGTGCTGTGGACGTCAGGCTGGACCCCCCGGTTCAAGGGCGAGACGATCTATCTCGGGCGCTCCACCGGCAGGGCAGGTGAGTCGCCGTTGGTGAAGATGCGTCCGGAGGATCTCGATGCCGGCGGTATGGAAACGGTGTTCCCCTGGCGCGAGTCCGACGGCGACGGAACCACTGTGGAATCGCACGAAAAACTCGGCGTGATCGCCATGGGGGTGCGTAACCCGGTGATGCTGATCCGTATCAAACCGGTCGATATGGCCCGGGTCGTCAAGCGCCAGGGTCAGGAGAGCTTCAACTTCGGTGATCTGTTCGCCTACACCAAGGTCTGCTCGCACCTAGGTTGCCCGTCCTCGCTGTATGAACAGCAGACCTACCGCATCCTGTGCCCATGTCACCAGTCGCAGTTCGACGCGCTGCACTTTGCCCGGCCGATCTTCGGACCGGCTGCTCGCGCTTTGGCGCAACTACCAATTACCATTGATAACGACGGATACCTCGTCGCCAACGGCGACTTCATCGAACCTGTCGGACCGGCCTTCTGGGAGCGCAGATCATGAGCACAAGTGTCGCGGACCGAGTCGGGATAGTTGCCGACAATGTCGATTCCCGGTACCACCCCTCGGGAGCACTCCGGCGCCAGCTGAACAAGGTGTTCCCCACCCACTGGTCATTCCTGCTGGGCGAGATCGCCATGTACAGCTTCATTATTCTATTGCTCACCGGTGTGTATCTGACGCTGTTCTTCGACCCTTCGATGGCAGAGGTCACCTACAACGGCGTCTACCAGCCGCTGCGCGGTATCCAGATGTCACGGGCCTACGAGACCGCGTTGAATATCAGCTTCGAAGTCCGCGGCGGGCTTTTCGTCCGGCAGGTTCACCACTGGGCGGCCCTGCTGTTCGCCGCGTCGATCATGGTGCACCTCGCCCGCATCTTCTTCACCGGTGCCTTCCGGCGTCCCCGCGAGGCGAACTGGGTCATCGGCTCCCTGCTGCTCATCCTGGCCATGTTCGAGGGCTTCTTCGGCTACTCACTGCCCGATGATCTGCTGTCCGGCACCGGAATTCGCGCGGCACTCTCGTCGATCTCCCTGGGGATCCCCGTGATCGGTACCTGGATGCACTGGGCGCTCTTCGGCGGTGACTTCCCCGGCGACATCATCATCCCCCGGCTGTACGCGATCCACATCCTGCTGTTCCCGGGGATAATGCTCGCGCTGATCGGCATGCACCTGGCGCTGGTGTGGTTCCAGAAGCACACCCAGTTCCCCGGCCCGGGACGCACCGAGACCAACGTTGTCGGCGTCCGGGTGATGCCGGTGTTCGCGGTCAAGTCGGGTGCCTTCTTCGCAATCGTCGTCGGCATCCTCGGATTGATGGGCGGCCTGCTGCAGATCAACCCGATCTGGGTGCTGGGTCCCTACAAGCCGTCGCAGGTGTCGGCCGGCTCACAGCCGGACTTCTACATGATGTGGACCGACGGCCTCATTCGACTCTTCCCGCCGTGGGAGATCTACTTCGGCAACCACACCATCCCGGCCGCGGTGTGGGTGGCACTGCTCATGGGTGTGATCTTCGGCCTGCTGGTGGTCTACCCGTTCCTGGAGCGGTGGTTCACCAAGGACGACGCACACCACAACCTGCTGCAGCGTCCACGCGACGTGCCGGTCCGCACCGGGATCGGCGCCATGGCGATCGCGTTCTACATGGTGCTGACCTTCAGCGCGATGAACGACATCATCGCCTACACGTTCCACGTCTCGCTGAACGCGACGACCTGGATCGGCCGAATCGGCATGCTGGTGTTACCACCGCTGGTGTTTTTCATCACCTACCGGTGGGCGGTCGCACTACAGCGCAGTGACCGTGACGTGCTCGCTCACGGCATCGAGACCGGCATCATCAAACGGCTGCCGCACGGTGCCTACATCGAGGTGCACCAGCCACTGGGACCGGTCGACGACCATGGCCACCCGCTACCGCTGGAGTATCAGGGTGCTGCCCTACCAAAGCGAATGAACAAGCTAGGCTCCGGCGGCCAACCGGGTCGCGGCTCCTTCCTGACCGCCGACCCGGCGTCCCAGAACGCCGCGCTGAACGATGCGGCACATGCCTCCGAACAGCGGGCCCTGACCGCCCTGAAGGAATATCAGGACCACGAGTCAGGCAGCAACGGCAACGGGTCCAACGGCAACGGATCCAACGGATCCAACGGTCATCACTAGTCCGGTGTGACGATGAGGGCCCCAGCCAATCCGGCTGGGGCCCTTATCGTTTCAGGACCGGATCAGCCGGCCGTGTCGTCGATGACGTCGACCAGACGGCGCTGGAAAGCGACCAGGATCGCCGGCATCGCGACGGTGATGACCGCGGCCGTCCCCAGGGCCGTCCAGGCTCCGGTATCGCTGGCGGTGGCGAGTAGATAGGTCGCGGTCGCAACCGCAATCAGGGCCAGGCCCATCGCCGCCAGTAGCGACACCGAGCCGCGCAACCAAAGCCGTTCCACCGCGGCCACGGGAACTTTCGGCATCGGAGCCGCAGACTGTGGCTGGAGGGCATAGGGGTCGACCGCGGTGCCGAACACCCGCAGCTTCTCGGTCGGAGCCTCGGTAGGTCGCACCGGGGCATCCGCCGCAGGTTCATCCGGCGTCGGCCCGGGTTCGGTCAGCGCCGTTCGGCGAGCTCTCATCAACAGCGGAATGGCACCGATGATGATCAAGGCGGAGACGACGATGATGCTGTACAGCAGCCAGGACGAATGCTTTTCCGCACCGTCTACGTGCGCCCTGCCGAGCTGCACCAGGGCGACCGTCGCAATGACGCTGATGGCCAGCAGAACCAGCCAGATCGCCCCGCAGACACCCACCATAAGCCGATCCACTGTTTCCGGCGAACGCGCATTCACCGCTCTCGGCTCGACGTCCACCGGATTCGAGGCCATCAGCAGCTCGTCTGCGCCGCGTTGTTCTGATTCGATGACAACACCGTCCCGTCGCTCGTGGTGATGGAGCAATTCAGTCTGCTGACCAGGAACAGGCTGGAGGCCTGAACGGAACCGACATCAGATTGCGAGATCGGTGTCACCGTCAGCGACCAAGGGATGTAGACGTTTCGCTGGGTGCGACGGCGACCCGAAGCATCAACATAGGTGATCGTGATGATGTCACCGGGCGCCTTGGTGCCGCTGACGGAGTAGGTCACCTGCCGCGGACCCACCGGAGTGGTGGTGACCGGCGGCGGCGGCGGTGCAGCGGTCTC
>Ga0194038_1001059_pt1 | contig 11931 bp, 7 predicted proteins | sample JunL226m_MetaG_FD_148630 | JGI IMG/M metagenome (GOLD analysis project Ga0194038, IMG submission 148630) | Anoxic zone freshwater microbial communities from boreal shield lake in IISD Experimental Lakes Area, Ontario, Canada - Jun2016-L227-6m | ecosystem: Environmental > Aquatic > Freshwater >...
TCTCAGGATCGGGCGTCTCGTAGTTCAGCGTGGGCGGGATGACGCCGTCACGCAGGGCGAGCACCGTCAGAATCGACTCCAGCGCACCGACCGCTCCGATTGAGTGACCCAGCGCTGACTTCGGCGCATACACCGGGGCATGCTGCACACCGGCGACCCGGATGGCATTGGCTTCCGCCACGTCGCCGATGGAGGTCGATGTGGCGTGGGCGTTGACGTGGTCGATGTCCGCAGGCGAAAGTCCCGCCGTCTCCATCGACCGCTTCATTGCGCCACCGGCCCGCAGACCGTCCGACGCCGGAGCCACCATGTGGAAGGCGTCCGAGGTGATGCCCGCACCCAGCAGTCGGGCCAACGGTGTGGCGCCGCGGGCCTTGGCATGCTCCTCGGTCTCGATGATCATCATCGCTCCGGCCTCACCGAAGACGAACCCGTCGCGATCCTTATCGAACGGACGAGACGCGGCGGTCGGATCCTCGTTGCGGGTCGACATCGCGCGCATCATCGAGAACGCCGCGATCGGCAGCGCTTCGATCGTTCCTTCGACGCCACCGCAGACCACAATGTCGGCGTCACCCATGACGATGTGTCGCCAGGCGTGGGCGATTGCCTCCGACCCCGATGAGCAGGCCGACACCGGGGTGATGACCCCGGCGCGGGCGCCCAGTTCGAGACCGAGGACTGCGGCCGCGCCGTTCGGCATGATCATCTGAACGGCCAGCGGCGACACCTTGCGGATACCGCCCTCATTCATCAGGTCATAGGTTTCGACGATCTTCTCGCCTCCACCCAGGCCGGTTCCGATAACGACCGCGAAGCGGTCCAAGTCGACCTCCGGCTTGCCGGCCGACTCCCACATCTTCATGCCGAGGTACTTCGACAGCCGCTGGACATACGACATGCGTCGCAGGTCCAGACGGCCCATGTGGTCGTCGACCGGATCGACGAGGTGCCCGCCGATCCGTACCGGTAGGTCCCATTTGGTGATGAAGTCGTCCTCGAGAACCCGGATTCCGCTCTCGCCGGCCAACAGGGCCTTCCACGTGCTGTCGATGTCAGCACCGAGTGCCGTGGTCGCCTCGACGGCGGTCACCACGACATTCGGGAAGCCGCCGTTAGCAGTGGAAGGCCTGGTCACTTGTCTGAACCGAACTTGTCGCGCAGCGCGGCCGCGGCCTCGGGGTTCTCCTGCTCAAGTTTCTGGATGTAGGCGACGACGTCGCCCACGGTGCGCAGGCCGGCCAGATCCTCATCGGGGATCTTCACGCCGTACTTATCCTCGGTCTGAACCGCGATCTCAACCATCGACAGCGAGTCGATGTCGAGGTCGTCAACGAACGACTTCTCCATGGTGACCTCGGACGGCTCGATACCGGTGACCTCTTCGATGATCTCGGCGAGACCGGCGATGATTTCATCCTGATTGGCGGCCACAGTGTGGCTCCCTTCGTGTGTTGTGTTGCTGGGTAATCGGTTGTGTTACTTGATAAATCGGTGATAGTGCTTCTTTATGTGGTTGTCCTGGTCGGTGCCGGCGGGTCAGAGCCCGGACAATCCGTCCAGATCTGCGGGTGTCTTGACGGCGTGCGTTGGGACGCCCCGAAGTTCTCTTTTGGCGATGCCGGTCAGAGCGCCCGCGGGTGGGAACTCGATGATCGCCGTGATGTTGAGCGCTCGGATGGTGTCGTTGCACAGGTCCCAGCGCACCGGCCGGGTCAACTGCGCGACGAGCTTTTCGATGGCGTCGGCTGCCGAAGTCAGCGGCCGGCCGTCGAAATTGGACAGCAGGGTGGTGGCCGGATCATGCGTGGCGACCTCGGCGGCCGCGGCTGCGTAGCCGTCCTGCGCCGAGGCCATGTAGTGGGTGTGGAACGCGCCGGCGGTGGCCAGCTGGCGCACCCGGGCGTTGGCAGGAGGGTCTTCGGCCAGCTTCTCCAACGCGGTGACCGCACCGGCAGCCACGATCTGGCCTGCGGCGTTGCGGTTGGCAGGGATCAACTCGAGCGCTTCGAGCCTCGCGAGCACCTCGTTCTCGTCGCCGCCCAGCACAGCGGACATGCCGGTGGATTCGGCGGCACAGGCCTTGGCCATTTCGGCGCCGCGCACCGCAGCGAGCTTGATCGCGTCGTCCTCGGAGATCACCCCGGCCATGGCGTAGGCGGCGATCTCACCCACCGAATGACCCGCGATGACGGTGTCGGCGGCTGGAAGACCGCGCTCGGCCAGCAAGGAATGGGCCAGGAGCGTGGCCGCTACCACCAGCGGCTGGGTGATCGCGGTATCGGTGATCTCCTCAGCGGTCGCGACGGTGCCGAGCCGGGCCAGATTCAGGCCGCTGATCTGTGACCAACGGTCGATGCGGTCGGCTGCGCCGGGGAGGTACAGCCACTCGGCGAGCATGCCGGGAGTCTGGGAGCCCTGTCCGGGCGCGAGCAGCGCGATCACATCTCTAAGAGAACACTGTGATTGCCGTTTTGTAGGGTGTATAGGATTATGAACCTTGTCTTAGGTTTTTGTGGGATACCTACAAATCACCCCGGGGATGCGATGTTATCGAGACCGTCCTGCGATCTAGCTCTCGTCAGAGGTGCGATTGCCAGACCCGACCAGGGGCGGGGTGAGCTGTGTCACCCAGGTGTTCGCTCTGTTCTGCGCGGCCGTCTGCTGCGGTGTTGGGTAATCGAGCCGCCCGACCGTGGTGGCAACCCTCAGAATATAGGCGTCCCTGGGCACAGTGGGATCGCGTCCGGTGAAGTCGGCGATCCGCTTGAGGCGGTAGCGCACCGTGTTTGGATGAACGAACAATTTTCGTGCGCAGGCCTCGATTGCGCCGCCGCTGTCGATGTAGGCGTCCAGAGTCTCGGTGAGCACCGGACCCGCATCGGCCAGCGGTCGCATGACCTCGTTGTAGAGGGCCGCGACGGCTGATGCGTCGCCCATCAGTGCGCGTTCGGGCAGCAGTTCCCGGGCCGGCACCGGCCGCGGCGCCCCATTCCAGCCGACTACCGCATTCATTCCGGAAATCGCCTCGCCTGCGCTGTGATACGCCGCGGTGAGCATGGGTGCCGTGGGCCCGATTACGACCGGGCCCGGGGAAAAAGCGGTGAGCAGGTCGTTGAAGAACCGGTCGGTCGGTGTCAGCGGACCGGAGATGATCGCGATCAGCCAGGTGCCGTGCACGTCGGCCAGCGCCGCACGGTCGTGCCGCTGCGCGATCTCTCGGATGTCCTCGCTCGCCAGGTCTTCGCGCCCTGAAGGCGGTGTGCCGACCACCACGGTCGTGGGCGCGGTGGTGTCCCAGTTCAGCGCGGCTGCGCGGGACAGCAGCTCCGGGCCGCTATCGCCGCGGACCACCGCATCGACCACGCTGGCCTCCATCCGGCTATCCCAGGAGCCGCGCGCCTCGGCGGCGTCTGCGTAGGCGGTGGCGGCCGCGAAGGCCAGATCGCGGCTGTAGCGCAGGATGCCGACCGTCAGGGCTGTCAACTGCTCCTCGGTGCGGGCCAGAAGTGGGACTACCTCCTCGAAGAACTCCATCGTCACCCGCACCATGTCGACGGTCTGGGCCAGCGCGATCTTGCGGGTCAGGTCTTGGGGCACCAGTTCGAAGGCCTGAGCGGTATAGCCCACCTCGCTGGACGGGTCGCGCATCCATTCCACGAAGTTGACCACGGAGGCCTGCACGACCAACTGCACACTGGCTCGCTGGGATGCTTCCAGATCGCCGAAGAACGGCAGCCGTTCACCCATGACGTGTACCGCCTGGGTGGCCAGTCGGCCCGAGTACTGCTTGAGCCGGCGCAGTGTCGGCTCGGGAACGTCGCTGAGCAGTTCCATCGGTGAGCGTGGCCGCTCGGATTGGGGATTGTCGGGCACCTCTAAAAGCTACGCCATTTTTTAGCTGTTACCACCAAAAAGACTGCCAAACCGGGTCGTGGCCTAAGCCACTCGGGTGCCGATGGTCGTGGTCTAAGCCACTCCGGGCTGAATGGTCGTGGCCTACGCCACTCCGGGCTGAATGGTCGTGGCCTACGCCACTCCGGGGTCCGAGGTCTGCGCCGGCGCCGCCATCACATCGTCGATCCGGTACTCCCGAGCGGCCGCCACCGCCACCGACGGATCGATATCGCCATCCCGGGCCAGCGCCTCCAGCACGGCTACCACCACCGACTCCGCATCGGTGTTGAAGTAGCGCCGCGCGGCCGGGCGGGTGTCGGAGAATCCGAACCCGTCGGTGCCCAGTGTCACGTAGGTGTTCGGAACCCACGGCCGGATCTGTTCGGGCACGGCCCTAATCCAATCGGAGACCGCCACCACCGGGCCGGCACTCCTGCCCAATAGCTGCGTGACGACAGGAACCGATGCAGTCCGATCCGGGTGGCGCAGTAGCGCCTTCTCGACTGCGAGTCCGTCTCGGTGCAACTCATTCCAGCTAGTCACCGACCATACGTCGGCGGCCACGTCCCACCGTTGTGCCAGCAGGTCGGCGGCCCGCAGCGCCGCGGGCATCGAGACCCCGGAGGCCAGGATCTGCGCGGCGCTGCTGCGCTTATCGGTCGCCTTGCGATAGCAGTACATCCCCCGCAGGAGGTTCTCGACATCGAGGTGCTCGGGTTCGGCCGGCTGGGGATAGGGCTCGTTGTAGATCGTGATGTAGAAGTACACGTTCTCCGGGTTCTCCCCGAACATGCGCGACAGCCCGCTCTCCACGATGTGGGCGATCTCGTAGGCGAAGGCGGGGTCGTAGGCGACCACTGCCGGATTGGTCGACGCCAACAGCAGGGAGTGGCCGTCGGCGTGCTGCAAGCCTTCGCCGGTTAGCGTGGTGCGCCCGGCGGTCGCGCCCAGCACGAAGCCACGGGCCATCTGATCGGCGGCGGCCCAGAAGCTGTCGCCGGTGCGCTGGAAACCGAACATCGAGTAGAAGATGTAGACCGGGATCATCGGCTCGTTGTGCGTCGCGTACGACGTTCCGACGGCGGTGAATGACGCAGTCGAGCCCGCCTCGTTGATGCCCTCGTGAAGGATCTGGCCCTTCTCGCTCTCTTTGTAGGCCAGCATCAGCTGCGCGTCGACCGCAGTGTAGAGCTGGCCGTTGCGGTTGTAGATCTTCAAGCTCGGGAACCATGAGTCCATCCCGAAGGTACGGGCCTCGTCCGGGATGATCGGCACGATGCGGGGTCCGATATTGGAGTCGCGCAGCAGTTCCTTGAACACGCGAACGGTGGCCATTGTGGTGGCCACATCCTGGGTGCCCGAGCCCGATTTGAGCGGCTTGTAGATATCGCGGGGCGGCAGCGTCAGTGCCTTGGACTTGGTCCGGCGCTCCGGTAGGAAACCGCCAAGCGAGGTTCGCCGATCCAACAGGTAGCGGATCTCCGGTGACTCCGTACCCGGGTGATAGTACGGCGGAAGGTAGGGGTTCTCCTCCAGTTGCGCGTCGCTGAGCGGGATTTTCATCGAATCGCGGAAGTCCTTAAGATCTTGCAGCGCAAGCTTTTTCATCTGGTGGGTGGCGTTGCGCCCCTGGAAGTGCGAGCCGAGCGTGTAGCCCTTGATGGTCTTGGCCAGGATCACCGTCGGCTGGCCCTTGTGTTCCATTGCTGCCCGGTAGGCGGCGTAGACCTTGCGGTAGTCGTGGCCACCGCGCTTGAGGTTCCAGATCTCTGCGTCGGTCATGTCTTTGACAAGTGACTTTGTGCGCGGGTCGCGGCCGAAGAAGTGCTCCCGCACATAGGTTCCGTCGTTGGCTTTGTAAGTCTGGAAATCACCATCGGGCGTCGTATTCATCAAATTCACCAGGGCGCCGTCCTTGTCGGCATGCAACAGCGCATCCCACTCGCGGCCCCACACCACCTTGACGACGTTCCAGCCGGCGCCGCGGAAGAAGGATTCCAGCTCCTGCACGATCTTGCCGTTGCCGCGCACCGGACCATCGAGTCGTTGCAAGTTGCAGTTGACGACGAAGGTCAGATTGTCCAGTCCCTCCAGCGCTGCGACATGAGCCAGGCCGCGGCTCTCCGGTTCATCTGTCTCGCCGTCGCCGAGGAATGCCCAGACATGCTGATCCGAGGTGTCCTTGATTCCGCGGTCGTGCAGGTAATGGTTGAACCTGGCCTGATAGATCGCGTTCATCGGGCCCAGGCCCATCGATACCGTGGGGAACTCCCAGAAGTCTGGCATCAGCCTGGGGTGCGGGTACGACGGCAGCCCGCCACCCGGGTGGCTGTGCTCCTGGCGGAATCCGTCCAACTGGTCCGCGGACAGGCGGCCCTCCAGGAAGGCGCGGGCATAGATTCCGGGGGAGGCGTGGCCCTGGATGAAGATCTGGTCGCCGCCGCCGGGATGCGATTTACCCCGGAAGAAGTGGTTGAAGCCGACCTCGTAGAGCGACGCCGATGAGGCATAGGTGGAGATGTGCCCGCCGACACCGACACCGGGACGCTGGGCCCGGTGCACCATGATGGCGGCATTCCACCGGATCCAGCTGCGATAGCGGCGCTCGACCTCTTCGTCGCCCGGGAACCAGGGCTCCAGCTCGGTAGGGATGGTGTTGACGTAATCGGTCGAAGTCAACGCGGGGATTGCCACCCGCTGTTCGCCGGCCCGCTCCAGCAGTCGCAGCATCAGATAACGGGCCCGGGCCGGGCCGGACCGCGTCAGCAGGTCGTCGAACGATTCCAGCCACTCCGAGGTCTCGTCGGCGTCGATATCGGGCAGATACGAGGCGACGCCGTCGCGGATGACCCGAACCCGATCGGATTTGTTTGGGGTCCCTGAGCTTTGACTCCGGTCGTAGCGTTTGAACTGGGCCGTCAACTTCCGCTCCTCGGTAGGCGGTGCAGGGATTGCCTGTCCCATGGTGCCGCACTCGCGGCACTGGCGATGCAGAGTGGTCCCACACGGCACGTGAAATTCATGCCATACGCCAACTGGGCCGGTCAGGCGGTAACGTCTGCGTCTGTGCTGATCGGATCTGGGCGCCGGTGTCGCATTGCGGCACTGTGGGTCGCTGGCACCGCGGTGTTCGTCATACCGGTGGCGGGGTGCACCGCCGTCACCGGCGGCGACGCGATGGTCAATGCCGCCGACGCCCCGGCCTATCGCACCTCAATGTCGGTGTCCTCATCGCAGTCAGTGGCCAGCAGCAGCGCTCGGGAATCTGAGCGGCAGGCCTCGCTGACCACTGCTGCGGTGCACTCCAGCTGTGAAACGTTGTCGAACACCAGTGCCGATGCCATCGATGCGGTGAACGCCTATGTCAGCGCGTTTAACGAGAAAGGCGGCGATGTCGCGAACACCGAGGGTCCGGCCGTTGACGGGCTGAACCAGAGCGCGGAGGCGGTGACCGGCAGCGTCAGCGATGTCATGCCTCAGGAACTCCGGGACGCATTCGCCGCGTGGGTCAGCGGCGCCCAGGCTGCGGCCGATGCGATCAACAACCAGGCATCGCCGAGCGAGTTCAACCAGATCATCGGGGAGCTCAATGACGCGAGGTCTGCGGCGTTAAGCCTTTGCGACGCGACGTACTGAGACGCGACGTGCGACGATATGGCAAAACACAGCCGGCGAAGAGATGAAGGAGGTTCCCACGGTGGTCACCGGGGGTGACAGCGGGCGAAGTTCTGCCCAGAGGTTGGGCATCCAACACGATCAGATCGTCCAGGAGTTGGGTTGGGACGAAGACTCCGACGACGACTTGCGGGCCGACGTCGAGGAGGCCTGCGGCAGCGAACTCCTTGATGAGGACGCCGACGAGGTCATCGACGTGGTGCTGCTGTGGTGGCGCGAAGGTGACGGCGATCTGGCGGACCGGCTGATGGACGCGATCGTTCCGTTGTCCGAAGACGGCGTCATCTGGGTGCTGACCCCAAAGACCGGTAAACCGGGCCATGTACAGCCCGCAGATATCGCCGAGGCAGCGCCCACCGCCGGGCTGATGCAGACGTCATCCGCCAACCTCGGCGACTGGAGTGGCAGTCGGCTAGTACAACCAAAATCGAAAGCAGCTGGGAGACATTCATGACACTGACAGTCGGTACCAAGGCTCCGAACTTCACCCTCAAGGATCAGGACGGTCAGCCGGTCACACTCGGTGACTTCCTGGGCAAAAAGAATGTGCTCCTGGTGTTTTTCCCGTTGGCATTCACCGGTATCTGTCAGGGCGAGCTCGATGAGGTGCGGGACAACCTGCCCGACTACGACAACGAGGACACGGCCACGCTGGCGATCTCGGTCGGCCCGCCTCCGACGCACAAGATCTGGGCCACCGAAAGCGGGTTCACCTTCCCGGTGCTGTCGGATTTCTGGCCGCACGGTGCGGTGGCCCAGGCCTACGGGGTGTTCAACGACGAGGCCGGCTTCGCCAACCGTGGCACCTTCGTGATCGACCGCGCCGGCGTGGTCCGTTTCGCCGAAATGAACCAACCCGGCGAGGCCCGCGATCAGAAGGTATGGACTGACGCGCTGTCGGCGCTGAAAGCCTGAGCGACCGACACCGCCGGAGCTAGTCAGAAAGTGGCGGCTCAATAGGGCTTAACCAGTGCCTTCGGGTCCCGGCAGGCGTATGGTTTGGCTGTCCATGAGTGATCGGGGGACACCCTCGAATGCGCGCCCCAGGGTTTGTCGGTTGGGTGGGAATGGCGGCCGTCGCCGTCATGATCGGCCTGGCACCCGGGTTATCCGGTGTGGCGTGGGCTTCACCGTCCGACTCTGCCGATTCGGTCGGTGTGGCGGACGCCGGGCAGCACGGCCCGTCCGCCCCCGGGCAACGAGCTCGAGAAGGACGACTCGCTCGTAGTGCATCCTCGAAAAGCTCGCTGAAGAAGGACATTGGGCCGGCGGCTCGGCCGGCGCCGGGCGCATCGACTTTGGTTCGGCTGGCACCCGACCCGGTCGAAACGCCTTCAGCATCGGTCACTGTTGCCTCCGCCCGTCCTGTCCGAAAACCCGCCGTGACTGCGCCGGACCCGCCGGCGATGACGGCGTCCCCCGTGGCGGCCCCGGTATCGGTCGAGTCTGTTGCCACCGGCGCACTCGGTTCGGATCTCGGGTCCCCGTTCGGGTGGATCGCGGTGCGGGGGACCCGCGGCCAGATCGGACGATCTCGCCGAGACGTCACTAGGGTCGCGGCCGCCACGACAGTCGCCGATGCCGTAGCAGCGCCGGACGTACCGTCGACGCCGACGTTCGCGCAGGACGAAGTCCTCGTGGTCTGGAAACCCGGTATGGCCGCATTCGGCCGTGAGTTGGAGATGGCGATCCTGGGAGCGTCGGTGATTGACCTCATCGGCACCCAGGAGATGCTGCAGACCCAAGACGGGTTGGTATATCGCCTGAAGGTTCCGGGCGGCACCGCCGCGGCGATCCAGATCCTCTCGAGGATGCCGGGCGTGGCCTTGGTGGAACCCAACTACCGACTGTCGCTCCAGGCCACCTCAAATGACCCCTACTACACCGCCGGCTCGCTGTGGGGCATGAACAGCGCCGACAGCCCGACGGCTTTCGGCCCGGACGGCACCACCAACCAATTCGGCTGCGGGGCTGAGGCGGCGTGGGCTGCGGGCGTTACAGGCTCGTCCGACGTGGTGGTCGGAGTGCTCGACGAGGGTATCCAGATCACCCACCCCGAACTGGCGCCCAACATCTGGGTGAATCCCGGCGAGGTGGCCGGCGACGGAATCGACAATGACAACAACGGCTATGTCGACGACGTCAACGGCTGGGATTTCTACTACAACGACAACACCGTCTATGACGGCGCTGTGGACGACCACGGCACACACGTGGCGGGCACCATCGGCGCCGTCGGAGGCAACGGGACGGGTGTGGCCGGCGTCTGTTGGAACGTCAAGATCATTCCTGCCAAGTTCCTGGGTCCGTACGGCGGATACACCTCCGATGCAGTGACCGCGCTCGACTACCTGGTGGACCTCAAGAACAGGTACCACATCAACCTGGTGGCCGTGAACAATTCATGGGGCGGCGGCGGCTACAGCGCCACCCTGCACAGCGCGATCATCCGCGCTGCGAAGGCCGATATTTTATTCGTCGCGGCCGCCGGCAACTCCAGCAGCAACAACGACACGACCGGCTCCTACCCGAGTAACTACAGTTCGCTGGTTGCGTCGGCGACCGAAACGGCGGCATCGTACGAATCCGTCATCGCCGTGGCCTCGATCACGTCCTCGGGCGCGCTGTCGTATTTCTCTAGCTACGGAGCCAGCACCGTCGACATCGGGGCGCCGGGGTCCGGGGTCTTCAGTACCGTGCCGGACAACGCCTACGCGAACTACAGCGGCACCTCGATGGCCACACCGCACGTGACTGGGGCGCTGGCGCTCTATGCGTCACAACACCCGACTGCGACGGCAGCCGATCTGCGCACTGCGATCCTGGGCAATGCCACACCGACCACTTCGCTGGCCGGCATCACAGTTACCGGCGGCCGCCTCAACCTCGAGGGCCTGTTTGTTAGCAACCCGGTGGTGTCGATCAGTCCGGTGAGTACGGCGGTGGCTGAGGGTAATTCGGGGACTGCGGCGGTGACGTTGACGGTGGGCTTGTCGCAGGCCGCGGTGAGCACGGTGACCGTGGGCTACGCGACTGCGAACGGGTCGGCGACGGCGGGGCAGGACTACACCGCGGCCTCGGGCACGGTGACGTTCACCGCAGGGCAGACCTCCCAGCAGGTCAGTGTCACGGTGCTGGGGGATACCACGGTCGAAGCAGATGAGACGTTCACGGTGACGCTGTCGACGCCCTCGGGGGCCACTCTCGGGGCCGCGTCATCGACGGTGACGATCACCAATGATGATCTGCCGGTGGTGTCGATCAGTCCGGTGAGTATGGCGGTGGCCGAGGGCAATTCGGGGACTGCGGCGGTGACGTTGACGGTGGGCTTGTCGCAGGCTGCGGTCGGCACGGTGACCGTCGGGTATGCGACCTCGAACGGTTCGGCGACGGCGGGGCAGGACTACACCGCGGCCTCGGGCACGGTGACGTTCACCGCTGGGCAGACTTCTCAGGACATCACCGTCACGGTGCTGGGTGATACCACGGTGGAGGCGGATGAGACATTCACGGTGACGTTGTCGGCGCCCTCGGGGGCCACTCTCGGGGCCACAACATCCACGGTGACGATCACCAATGATGATCTGCCGGTGGTGTCGATCAGTCCGGTGAGTACGGCGGTGGCCGAGGGTAATTCGGGGACTGCGGCGGTGACGTTAACGGTCGGTCTGTCGCAGGCTGCGGTCGGCACGGTGACGGTGGGGTATGCGACTGCGGATGGATCGGCGTGGGCGGGACTGGATTACACGGCGGCCTCAGGCACGGTGACGTTCATCGCTGGACAGACTTCCCAGGACATCATCGTCACGGTGCTGGGTGATGCCGTGGTGGAGTCTGATGAGACATTCACGGTGGCGTTGTCGGCGCCCTCGGGGGCCACCCTCGGGGCCACAACATCCACGGTGACGATCACCAATGATGACGGTCCGGTGGTGTCGATCAGTCCGGTGAGCGTGTCGGTAGGTGAGGGCAACTCGGGAACCACGACCGTGACGTTGACGGTGGGGCTGTCGCAGGCCTCGGGGTCGACGGTGACGGTGGGGTATGCGACCGCGAACGGGTCGGCGTGGGCGGGACTGGATTACACGGCGGCGTCGGGCACGGTGACGTTCACCGCTGGGCAGACTTCCCAGGACATCACCGTCACGGTGCTGGGTGATACCACGGTGGAGGCCGATGAGACCTTCACGGTGACGCTGTCGTCACCCACCTTGGCTGTCCTCGGCGCGACGACATCCACGGTGACGATCACCAATGATGATCTGCCGGTGGTGTCGATCAGTCCGGTGAGTACGGCGGTGGCCGAGGGTAATTCGGGGACTGCGGCGGTGACGTTAACGGTCGGTCTGTCGCAGGCTG
>Ga0194038_1001060_pt1 | contig 11928 bp, 7 predicted proteins | sample JunL226m_MetaG_FD_148630 | JGI IMG/M metagenome (GOLD analysis project Ga0194038, IMG submission 148630) | Anoxic zone freshwater microbial communities from boreal shield lake in IISD Experimental Lakes Area, Ontario, Canada - Jun2016-L227-6m | ecosystem: Environmental > Aquatic > Freshwater >...
TCATTTTGCGATGGGTCACTGACAGAGTATCTGAATTTCAAAATGTTTTATTATCCGTATCCGTTGTTTCAAGTTTATTCATCAATATTTTTGCCATTCCGAAAGTATTGTACGGTGTTGGCATATCATAAATCTTATCCGATTCAAGCGGAAAAATATTTTCATCTGCTCAGAATTATTTTGATTATATCTTCAAAATTTTATCGTGCATCCAAATCCTCTGTCGAAATTCTTGGAACTGCATCGCTGATTGGGCGAACAATAAGCTATCACTTATGTGAATTACCATCCCTTTCACAATTGAACTACCAATTTTTTTTATTATTGAAACAATCTCTGCAAATTTCAAATTGTTATAATCAAGCGTCAGCGAGACAGCCGGACGTTCTATAAATAATTGTTCAAGTTCTCTGTCTTCAAATTTAGGTTGTCATTCCGAACAGTCAACGGAATAATGCGACAGAAGGTATTCCAGGACGATTCACAAAGGTCGAAAATGGATGCCTACCTCTGGGAAGAGAAAACAAGAAAGGAACTGGAGGTAGAGCAGTCGAAGATAAATACGGTGTCTTTGGCAGTCGGTGATTGGGTAAATCAGTATCTGGAAGAAGCAGAACTGCGCTTTGCCAAGGTTACATTTGATGAGAAGAAGGCTGCATTCACAAGGTTCTTTACAGATACTGGACTGATTAAGGATTCGCCGATTGAAGGAATATCGTTGATGGTATGTCGAAATTATCTCATTAAACAGAACCGGGAACGTTCCGGAAATGCGGCGAATAAGGATCGTAAGATGGTCTGATGTGGACTTCAGCAGTAAGCGGATTCGCCTCTGGACCCAGAAGCGTGAAGGCGGAAACCAGGAACGGCACAAGAATCCGAACACCACGACAAGGTATCTCAGAACAATTGGACTGGAAGATACACGGAGCGCTCTTGAGGAAGGATTCAAGATGCCTGGCAAAGTGATTGAGTTTCCGAAGGCAGTAAATGGTTTAAAAAAAGACCCTCAGAGATGGAGACTCCGAAGGTCTTGTGTCCGGGGCGTGAAATTAAATTGTAACTACTTGAAATAATTGGTGGTCCCAGCGGGGATCGAACCCGCGTTTCCGGCGTGAGAGGCCAGCGTCCTAACCGCTAGACGATAGGACCAAACTACATTTGTATCTCTATTAAAAATGATTGAGATTGTCAAGTGGTTTCCACGCGCACAAAGAAAAAACGACATTCATGATTTCCTTGTTGACACTTTCAGTGTTCATCCTTTTATGTTCTGGAGTTTTCGAAAAAAGAGAGATGAACATGGTTAAAAGTTGTCATAAACAGCAAAATTTGTCGCTCTGTGTGGTTAGGAATCGCGCAAATATCAGGCTATCGGAATGATTATGCATTGAGCTTGAATTCGAACTCCCTTTTTTGAAACCAAATTCTTGCCGCTCGGTTTCTTTTCAAACTGGAAGCCCGAAATGTGTGCTTTTGTCTTTATCGGCATCTGCTTCCCACCGATGACAGCCTATCCTTTACGAAAAATATCAGCAAATGGATTGTTGAATGGAACCGGCTTTTCCTTTAAAGGCTTTCGGGATCCTTTTTTCAATTCGGTTTTCTGCTCGGATACTGAGTGATGCGATTGGGTTGAAGATGCCATTTCCGGCGCCGATTTCATGGAAAGCGATATCCGTTTGCGGTCCAGATCCACATCAAGAACCGTTACCTGCACTTTCTGGTTGACCTTGACAACATCCTGGGGGTTCTTGACAAACCGGTCGGACAGTTCGCTAACGTGAACCAGACCGTCCTGATGCACCCCGATATCTACAAAAGCCCCGAAGGCGGTAACATTGGTGACAATTCCGGGAAGTTTCATGCCGATGCAAAGGTCTTCCATTTTTTCGACACCACTGGTAAAGCCCATTTCAAACGGCTCTCTTGGGTCCCGTCCAGGTTTGGCCAACTCATTCATAATGTCTTTAAGGGTCGGCAGTCCCACCGATTCTGTGACATACCGGGAAATATCAATCTGGCTGCGAAGCTCGGCCGTTTTCAACAGATCAGTCACTGTGCCGCCGATATCTTTTGCCATCGCATCTACGATCGGATAGCTCTCCGGATGAACGGCGCTGGCATCCAGGGGATTGATTCCCTCCCGGATTCTTAGAAATCCCGCAGCTTGTTCAAAGGCTTTCGGTCCCAGTCGCTTGACTTTTTTAAGAGCCTGACGCGAGTTAAACGGGCCGTTTTCATTGCGATGCTGGACGATGTTTCGGGCAAGCTGCGGCCCCAGCCCGGATATATATGTCAAGAGCTGGGCGCTGGCCTGATTGACATCCACGCCAACATGATTGACGCAACTAAGAACCACATCATCCAGGGATTGTTTCAGGGCGGATTGATCCACGTCATGCTGATACTGGCCGACACCGATGGATTTGGGATCGATTTTCACCAGCTCCGAGAGCGGATCCATCAATCGTCTGGCAATGGATACCGCGCCGCGAACCGTCAAGTCCAGATCGGGAAATTCTTCCCTGGCGACTTCCGAAGCCGAATAGATCGAAGCTCCGCTTTCATTCACCATGATCACGGATAGAGTATCTTTTGCCTGTGTGGGAAGCACGGCGGTTCTCAGAAATGCTTCAGTCTCCCGGCCGGCCGTACCGTTACCAACGGCGATGGCTTCGATTTGAAAGCGGCTGCATATCTCTGTGACCTTCTCTGCCGCCTGACGGGTTTGCGACTCTGACAAATGCGGGTAAATGGTGTCATGATAGAGCAGCTTTCCCTGGCGGTCCAGGCACACGAGCTTGCAGCCGGTTCTAAAACCCGGATCCAATCCCATAACCTGTTTTGCACCGAGAGGCGGCGCCAGAAGCAATTGCTTCAGGTTGTCTGCAAAAATACGGATGGCCTCTACATCGGCTCGCTCCTTGGTTGAAACGCGAATCTCGGTTTCCATGGACCTGGAAAGAAGCCGCTTGTACCCGTCGTTAATCGCCAGACGAACCTGGCTGGCATCATCGCCGCCGCCTTTTACAAAAATGTTTTCCAGAATCGAAACGGCATCTGCTTCGGACGGCAACACGGACAAATTCAGGATATCTTCGTTTTCCCCCCGGCGCATGGCCAGGATTCGATGGGACGGGGCCTGGGAAACCGGCTCTTTCCAGTCGAAATAATCCTTGTATTTAGCACCTTCGGCCTCCTTTCCGGCTGAAACCAGGCAGACAAACATCCCTTTTTCAGCGAACAACTGGCGAATGTGCGCCCTTGCCCCGGAATCTTCCGCGATTCTTTCCGCCAATATATCCCTTGCCCCGGAAAGCGCCTCTTCAGGATTGTCCACACCTTTTTCGGTATTCACATACAAAGTCGCTTCCCGAATCGGATCAATTCCGGTCTGCTCCAGGAGCAGAAGAGCAAGTGGCTCAAGCCCTTTTTCCCTTGCAATGGTGGCGCGGGTCCGGCGTTTGGGGCGAAATGGAAGATATATGTCTTCCAGCTCGGAAAGAGTCGGCGCAGCCATGACGCTCTGGCTCAGTTCATCGGTCAAATGGCCATGCTGCTCCAAAGAGTGCAGAATGGCTGATCTTCGCGAATCCAGATCATGAAGCTGACCGAGCCGGTCCCGGATGGCTGCGATTGAAACCTCATCCAGGCTTCCGGTCGCCTCTTTACGGTATCTTGCAATAAATGGAATGCTGGCATCCTCTTCCAGAAGCAAAGCAACTGCCTGCACCTGCTGGATAGTCAGGTGCAGTTCATCGGTAATAAGTGAAACGTGGGATAAATTCATGAAACCTCTTCTGTTTAATTGTGAACGACGGCTCGACATTGTCGTGCGAGATATTCCAGCGCCAAAATGTAGCCATCGCCGCCCAATCCGGAAATCTGCCCGGTTGCAACGCCTGCAATCATCGAATGGTGGCGGAAGGTCTCCCGCTTGTATATATTGGAAAGATGAACCTCAACCACCGGAAAACTTAGAAGTAGCAGAGCATCGCGTATAGCCACGCTGGTATGCGTGTAAGCGCCGGGATTAATGATCAGGCCATGATGAGAGTTCATTATTTCCTGAATCTTATCCACAATGGCCCCTTCATGGTTAGATTGAAAGGTCTCGACGCACACGCCAAGATGGTTTCCAGTTTCTTTAAGGGCGGTGTTGATATCATCAAGAGTGGCCTTTCCATAGACTTCCGGCTCTCTTTTTCCCAGCATGTTCAAATTGGGACCGTGAATCACCATAATTATTTTATTTTCAGACTGGAGTTCCATCTGTCACCTCATTTGGAAGTATGAAGTATGGGTGATTTCCGCCTTCATAATTCATAATTCATACTTATCTGTTTAAGTGTTGAGATTGTTTTTCCGTAGTCCTGGCTCCCGAAAATGGCTGAGCCAGCCACAAAGATATCCGCACCGGCCTCGGAGATTTCCAGGATGGTGGTTTCATTCACCCCGCCATCAATCTCAATCAAAGTGGGCAGGTTTTTGCTCTGAATCCATCTTCGCATATCCTTTGTTTTCTGAAGGGCGCTTTGGATAAATTTCTGTCCCCCGAAGCCCGGATTCACGCTCATGATAAGGACGAAGTCCAGATCTTCCAGAATCCATTCCAGAGCTGACGCTGGGGTGGCCGGATTAAGCACTGCGCCGGGCCTGCAGCCGCAATCCCGGATAAGATGAATCGTCCGGTGCAGATGCGTACAGGTTTCAACCTGAACGGAAATCAGGGAGGCGCCTGCCTTGGCGAAATCCTGAATAAACCGGTCCGGATTTTCAATCATCAAATGAACATCTATGGGAAGGTTGGTCACCTTTCGGACTGCTTTCACAACCATCGGGCCAATCGTGATGTTGGGAACAAAATGACCGTCCATTACATCCACATGGATCCAGTCTGCGCCGGCAGCTTCAACCGCCTTGATTTCTTCCCCCAACCGGGAAAAATCCGCCGATAATATGGAAGGGGCAATGTATTTCATTCATCTCTCCTGTCTTGTGAACATAAAAATTTAATACTTTCCAACCGGATTGTTTTAGTAGATATCAAACTTCAGCAGCCGTCCATCAAGACCGCCGTTTTTTAATGGAAGCTTCAGGGATGGCTTCAGGCCGATATGGGGTATCAGATCCCGATTTCCAACATAGACATATGCAAGGGAATTCAGGCATCTTTGCTTCAGAAAATCTCCAAAATTCTTATACCACGACTCAAGCTCGACGGGATTGTCCAGACGGATGCCGTAGGGCGGATTGCAGATGATGAGCCTGTTTTCAAGTCTTGATATCTGCTGAAAATCTTTAACAACCACGGCAATGCGTTCGCTGTGGGGAAGCTCTCGAAGGTTTGCATGGGTTGCAGCGACAGCCTTTTCCGAAATATCGCTGGCCGCAATCAGCCCGTCCGGAAGTTTGCGTATGCGCCGATCCGCCGTGGCCTTGACCTGTTTCCAGCTTTTTCTGTCGTAATCGGGGAGAAACTCAAATCCGAACCGTTTGCGGAGGATTCCGGCCGGAATGCGGCAATAATGCATCAGGGCTTCTGCGACCAGGGTCCCGGAGCCGCACATTGGATCATATAGGGGGCGTTCGCCGTTCCATGCAGAAAGATGGATGATGGCTGCTGCCAGCGTTTCCTGGATCGGGGCCTTGACAGTTTGTTTCCGGTATCCCCTGCGGTGGAGTGATCCGCCTGAAGTATCGATTCCGATAACTGCCTGGTTGTTTTCAATATGAAGATTAATCCAGATGTCGGGATTGATCTTTTCAACCGTTGGTCGGCTTCCGGACAGGTTTCTGAAATAATCAACAATGGCGTCTTTCAGGCGAAGCGCGGCAAACTCCGAATGATTGATGGCTGTGCTGTTCGAGACACTGGCAAAGACGGCGAAAGTGTGATCCGCAGAGAAAAAATCGCGCCATTCGATGTCCGACCCTTTCCGGTATAGATGATCGGCGTTTCGGCATGAGAAAATGCTGAGCGGCGCAATCACCCGCGTGATGAACCGGGTCTCGTAATTGACACGATACATCACATCCCGGCTGGCATTAAAATAGACACCCCGATATGCCGGCCTGATATTTTCCGCCCCCAGCTTCAACAGCTCTTCACATCCGATATTCAGAATGTCGTCTGCGATCTGAGCAAAGTATTCTTGATTCAGTTGATAGTCATACATGGTTTCTTCAGATAGCCATTCCGGGTGAACGAACGGGGCCATGAGCTTACAGGTTTATTGTAAACGGGCGACAGACTCCTTCAGATGCAAAGGTAACCAATTACCGTATTCTTGTGCTGATGGCTTTTTTATTTCCATTATCATGCGTTTTTTTCGTAAAAACCGCAACTAAAAATATATGTTCAGTCAAATAATCATTGACATGAGTACGATTATTGATTATTTACCCAGCATAAGATTTGTGGGGCTGTAGCTCAGCTGGGAGAGCGCATGACTGGCAGTCATGAGGCCAACGGTTCGATCCCGTTCAGCTCCACCAAAATAAATAAGTCAAAGGTTTATGGAAATTTCCATAAACCTTTTTTTGTTTTTCTCCCAGTTCGTACAAGGATATTGCGTGTGGGCATAAACTGCACTTTTCAATTCACCGCACAGAAGACAACGCTCTTGTGGCGGCTAATTCCATTGAATATTTTATTTGCGTCCTTTGCGCATTTGCGGTGAATAAAAACTTCAGTCATTGACCGCTCAAAGTTTCCTGTTAAACTTGGTAACCGGCGCAAGCAATTAATAAACAGAAAATGCATGACTTCTAATCGTTATCGGGGAGGCTATATGAGAACGCTGAAGGATAAATTGTCGCACCTGACCTACCAGCAGGCCACAAAACTGCTCGGTGCTCAGGGAAAAGAGTTGCTGATGGCGGGCGGGAAATTCGATATTGATGTTTTCGAACAGGTGACACTCGACGACGAGAGTTTTCAATTGAAACTTGAAGGCTCGATCGTTGACATCAGGCTGGATTCGCTGAAGCATCAGCGAATCCAGATGACTTGCAGCACTTGCCCTGTGATTTGCGATCATCAGGGCGCAGCCCTTTCATTGATTCTGGAGGAGAAAATGGCCTTGGGGTTGGCGGCGCCTCCACCCGAGCGAGTTCCAGTTGAGAGCCTGAGCGAAGCCGAATTGATTGATCAGGCCATGTCAGATCGAAAAGAACGGGCGCTAACGGAAAAGATGCGATTGGTGTCCATGAACCCGCATGAATTGTGGACCGATTATGTCATCACAAGTCAAGTTTCCGGAAAAAGTTACCGGATTGCGCTACGCGGCTGGAAGCCGGGCGAATCCTATTGCTCTTGTCCTGATTTTCGCAAAAATACACTCGGCACCTGCAAACACATTATGTTTTCCCTCGAAATCGTTCGAAAAAAATTCAATAAACAGATGCGGGAGACCCCTGCTGAAATCAAGGAAATCTGTTTTTACCTTCAATATGGGGAAGAGACGCAACTGAAAATGTTGATGCCGGAAACCCTCGGTTCAGTCGTTTTGAAACGTCTGCTACCGCTGAAAGGAAAACCCATTGAAAACATGAAGGACTTGATAAGCCGCATCCGTCATGTCGAAAATGAGGGGATTTCGGTCACTGTCTATCCGGACGCCGAAGAGTATATCAACCGGAGGCTGTTTCAGGATCGTATGGCTGATGAGGTCGCCGGCATCCGCAAGGATCCGGTAAATCACCCGCTGCGAAAGACCCTTTTAAAAACCGAATTGCTTCCGTATCAGTTGGACGGCATTGCTTTTGCCGCTGGGGCCGGCCGCGCAGTTCTGGCCGACGACATGGGACTTGGAAAAACCATCCAGGGGATTGGGCTTGCCGAATTTCTATCCCGCCATGCCTCGATTACCAAGGTGCTGATTATTTGCCCTGCGTCCTTGAAAGCCCAGTGGCGAATTGAGATAAAACGTTTCAGCCATCGCAGTTCCTGCCTCATTCTGGGGGCCGTGAAGGACCGGCAGGCCCAGTATGTGAACGACAGTTTTTTTACTATATGCAATTACGAGCAGGTTATGCGGGATTTTTTATCCATAGAAAAGGTGGCTTGGGATCTCATCATACTGGATGAGGGACAGCGGATCAAAAATTGGGAAGCCAAAACGAGCCGGGTGATAAAGTCGTTGCGATCCCGGTTCGCCCTCGTACTCTCCGGCACACCCCTTGAAAACCGGATTGATGATCTTTTTTCGGTAGTGGAATTTATTGATGACAGGCGTTTAGGGCCGGCATTTAAATTCTTCAATCGGCACCGGATGGTCGATGAAAAAGGAAAACTTCTCGGATACAAAAATCTCGACGAGCTGCGCGAGCGGTTAAAACCCATTCTGCTGCGTCGCACCCGAGCCTCGGTCATCAAGGATCTGCCGCCCCGGACCACTCAGGTGATCCGCATCACGCCCACTGACGAGCAGCTCGGAGTGGAAATCGCCCACCGCAAGATTATTCAAATCATCCTTCAAAAGAAATTCATTTCAGAGATGGATCTCCTGCGACTTCAAAAAGCTCTTTTAATGTGCCGGTTGTGCGCCAACAGTACGTTTCTGGTGGATAAACAGACACCTGGTTACTCAAGCAAGCTAAAGGAACTCGATTCGCTCCTGGAGCAACTATTTGCCGAGGATGATCGCAAGATCGTACTTTTCTCTGAGTGGACGGGGATGCTCGATATGATCGAGCCGTTGCTGGAGGCCCAAAAGCTGAACTACGTCCGTTTGGACGGCTCTGTACCGCAGAAGTTGCGCCAAGGCCTGGTGCAGCAGTTTCAGGGAAATCCCGACTGCAAGCTTTTTATCACCACCAATGCCGGATCTACGGGATTGAATCTTCAGGCCGCCAACACCGTTATCAATGTCGATCTGCCATGGAATCCGGCTGTATTGGAACAGCGTATTGGCCGCGCCCATCGCATGGGCCAGAAGCGTCCGGTGCAGGTGTTTTTGCTGGTTACAGTAGATACACTGGAGGAAAGTTTGCTCACGACCCTTTCGACCAAGCATGAACTCGCGTTGGCGGTGCTTGATCCGGATGCGGATATCACCCAGGTCAACATGACAACGGGCATTGAGGAGTTGAAGCGAAGGCTGGAGATTCTGCTGGGGGCCAAGCCCGAGGCTGCCGAGGACGAGAGCATGAAGGCGCAAGTGGAAAGGCAGGCTACTGTCCTGGTGAAAAAGGAGAAAGTGGCGACTGCAGGCGGACAATTGGTGGGCGCAGCCTTTGCCTTTATTGGCGAGATGTTCTCAAGCGCCGATGAAACCGAAAAGATCGTCTCCCTTACTGAAGCCTTCAGATCAAAGCTAAATGAGTGCATGGAAAAAAATGACGACGGCAGCCTCAGCATGACGATTCGCATGCCGGATGACACCTTTGTCCAGAATATGGCAAGGTCTCTTGCACAGATGGTTGCGGGTGGACAATAGGCGGTGTGGCGGAATGGAGCTGATGAAAAACCAGATTTTTTTGTCTTTGTGTGAGACTTTTCCAAAAAGTCATTAGATGGTTCTTGGATAATTTGCAACACGAATGCACATCATCTACATGCGGAAGCATGTCTTCCGAATACACGATCCATGTCGGATTTTTTTCACAGACAAATGATTAACGGGCGTATCCTTGGGAGGACCCATTGATGGCGAAACCATTACCGATCGGCATTCAGTCTTATGGAGATTTGATCACCGGCGGATTTTTATATGTGGATAAGACCAAATGGATATACGAAATGGTGAGATATCCCAAAGGGGTTTATTTCTTGTCCCGCCCCCGCCGGTTTGGAAAAAGCCTGCTGTTATCCGCCTTGGAGGCGATTTTTCTGGGACGGCGGGAGTTGTTCAAGGAGTTGTGGATTGATGGCAGTGATTATGCCTGGAATCCCCATCCGGTCATTCGTATTGATTTCAGCCAGTTTCGGGTGACATCAGCGGCGGATTTGCGGCAGAAGCTGGAAGAACAGATTACAGAACTGGCAAAGATCAACGAGGTGGTCTGCGATACCGGAGACTACCAGAAGCGGTTCCGGGATTTGATCATTCAGTTATCCCGTCAGGGTAAAGTGGTTGTTCTGGTTGATGAATATGACAAGCCGATCATAGATAACATCGAGAATATTGATGAGACAAAGCAGATTCGTGATGTCCTTAAAGGCTTTTACGAGGTTTTAAAGGGCCTTGATGATTATCTGCGATTCGTGATGCTGACCGGTGTTAGCAAGTTCAGCAAAGTGGGCGTGTTTTCCGGGCTTAACCATCTGAAAGACATCACCATGGACAACCGCTTTGGCGCACTTTTGGGGATGACCCATGAGGAGATGGAAACCAGTTTTGCGGATTATATCCAGACTTTTTCAATGAATTCCGGCATTCATGCGCCAGATTTGGTGGCAGAAATCCGCCGCTGGTATAACGGATTTTGTTTCTCGAAAGCTTGTGTTCCCGTTTATAACCCATTTTCCCTGCTTCTGCTTATGGATATGCAGGATTTTCGCAATTACTGGTTTGAAACCGGAACCCCCACATTCCTGATCCGGCTTCTGAAAACCCGCAATTATGATATTCGGGATCTGGACAATATGCGGGTGGACGAGCTGGCTTTCAGCAGTTACGAGGTGGATGATCTCAAACCCGTCGCCCTGTTGTTTCAGACAGGGTATCTGACGATCAAGGATTATGATCCGGCATCCCGGTTGTTCCGGCTGTCCTATCCCAACTTCGAGGTGAAGAACGCCTTCATGCGGTACCTATTGGACGCTTTCAGCACGGCGGATACCGCCATGACCGGTGGATATCTGTGGGAGTTGGTGACAGCTTTGCGGGCTGGAGATATGTCAAAATTTTTTGACGTGCTTCAGATTTTCTTTGCCGGGATTCCCTACGACATTCAGATCAAGCAGGAGCGGTATTATCAGACCATCTTTTATCTGATTTTTAAGCTCATTGGTCTTCAGGTAGGGGTCGAGGTGCGAACCAGCCGTGGCCGGATCGATGCGGTGGCGGAGCTGAAAGAAGGCGTTTTTGTGTTTGAATTCAAATTGGGTGGGAATGCAAAACGTGCCCTTGCGCAGATCCATGACAGGGGTTACGCAAAACAATATACAGGAGAAACTCGCCCGGTTTATCTGATTGGCGCCGTGTTTGGCGCCAAAGGCCAAGGCGTGGTGGACTGGAAAATGAAAATGTTGAAATGAATGACAAAGGGATATGATGACATCACTCCATAAATTCCAGGTGTTTTTACGGGAACTGTTTCAGCTTGACTACAATATTCTTTGGCAAGACGGTGAAAAATCGTATCTGAATACCATTTTTGGGATTGACTCTGATCCAAAAAATGCGAATCTCAAAAATGCGAATAAATAAGCCAACCAGCAACTTCTGAATTCCCAGTCAACGGGAGGACCCATTATGGCGAAACCATTACCGATCGGCATTCAGTCTTATGGAGATTTGATTACCGGCGGATTTTTATATGTGGATAAGACCAAATGGATATATGAAATGGTGAGATATCCAAAAGGGGGTTTATTTCCTGTCCCGCCCCCGCCGGTTTGGAAAAAGCCTGCTGCTATCCGCCCTTGAGGCGATTTTTCTGGGACGGCGCGAGTTATTCAAGGAGTTGTGGATTGATGGCAGTGATTACGCCTGGAATCCCCATCCGGTCATTCGTATTGATTTCAGTCAGTTTCGGGTGACATCAGCAGGCGAACTCCCCCATGCGCTGATACGACAAATTCGAATGATTGCAGATCGATATCAGGTGAACCTTCGGGATGGCTTCTATTATGAACAGTTTGCCGATCTGATCATCCAGTTATCCCGTCAGGGTAAAGTGGTTGTTCTGGTTGATGAATATGACAAGCCGATCATAGATAACATCGAGAATATTGATGAGACAAAGCAGATTCGT
>Ga0194038_1001062_pt1 | contig 11917 bp, 6 predicted proteins | sample JunL226m_MetaG_FD_148630 | JGI IMG/M metagenome (GOLD analysis project Ga0194038, IMG submission 148630) | Anoxic zone freshwater microbial communities from boreal shield lake in IISD Experimental Lakes Area, Ontario, Canada - Jun2016-L227-6m | ecosystem: Environmental > Aquatic > Freshwater >...
TTTAGACGGTTTCTGAAATGCGAATAGCTAGCAACTTCGATAATCGCCTGCCCCTTTTCACTTAGCACTCTAGATATCTCAGAAAATTCTACACTTGGATCTGGCAAATGATGCATTACGCGGATCATAGTTAACAAATCAATACAGCCATCTTCAAATTTCATGTCGTCGGCCTGCATCAATTTTTGAGTTATTTCACTATGACCTTTTAGGAAGTCCTTAGCGATGTCGAGTTGTTGCTGGCTTGGCTCAGCTAGAGTTACATGGTCGGAGTATTTCTCCAAAAACAGGCATAGTCGGCCGTATCCACCACCGATATCTACGGCTTCTTTAAAATGTTTGCCCTTCAGCAGACGTGTTAGCGCCATTTCTTCGGCCATATGTTCGTATTGTCTTTCATCCCAATATTTCAAATAGTTATGAGATGGGTCGTTGTATTGATCGGCTTTCTTCTTTGTCTTTGTACTCATATTTCTCCTGATTATCTAATTATATCTTATGATTTTTCTACTAAAGCTGAATCTTTATAGGCTTTGCCTTTTCGAATAAGCAACCGATTGCTGCTGAAATCGCTGTCTTCGAATTGCTCTTTTGTTGATTTTTGTCCGTTTATGGATACTGCGTTGCCAGCAATTAGCCTTCGTGCTTCCGTATTGGACGATGCTAAGCCTGCCTCGGTTAAGGCGTCTACAACTGAACTAGTGGACACTACAGGTATTTCTGCCTTAAGAACTTCCAAGCTTTCGGAATCAACATCATTTAGAAATTTTTCTCCGGTAAGATATTGGGTTACGTTGATAGCTATCTTGCAGTTTTGAGGTCCGTGCACCCATGATGTTACTTCTTCGGCTAATTTTTTCTGAGCAATTCGTGCACCAGGATTTTGTTGGTGCTGCTCGAGTAATTCCTGTATTTGTTCCTTATTGAGGTCGGTGAAAATTTTCAGGTAAGTTTCCACACTGCTATCGTCTACATTAATCCAAAATTGGTAGAACTGCGTAGGAGTAGTTTTGCGAGGATCTAACCATATCGCACCTTCTTCGGTTTTGCCAAATTTAACACCTGTCTGTTGATTAATGATCAAAGGCATTGACAATACATTGGCTTCGCCGCCAGTCTTCCTTCGTACTAGATCAACACCGGCTATAGAATTACCCCACTGGTCTGAACCACAGATTTGAAGCGTAACTTGTTTGTCTTTATATAAGTGTAGATAGTCATAGGCTTGGATTAGTACGTAACTGAATTCGGCATATGATAAACCGGCGTTGTCGTCAGCCATTCTAGTGCTAACAAAATCCCTGCCCAGCATCTGTCGCATTGGTACACTTTTGCCGGTGTCTCGTAGAAAATCTAAAAAATTGATGTCTTTGAACCAGTCGTAGTTATCTACAATTTCAACTGAACCATCTTTGAATAGAGATTGGTATTGGGCAACTAGTCCTCGCTTGTTGGAATTAATTTCCTCAACTGTTTTCAGATCACGTTCGGCTTTTTTACCATCTGGGTCGCCGATCATGGCTGTGGCGCCACCTACAAGTAGTATCGCTTTATGTCCGTGCCTGATAAGACAATCAGCCATTTTGATACCTGCCAAATGCCCGATAGTCATCGAATCAGCACTGGGATCAACACCAAAATAAAAAGTAATAGACTCATTGTCTATATCTGATAGGTCTTTATAAGTTGTCTGGTTGACGTATCCGCGCCAACTAAGTTCTTCAGAGAGTTGCATTAATATTCCTTATGGATTGTTTATTTATATTAATCTAGATACTAAATATATTATAACCTAGTACGTTCGTCTTATGCACTTAAATAAATACATAATTCATCATAAAATAGACTTGTTTCTTGGTATTTTTGCTATAATTAGCGTTAGTATTTACTAGCTTTAGGAGTTTTTGTAAAAATCATATGAGTAAAACATCTGGCCGTCGTTCTAGAACTAGACAACCAAAAAATTCCGTTACTACAAAAAGTGGTAAGACTCTTAAAGTTAACCGCTCACTGACCGACAAAATCAAATCACGCAAAGCTGCACAAGCTGCAGAACGTGCCGCTTATCTCAGCACCCTGCCAAAAGATCGTATTAAAAGACTGATGTACCGGCTCCAACCTGAACGTATGGCCAAATACTGGTTCAGCCGTGAGGGCGGCATCATGGCTCTCAAAATTATCGGCATTGCCATATTAATAGGCTTCTTTTTGACAGTCGGCTTATTTGCCTATTACCGCAAAGATCTACCTCAGATTAAAGACATTTCAGGCAATAAAATCGGTGGCAGTATCACTTATTATGACCGTAGTGGCAACACCGTACTCTGGCAGGATTATGATGCTGTGAAAAGAATTCCAGTAGATGGCGACAAGATCTCTCCTTTCATGAAGAACGCTACAGTTGCTATCGAAGACAAAGACTTTTATAAACACGGTGCCTTCGACACCAGAGGTATTATGCGTGCGGCGTATCATAATATATCTGGCGCATCTGGCAGTGTTCAGGGTGGTTCTACTATTACTCAACAGCTAGTTAAGCTCAACGAAAACTGGACCGATAACCGCACTATAACCAGAAAAGTTAAAGAGCTTATTTTGGCTGTCGAGTTGGAAAGAGAATATTCAAAAAGTGATGTACTCACTGGTTACTTGAATGTAGCACCTTATGGTGGTGTGGAATACGGCGTAGAGAGCGCAGCTAGGGATTATTTCCAGACAACTGCCAAAGATTTAACGCTTGCACAGGCAACTATGCTAGCAGCTATTCCGCAAGCACCTAGTTATTATTCTCCTTATGCCAGCAGCAAATATAATCAGGCAGTGATTTCTGATACATTCAATCGAGATGCTCTAATAGGTAGGCAGCACTATATTTTAGATCAAATGGTTAAACAGGGCTTCATCACAAAAGCCCAAGCCGATGAAGCGAAAAATGTAGACGTACTAGCTCAGATACACGAACAAGCACCTAAATTCCAGGGGATCAAAGCACCTTATTTCGTATTATCTGCCAAGCAGGAACTACAACAGCGCTACGGCTCAAAACTAGTAGACAGAGGTGGCTGGAGAGTAACTACAACCATGGACATGAAGCTTCAAGACAAAGCCGAAAGTCTTATTGCCGCCAACAAGAATAATGCCAAACGCAATGGTGCCGACGAGGAAGCCATGGTTAACGAAGATGTCACTAATGGGCAGATTGTATCACTCGTAGGTGGAGTTGATTTCAATGATCCTGATCACGGACAGAACAACTACGCATCGGGTGTATTAATACCACCAGGTTCAAGTTTCAAACCATATGACTATGCGACATTGATCAACAACAATAATAACGTAGGAGCTGGTTCAGTTCTTTACGACGAGCAAGGTACTCTACCTGGATATCCTTGTACTAATAAACAACTGCCTAAACAGGGTGGCAACTGCTTGCAAGATTACGACTTCAAGTATCCAGGTGCCATAACCCTACGCTATGCACTAGGCGGTTCTAGAAACGTTCCCGCTGTAAAAGCTATGCTCTCAGCTGTTCCTAATGATAATTCTCCAGGAAAAGTTAACTCAATTAACAAAGTTATTAGCACGGCATCTGATATGATGGACAACCCTTATTTGCAGTCCAAAAAGAAGAAAGCCTACAACTGCTACTACGACGAAGCTCTGACAAAGACAACCCAGTGTTATGGTGCGTCTGCGATTGGCGATGGCGCATTCCTATATCTCGATGATCATGTAAACGGTATTTCTACTTTGGCTCGAATGGGCAAAGCGATACCTAAAACATACCTGCTTAAAGTATCGAATTCTGCCGGTAAAACATTGCTGGAGTTCAAACAGCCCAAGGCTACTCAAGTACTTAAGCCAGATACAGCCTACATAGTTAACGATATGGCGAGCGATCCTAAGGCAAGCTATTTGCCTGGTAGCTGTACTGACCAAAACTGTACTACACTCGGTGGTGGTGGTTACAAGTTCCAGAGATACAAAGGATGGCATTTTGCAGTCAAAACTGGTACTACCAATGATGGTTACGATGGCTTGATGACAAGCTGGTCAACAAAGTATGCAACTGTCAGCTGGGTCGGGCATCACACCCGTCGCGTCACACTAACTACGTCTATGGAACGATTGACAGAGCCATTGACACGTGGCTGGATGGAATATGCTCACCAGGATCTCAAGCCAGTTAACTGGACACAGCCTTCTACAGTTAAGACTGCTCCGGCATTCATAGTGCGTAACCATATAGGTCTTGGAAGTATTGAGCCAAGTCCTGCCACAGATCTATTCCCAGGACACTATATAGGTGGCGGAACGAGTAAAAAATCTTCCCAGGTTATAGATAAGGTTTCCAATAAACTTGCAACAAGCTGTACACCTCCAGCTGCTAAAGAAACTGCCTACAATGCTAACGCTGCGTCATGGAATATAGATATCTTCAAGGGTGGCCGCCAAAATATTGGTTCAAGCTCGAAAGGTACAAGCTCTTCCAGCAGTTCCAGCGGTAATGATGATGTTCATAATTGTTCCGATAGCCCTCCTACAGTTACGCTTACAGCACCTAGTAACTGCGATGTCAGCTGTACTATTACTGCTACTGTGACTCAAGGCACTCACCCTCTCAGTGACCCTAAATATGCTCAGTTCCCAGGCAGGTTAACCTTTACCCTAAACGGCAATACAATAAATACATCTGACGTATCTGATTCACCGACAACTATTTCATTTACATATCGTCCAGCTGAAAGTGGCAGCGGGACATTAACAGCTACTGTTACGGATAGCGTGCTCTACTCAGCTAGTCAGAGTTCAAGACTGAATTACACTGCACCGCAGAAAATAAGCTTAATATCTCCAAACAACGGAGACAATGTCGGAGCTTCAGTTCCAGTTTCTTGGTCTGGTGGCACAGGTTCTTACACCTTGTATCTGAATAACTCTCCATGGGGTGGCTGCCAGAATACAACAGCTACCAGCTGCGTGATAACAGTACCAGTCGGCAATAGTAGCATTTATGTTCGTACTCCTGACGATCAAACTGGCACAGTTACTGTTACTAGATAAAGTTATTGGTTGATTTTACGTTTCTAGAAATTGATTGAGTGCGCTGCGCACGTCTTTGACGGGCATTAAGTTAGCTATTTTTTTGCCGGTTCTTTGGCCTGGACCAATCGCTCCTTCGAATCCTAATTTGCTGGCCTCAGATATGCGTCGTTCGACGTAAGGTACGTGCCTGATTTCACCAGATAATCCAACTTCACCAAATACTACGGCATTCTTTTTTAACTGCATACCTTTGGCCGCTGAACCGATTGCCATACATATAGCAAGATCCGCAGCCGGTTCCTTGATCTGCATTCCACCAACAATATTTATGTACACGTCATACTCACCGAGCTTGAGCTTAGAACGTCTTTCTAGCATGGCAATCAGTAAATTGAGCCTGTTTAAATCATAGCCGCTTGCTGCTCGCTTAGGGTAACCGTAGCTAGTCTTATTGACTAACGCCTGGACTTCTACAAGTAACGGTCTGGTGCCTTCTAGAGTGGCTAACACTACCGATCCATCACTAGCCTGTCTCTCGGCAAGTAATGCTGCGGATGGATTCTTGACAGGCAATAAGCCTTTCTCAGCCATCTCAAATATGCCGGTTTCATCAGTAGACCCAAATCTGTTTTTAACGGCTCTTAGGAGCTTAAAACCACCGTAGCGGTCACCTTCTAGCTGCAACACCACGTCAACAACATGCTCGAGTACTTTAGGGCCAGCAATATAGCCCTCTTTAGTTACATGTCCGACAATGATTACTGCGGTGTTGCTTTGTTTAGCTGCTAACGTTATAAGCTGTGTGCTATTTGTTATTTGCGATACTGTACCTGCGGCGGATGTTATGGCACTGCAAACAAGTGTTTGGATCGAATCAACAATAACTAAGTTTTCTGATCCTGACGCAATAGTGGCAGCTATGTCATCTGCTGAATTACTGGTTGCAATCTTTAGTTGTGAGCGTTGAACACCTAAGCGTTCAGCTCGAAGCCCTATTTGATGAGATGATTCTTCGCCGCTAATGTAGAGAACGGAGCTGTGAGCAGCTATCTCATAGGCTACTTGCAATAACAATGTGCTCTTGCCTATACCCGGTTGTCCGGCTATCAGATTTACACTTCCCGGTACAACCCCACCACCAAAAACATTATCTATTTCTGGTATTTTAGTGGCTAAACGAGGCTGATCTTTGCGCGCAGATGCTTTTACTGTATCGGCTTGGATGATCTTGCCGGAACTGCTGCTACCGCCAATAGACATAGCAGTAACTTGCTCAATTATGGTGTTCCACTCACCGCACTGTTGGCACTTACCACTCCAGCTAGCACTGATAGCTCCGCAATTATTACAAACGTAATTAGATTTTGATTTTTTAGCCAAAATAACTCCTATATTTAAGTCTATTTTAGCACTTGATCATTAATTATTGATTAATTGGCTTAGCTGTCGGCTGAAGGTTCTGGATTAACTGAGTTTCTTCTAGAACAATCGCATTGCGTTCGGCCACTAGAGCATTGTGCTTGTTAATTAACGACTGCACTAAGTTAACTTTTCGATTGTAGGCGTAAACCATGTTATTGAAATAATCTACATTGGCATTGTAGGCACCGTAGTTACCACTATTTTTGTATGAATTCATTGTGCTTTCAAGGGCATTTATATTATTGAGCTCGGCTGTTAGCTGATCTTCGTAATTATTAATCTGGGTTTTATAGCTAGCTAATTGAGCATCATCGGCCGCTATTTTGTCCTTACGAGATGTAAATTCATTTTGATATTTTTGGCTATAGGCAACTACTTTAGATCTGTCGATGAAGTATTTCTTGTAGTATTGCTCTAAGTTAGCGGGCAGTGCCGCTATTTCTGTACCAAAAATTGAATGCATTTCGTTAGTTATCTCACCAGGTTCGCTTTGTTTATAGGCGTCCAGAGTATCTAATATTCTTTGATCGGTGATAGTCTTGGCGTAATCATTTAGCATTTTATTGACCGAGTCTTTTTCTGATGAACTGAGGCGATCATATTCTGCGTGAAGCATTTCGTGAGCAGCTGTGACTTGCTCGACGCCTTCGAGCCTAGGGTCATTCACGTCAAGTAGATATATACCCTTCTGGTTGCCATGATAGCAGCCCAGAATGATGGTTTTTTCTTGCGAGTTTGTAGGGCAATTTTTTGTAAATTCGGCGCTACTGGTGATGATAGGTTTATTTACGTAAAATACTTTTTTACTACTTGGGTTCAAGCTGATTTGATCTGCAATAGTAGCCACAGTTACAGGCGGAGTATAGTCTCTGAGTGCCCACCAATCAAAAATATTCTGCCTATTGGAGAGAGCAATAAATATTAAGATCAATATCGCTAATACAGTAATGCTAGCAAGAGGCGATGAATTGCCTCTGTAATTTCTGGTATTTTTATTACTCTTTGGTTGTTTCATAGGTTAACTGACCTTTTTTGGCAGTTACCTGAATAATATCACCCAATGCGTATCTATCGTCAAGTAAATCAGTTGCTAACTGGTCTTCGATTGTGTCTTGAATTAATCTCCTAAGTGGTCGAACACCGTTTTTGGAATCATAGCCATTGTCCAGTAAGTAGTTCTTGGCAGCAGTTGATAGAACTACGCTTAATCCTTTGCGCTGTAGCCTAGACTTTAGCTCATCAACTTGCAAATCTATAATTTTGAATATGTCTTTTTGGGTTAAAGCCCTAAATACTATAGTTTTGTCTATTCTGTTGATTAATTCTGGGCGAAGTAATTTTTTGAGTTCTCCGACAACTTGTTCTTTGTTGGTTTCGTGTAGCGCAGCTAGATCTTTGAGTTCGCCCGCCTGTGTAGCGCGAAAACCAAAGCTAGCCTCTTTTTGAAGCTTTTGAGCGCCAATATTGCTGGTCATAATCACGATAGTATTTGTGAAATCAATTTTACGGCCTTTAGCATCTGTAAGGTAGCCATCTTCTAGCATTTGTAACATCATATTGAATACATCAGGGTGGGCTTTTTCGATTTCATCAAACAGCACAAGGCTGTAAGGTTGTCGCCTAATTTTGTCTGTTAATTGACCACCTTCTTCGTAACCGATATAGCCAGCTGGGGCACCTACAAGTCGTGAAACATTGTGATGCTCACCAAATTCACTCATGTCAATTTTAATTAATGAATTTTCGTTTCCAAAGAATTCTTTAGCCAGCACTCTTGCTAATTCAGTTTTACCAACTCCGGTAGGCCCTAGGAATACGAATGAACCGATCGGACGTTTCTCGGTGCCGATACCGCTTCTATTACGCCTGATAGCTTTAGATACGGCCTCTACGGCTTCTGACTGGCCGATAATATGCTTGCCTAAAGTCTTTTCAAGATTAAGCAAATATTTTGCTTCACTCTTGATTACTTTGTTCACAGGAACGCCTGTCATTCTGGCAATTACATCAGCCAGATCTTCGCTGCTAACAATTAGTCGTTTGGTTTGCTTCTTGTTGGCATGAGCTGCTTTTAATTCTTCATTAATCTGTGAGGCACGAGTTTTTTCTTTGGCTGCTCGTTCATAGTCTTCGGCATCTACAGCATCTTCGATTCTTGTATTAACTAGTTTAAGTTCTTTCTGTAGACGTCTTACTTCTGGGCTAGTTGTGCCTTTATCAACTCGTAGGTGGGCTGATGTTTCATCGATTAGATCGATGGCCTTGTCTGGCATAAAACGATCATTTATGTATCTTTTAGAGAGTGTTACCGCATCTTCCAAAACTTCATCATTTAACTTAACGCCGTGGAAATCTTCATAATGCCGTTTGAGTCCTTTAAGAATTGCTAAAGTTTCACCTGGAGTTGTTTCTGGTACTTGAATAGGTTGGAAGCGACGTTCCAAGGCAGCATCTTTTTCTATATGTTTAGTGTATTCATCTGTTGTGGTAGCACCGATTACTTGAATTTTGCCTCTCGCTAGTGCTGGTTTCAAAATATTGCCAGCATCCATTGCGCCTTCGGCAGCACCGGCTCCAACAATAAGATGAAGCTCATCAATAAATACTATAGTGCTGGAATCTTTTTCTAATTCAGCCATAACTTTTTTGAGTCGTTCTTCGAATTCTCCGCGATATTTGGTGCCAGCAATCATACCAGCTAAATCAAGCATCACAATTCGTTTATCTAGCAAGCTATCCGGAACGTCCTCTGCAACAATACGCTGCGCCAAACCTTCTGCAATTGCTGTTTTTCCTACTCCTGGCTCGCCAATTAAAACAGGATTGTTTTTAGTCCTTCTGTTGAGAATTGTGATCATTCGTTTAATTTGATTCTCACGTCCAACAACTGGGTCTAACTTACCTTCTCTAGCCTGAGCAGTGATATCGCTACCATAAAAATCTAGAGCAGTTTTGCGTGCTTTTTTATTGCCTCTACGGCCACCTAATGCTTGATCGCTGTCGTCATATTGCTGTCTGTTCATGAACTGTTCAAGCTCATTGGTCATTTGAATAATATTGATATTCATATCACGTAGCAGTATTGTGGCACGGGCATTTTTTTGCGTGAGAATACTGTAGACAATATGTTCTGTACCGCAGAAATCTTGTGAATAATCTTGGGCAATATCGTAAGCCATTTTCAATGTCAGTTTAGCTGTTTCGCTTAGGCCCTTGGCGCCGACGTTAATAACAAGTGTTTGCGGAGTTAAATTGAGTGCCACTCTTGCGCGGTCTAAAGTAACGCCAGCACCATCAAGAACTTTATGCCCCATTGATCCTTCTTGAGCTAATACTCCAAGCAGTAAGTGTTCGGTACCTACGTATGCACTGCCAAAACTACGAGCTAATGCATCAGCATGCTTGAGACTCTGCAATGCATTATTAGATAAATGGTTCAAGAATTCTTGAAAATCGGGTGTGCTTGGCATCATTATTACCGCCTTTTGTTAGTAACGATTAAACGTTAATTACATAATACCACTTGGCACTCTAGCGTCAAGAGTGCCAAATGATATTTTTAACAGATGTATATAATATTATCTGATTATTCGCCGTGTTCTTCGATGCTGGCTAGTAAGCTGTTTTCGAGATCACTTTTTTTCTTGAGTTTCGGTTGCTTTGGAAGTGTTGTAGTTGCAACTCGATCTTCGTGTTGTTCGTGTGTTTCGTTCTGTTCTTTCTGTTCGTTCTCTTCACTTACTGGAGCGTCAGTTTTGTCAGCTTCGATATCTAGTTCATATTCAGTTAGCTTGCTTGCTAAACGTACATTTTGTCCGCTTTTGCCAATCGCAATACTCAACTGATCTTCAGGCACTATTACGCGAGCTTTCTTTTCTTTCTTGTCTAATACTACTTTGGAAACTTTAGTAGGGCTCAATGCATTAGTGATATATTCTTCGATATCATCGCTATAAACAATGATGTCGATTTTTTCTTGTTCGCCTACTTCGCCCATGACTGCGTTGACGCGAGTACCATGGCCGCCCACAAAAGTTCCTACAGGATCAACACCCGGAACATTAGATGCTACAGCTATTTTACTGCGAACACCGGCTTCACGGCTGATACCTTTTATTTCGACAGCACCGTTTTCCATTTCAGGTACTTCTGATCTAAAAAGCCATTCAATAAACTCAGTATTACCGCGAGATACTACAAGCTGTGGACCTCTAAATCCGCGTTCAACATCTTTTAAGAACACTTTTAGGCGCTGACCAGGATGGTAGCGTTCACCTTGTATTTGTTCACTACGAGGCAGGATACCTTGGGCATGACCTAGGTCGATACGCACGATGTTGCCTTCAACTCGAGCTACTGTTGCGTTGATAACTGTTCCGATTTTATCTTCGTATTCAGCCATCACGATTTCGCGTTCAGCTTCTCTTAAGCGCTGCAACACAACTTGCTTTGCAGTTTGAGCTGCAACGCGGCCAAAAGTCTTAGCTTGTTCATGTACTTCGATTTGGTCGCCAACTTTGGCGTCTTTTTTGCGTACACTGGCTTCTTTAAGACTGATTTCATAGGAAGGATGTTCTACTTTTTCAACTATGTCTTTAGTAATGTAGGCATCAACATCACCAGTATTGAGGTTCATGTTAACGCGAATTTCTTGTTCGCGATCACCATAATCACGCCTGTAAGCAGCGGCTAAAGCCTGCTCCACTACATCTTTGACTGTTTCTTCTGGTAAGTTTTTTTCTTCAGCAATTGTGCGTATGGCAACTGCTAGTTGTTTCATATCTAGGTCCATATTGTTTCGCCTTTCTTTTTAAGATTTAATATGTGCTTTGAATATCTGTATATATGAAAAAAGCCGACCACTTCGGCCGGACTTACTAATGATTATACGTGCTCCCGGACTATTAGTCAATTGGTGCCCCATAAAAAAGCCATGCTAAACTAGATAATAATATGCCAAAAAAAGTAAATCGACTGCACAGACAGTTCAGCCCAAAGAATTATAATTTATCACTAGACATAAACTCTGACGATCTTACGTTTAGCGGAAGTGTAGCGATACAAGGCAACCGAACGGGTAGGCCATCTAAGCGAATCACTTTCCATCAAAAAGATTTAAAAATTAATTCGGCCGAAATTATTCATCACTCAAAAGATGGTGATTCCAATATTAAAATCAGCCGGATCAATACACATAAATCACTCGATGAAGTAAGGCTACATAGCGACAGCCTAATTGGTCATGGTGAATACACAGTAGTAATTAATTTTTCTGGAATTATAACTAAGCCTATGAATGGTATTTACCCATGCTTTTTCAAACACCTCGGAAAAGATAAGAAATTAATCGCTACTCAATTTGAAAGCCACCATGCCCGAGAAGCCTTTCCTTGCATCGATGAACCGGAAGCTAAGGCCACGTATGACCTGACGCTTATCAGTGCGGCTG
>Ga0194038_1001063_pt1 | contig 11909 bp, 15 predicted proteins | sample JunL226m_MetaG_FD_148630 | JGI IMG/M metagenome (GOLD analysis project Ga0194038, IMG submission 148630) | Anoxic zone freshwater microbial communities from boreal shield lake in IISD Experimental Lakes Area, Ontario, Canada - Jun2016-L227-6m | ecosystem: Environmental > Aquatic > Freshwater >...
CGCAAAACATATATGGATCTTCAGCCCGGAGATGTGGTGTCCACTTATGCCGATATCGACGATCTGATTGCAGATGTGGGGTTCAAGCCCCAGACACCTCTTGAAGTTGGCATTGAAAGGTTCATTGCCTGGTACAGGGAGTATTATTCAAAGCCGTAAACCAAACGGCAGGCTCTTCATCAAATGATAGGGAAAATGCAGAGGTTATGATGAATCTGATAATTGAGATTGAGCAGGAAGAAGACGGTCGATGGATTGCTGAAATTCCGGAGATTCCGGGCGCTATGACTTATGGACAAACCAGTCAACAAGCTGTTATTTCGGTAAAATCATTAGCTTTGCGAATATTGGCAGACCGTTTGGAGCATGGCGAAAGTATTCCTGAAATGGAACAGGTTTTCCTGATAGCCGCATGAGTCAATGGAAAGCTGCGAAAGCAAGACTTGTTTTATCTGCATTGTTGCATATAGGCTGGGCGATTAAACGCAAAGCAAAAGGCTCTCACCGACTACTTTCAAAAAAGGGGTGGGCTGATTTTGTATTTTCTTTTCATAACAATGAAGAAATAGGTCCACGTATGTTATCACGTATTGCAAAGAAAACAGGTTTAATACCAGAGGATTTATAGAAAGTACCCATAAGGAGACGGAATGATTTCACAAAGTCTTTATACCGAAAAAACGTGGAAAAAGCTCATGGATAGAGCAGAGGTGATGAATCAGCCGCAAAACCATCTGAAGCATCTTGTTGCCGAACCCAACCGTTTAAACACATTTTCCCTGTCTGCTGCAGATATATTTTTTGATTTTTCACGGCAGCGGCTCGACTCAATCACTCTCGAACTGCTTTTTGAACTCGCCCGCACCCGCGGAGTTCTGGAAAAGTTTGCAGCTATGGTACAAGGCGAAAGACTGAATGTGACGGAAAACCGAGCTGCACTTCATACGGCAACCCGCGATTTTTCCAGCACTTCCCTTTTTCTTGATGGAAAGGATATCCTCTCCGAACTCAGAGAGGTTAACCGCCAGATAAAAGTATTTTCCGATCAGGTTCACAGCGGAGTGATTTGCGGATCTACAGGTAAGCGTTTCCGTCATGTCGTGGTTATCGGCATCGGCGGCTCCTATCTGGGAACGGAATTCGTTTCAACGGCACTCAAATCGTATGCGGACAGAGGGATTGATCTTCACTATCTGTCGAATGTGGACATCCATAATTTTGGGGCGATTGTCAAAGAAATTGACCCTGAAGCCACGCTGTGGCTGATTATTTCAAAAAGCTACACAACGCCGGAGACCTTGTCCAACGAAGGCTTGGCCCGGGCGTTTATGGCTGAAAAAGGAATTGACCCCTCAAAACATATTGTTACTGTAACCAGCAAGGGAAGTCCTGGGGACAATCCTGCCAATCCCGTGCTTCAATCCTTTAACATGTTCGATTTCATCGGAGGCAGGTACAGCGTTAGCTCCGCAGTCGGCGCAGTTCCCCTCAGTCTGTATTTGGGATATGAAATATTTGAGCGTTTTCTGAAAGGAGCAGAAGCCATGGATTTTCATGCCCTTCACTCCCAGGTTCATGAAAACATACCTCTTGCGGCCGCACTGATTGCGATCTGGAACAACAATTTTCTAAAGTATCCAGCTCAGGCCATTATCCCGTATTCAGCCCCTTTGGCCAAACTGGCGCCACATGTTCAGCAGCTCAATATGGAAAGTAACGGCAAAATGGTCAATACCGAGGGCGTATTCATGGAAGAGCCTTGCGGAACCATCATTTTCGGGGAACCAGGCACCAACGCCCAGCATTCTTTTTTTCAACTTGCTCACCAGGGAAGGGCTTTTCCGATCGAATTTATCGGCGTTGTCCATCCACAGTTTCCTCAATACCAGACTCTGTCCAAGGGGGTAACCAATCATCAGGAGCTCTGGGCAAATCTGCTTTCCCAGCCCATGGCCCTTGCCATCGGAAAAGAGGATGCAGATCCGGCCAGGTATTTTCCCGGCAATCGTCCATCATCCACGCTGATTTTAAAGGATATTTCCCCGGAAAGCGTTGGAAAACTCCTGTCGTTTTATGAAGCCAGGACCGTTTTTGAGGCATTTATCTGGGGCGCCAATCCTTTTGATCAGTTCGGGGTGGAGCTGGGAAAAGTTCTGGCTGGGGAAATCCGCAAAGAAATGGCTGCCAGAAATAAGAACAGTTCGCATTCATTGGATTCGTCAGACCCCATCACCCGATTTTATATGGAGATGTTGCTTTCAAGCTGAAGATTAGCCAAACAGGTCCGCATGTGCGCCGGTACGAACAAGCCAGATATTTTTCTCATCACGCTTATATATCAACAACCAATCAGGCTCGATATGTATATCTCGATAGCCTTTCCAGTATCCTTTAAGCGGGTGATCTTTCAATTCACCCGGCAATGGCTGATCGCCTGTCAACAATGTGATGACGGCTCTCAGCTTTGTGGTGTCCTTTCCGCGTCGGATCGCCAAAGCCGCATCCTTATCGAATCTGTGGGACGTGTGTACATTGCGCCGTCCCATCAGATGCCAAGCTTTTCATACAGGTCGGCGGTGCTGTCGTATGTCGTCACCTCACAACGTTCCACAGCTTCGATGGCTGCGATGGTATCAGCGTTTGGCAGCTCCTGTCGGGAAATAAATGCACGCATCAATTCGCGAACGATCTGCGCCGCCGGTCGGTGCATGGCAGCCGCCGCTACGATAAATCTGTCGCGCAATTCCGACTCCATTTTGATTGACATTTGAACCTCTTTAGGCATGGCTTTTTTCCTCTCAAGAGCTCGTAGGTCGCTAAGTGGTTGTGGATGACAACAATAAGTGACCGAAATTATCGGGTGTGTCAACAGATATTCATTACACCCCGTACTGCGCAGGACCCGCTGACATAGGAGAAATGAAATGAATACCATAAGCTTGGATTTGCCGAATTCATTACATAAAAAACTCATAGAAATGGCGGCATACGACGGTATTTCCCTGAATCAGTTTATCGCTGCTGCTGAAAAGCTTTCGGCTATGGTGACTGAAAATTATCTTCAAAACCGTGCCAAACACAGCTCTCTGGAATCATTTGAAGATGCTCTTTCAGAGATACCAGATATCGAACCTGAAGACCAGGACAAACTCTAAGATATCTTATCACGCTGAACCTTCTCGCCCTGACAAAGGCCGAAACCTTCAGGACTACCAAAACCTTCAGCCTTCGACCTGTTCAATGGATTTCTTAATAATATTTCTTGACATCATTATTATCATGATATAGAAAAGAGCCATAAAAGCATAAAGTCCGCCACTTGGAGTGAATACCTAAGCCAATTCTTCGATCACATAATCTCAGAAAATCCTTTATTCCTCCATATCCAGCAAGGTACTGAATCATCATTCGCCGGTTACGTTTTAGACGTGTATCTGCTCCATGAACGATGGTCTGGTAAAGAGTCTTTTGTTTTCGTTCCCATTTTCCGTGTTGTTTTTCCTTTGACGCACGCGAATATGAATATAGCAGAAAGTTGCTTGCTCAGAAAAAGTTTTTAGGTGCGTTACCGGTCGGGGATGTATGAAGATGGTGCTATGCCCTTCCCTGCCGCCTTTCCGAAATCATTTTCTTACCAAGGTATCTTTTAACTATAGTTTTGACCATTTTTCACTTCTAACCCCCGGTACTACAAATAGGAATTGAAATAACCGGCGGGTAAGAAAACAACGGGGTATTGCATTAATGAACATAGCCGAACTTAAAGACAAAAGAATCAGCGAATTGACCCAGATGGCCAAAGACCTTAATATTCACGGGGCTGCTGGTCTGCGAAAACAGGAACTCATTTTTGCCCTGCTTCAGACCCAGTTTGAACAAAATGGTCAGATCTATGGTGAAGGAACCCTTGAAATCCTTCCGGATGGTTTTGGTTTTTTGCGCGCACCCAACTACAACTATCTTCCGGGGCCAGACGATATTTATGTTTCCCCTTCTCAGATCCGTCGATTTAACCTTAGAACAGGCGACACAATCTCCGGTCAAATCCGTCAACCCAAAGAAACCGAACGGTATTTTGCACTTCTGAAAGTAGAGGCCGTCAATTATGAAGACCCGGAAGTAGCGCGCGATAAGATCCTCTTTGATAACCTTACCCCTTTATATCCAAACCGGAAAATGAATATTGAGGGTGCTTCGAACAATTATTCCACGCGAATCATGGATCTTATGATTCCCATTGGTTTTGGTCAAAGAGGACTGATCGTATCTCCGCCGCGTTCGGGCAAGACCATGCTGCTTCAAAGCATCGCCAACAGCATCATCGGCAGTCACAAGGATGTCATTCCCTTCGTGCTTCTCATTGATGAAAGGCCGGAAGAAGTTACCGACATGGAACGATCTGTCAATGCAGAGGTTATCAGCTCTACCTTTGACGAACCGGCGGAACGCCATGTTCAGGTGGCGGAAATGGTCATCGAAAAAGCCAAGCGACTGGTTGAACATAAAAAAGATGTGGTTATTCTTCTGGATAGTGTCACCCGACTTGCCCGCGCCTATAACGCGGTGATGCCTCCCAGCGGAAAAATTCTATCCGGCGGCGTGGATTCCAATGCACTTCAGCGTCCCAAAAGGTTTTTCGGAGCTGCGCGTAACATTGAGGAAGGCGGCAGTCTCACCATTATCGCCACCGCCCTGATTGATACCGGAAGTCGAATGGATGAAGTCATTTTTGAAGAATTCAAGGGAACCGGCAATATGGAAATTCAATTAGACAGAAGACTTGCCGATAAACGGGTATTCCCAGCAATTGACATCAAGAAATCCGGCACCCGAAAAGAAGAACTTCTTTTGGATGACGAAACATTAAACAGGGTTTGGATTTTGCGGAAATTGCTATCGTCCCTGAATCCTATGGACAGCCTTGAATTTTTACTTGAAAAAATGAGCGGAACAAAGAATAATAAAGACTTCTTAAATTCCATGAATGCTTGATGTACCCATACAGCATCAATACTAACAACCAACAGGGAGTTCACCAGCGTAATGAAAGCTACGATTCATCCGTCTTATGCAGAAACTGTCATCAAATGCGCCTGTGGCAACAATTTTGTTGTTGGATCCACAAAGCCCGATATTCATATCGAAATCTGTTCCAAATGCCATCCGTTTTTTACCGGAAAACAAAAGCTGGTAGATACGGCGGGCCGAATCGAACGGTTCCGCAAAAAATATGCGAAATTTCAAAAATAAAGGCTGAAGGCCAAAGGCCGGAGGCCGAAGTCGAGGAATATATTAAGTTCCTTTACACTTTTTGCCTTTGGCCCTTGGCCTGACATGTTATGTTTGACAAACTAAAAGGTGTTGAAAAACGATTTTTGGAGGTCGAAAAGCTTCTATCAGACCCGAAAACCGTTCAAAATCGAGAACTCTACCAGAAATATGCTCAAGAACATGCAGACCTGAACAAGGTTGTTGCAGCTTATCGCGAGTATAAACGGATTATCGCCGATCTTGACAACAGCCACGAGATGTTAAAGGACAGTGATCCCGACATCAAGGAAATGGCTCTTGATGATATCGAGAAGTTAAACCGCGAAAAAGAACAGCTTGATCTGCAGATCAAAAAGCTTCTTGTTCCCAAAAACCCCAATGACGATAAAAACATCATTCTGGAAATCCGGGCTGGAACCGGCGGTGAAGAAGCTGGTCTTTTTGCCGGAGATCTGTTTCGAATGTATTGCCGATATGCTGAGAAACGCAACTGGAAAGTAGAGGTGATGACCCATCACACAACCGGTGTTGGCGGCTTAAAGGAAATCGTCGCCATGGTTCATGGCAACGGCGCTTATAGCGCATTTAAATATGAAAGCGGCACCCATCGCGTTCAGCGGGTGCCCACCACGGAAACGCAGGGCCGCATCCATACTTCCGCGGTTACCGTAGCCGTACTTCCGGAAGCCGAAGAAGTCGAAGTCCACATTGATGCCACTGAAGTCAAGTTTGATGTGTTTCGTTCCTCAGGCCCCGGCGGACAATCTGTTAATACAACTGATTCGGCAGTACGAGTTACCCACCTGCCTACCGGTTTGGTTGTGATCTGTCAGGACGAAAAATCTCAATGGAAAAATAAGGCAAAGGCTTTGACCGTTTTAAGAGCCAGACTGTTGAACAAAATGGTCAGCGAACAGGATGAGAAACGCTCCCTGGATCGTAAAAGCCAAGTAGGAACCGGTGATAGAAGCGGCAGAATCAGGACCTATAATTTTCCTCAGGGCCGCATGACCGATCACCGCATAGGGCTTACACTTTATAAGCTGGAAGCCATTCTTCAAGGCGACATTTATGAAATCATCGACCAGTTGACCGCTTATTATCAGGCCCAGGCTTTACAGAATGCAGAATCCTCCCGGCCCCAGTGAAGTTGAGTGGAACATCCTGAGTTTGCTCAAGTGGGCGACAGGATATTTCACTTCTCACGGTATTGACAGCCCTCGGGCATCAGCCGAAATTCTCCTTGCCACCCTCCTGAATTTAAAACGGATTGATTTATATCTCAGATACGATCAGCCCTTGTTAAAAAGCGAACTCTCCGGATTCAAGTCCCTGATCAAGCGACGGGTAAACAGAGAACCGGTGGCCTATATTATTGGCAAAAAGGAGTTCTGGTCCCTGGATCTGGAGGTCAACCCGGATGTTCTGATTCCCCGGCCGGATACCGAAACGCTTGTAGAAGCCGCCCTTAACTGCCTCAAACCTGTGGACTCTCCTCAGGATTCAGCAGGACAGGTTCTGGAGCTTGGCACAGGTTCCGGCGCCATTGTTCTTGCCTTGGCATCAGAGCGACCGGCATACCGCTACATTGCAACGGATATCTCACTGAAAGCAATTGGTGTTGCAAGGACAAACGCCATGCGTCATCAACTGGAATCTGTTGTTTCGTTTGTAGCCGGCAACTGGCTGGATCCGTTTTCGCCAAATATGCCCGTATTTGACATGATTTTATCTAACCCGCCATATATTCCATTTGAAGACATTGCCAGCCTTCAGCCCGAGGTCAATCGATTTGAACCGCTGCTGGCTTTGGACGGTCGATCCGACGGTCTTCACGCTATTCGGCAGATTATTTTTTCTGCGCATACGCTGCTGAAACCCCAGGGCGTTCTCCTGATCGAAATAGGTTTTAATCAAAAAAAAGCAGTGACCCAGTTGATTCAACATTGTGGTCATTATCATCCCTTTGAAATCATAAAGGACTATGCCGGACATTATCGTGTCGTTGTGATGTACAAAAGCAGGTAGTAGGTGGCAGGTAGATTCTTTTCTTTATTTTTTTGATTGTGAAAACAGAAATAATTTGGTACAAAAAGAAGATTTAAAAAAATTCGCACGTTCTCTGACCGGGTTTTTGGTGCTTTCGTGGAAAGTGGAAATCCGGGCCGAGGAGAGCGGTGGCAAACCAAAAAAGGAGAAACAAAATGGCTTACGTTACAATGAAGGAACTTCTTGAAGCAGGAGTTCATTTTGGTCATCAGACCAAACGCTGGAATCCCAAGATGAAACCTTTTATCTTTGGAGCAAGAAACGGAATTTATATCATTGATCTGCAAAAAACCGTCCGCATGTTCAGAGATGTTTATGATTTTGTTGTGGATACTGTAGCTAACGGCAAATCCGTCCTGTTTGTCGGCACAAAAAAACAGGCCAAGGAAACCATTTTCGAAGAAGCCAACCGATGCGAAATGTATTACATTCAAAACCGGTGGCTGGGTGGAATGCTGACCAATTTTCAAACGATCAAAAAAAGTATCGACCGATTAAACACCTTGAATACCATTGAAACAGATGGTTCCATCAACCTCTATCCCAAAAAAGAGCGTCAGCAACTGGGAAAAGAGCGCCTGAAATTAGACAGCATTCTGGGCGGTATCCGCACCATGACCCGACTGCCCGGAGCAATCTTTATCGTTGATTCCAAGAATGAAGCCATCGCCGTCCGGGAAGGAAGAAGACTGCGAATCCCCATCATCGCAATTGCAGATACAAACTGCGATCCGGACGAGATTGATTACCTGATTCCTGGAAACGATGACGCCATTCGTTCCATTCGCCTGCTCACTTCCAAAATTGCTGATGCCTGCCTTGAGGGCAGACAGCGTTATACAGAGAAAAAACAGGCCGATTCGGACAAAACAATTGATGAATCCGAGATGAGCGCGGCAGGTGCGGATCTGAAAACCGGTGAACGCAAAGTGATTTCGGATGGTGCAGATGGCCCTGTAATTGAAATCATCAAGAGAGCATCGTCCAAGTATGATGAAATTGATGAAGATGACGACAGCGAATCGTGATGCCATAATATCTTTTGGCTTAGAAAGTCCAGCAGGTTGAACGCCGGACGTTGCGCTGCATCCTTCGTTATTGCGGCGTACTCAAAAGTACGACAGGCAAGCTGCCAGTCGTCGGGATTGAAATTTAAAGGAGAAGAAGCATCATGACCACCATTAGTGCATCAACTGTTAAAGAGCTGCGGGACAAAACCGGCGCAGGAATGATGGATTGTAAGGAAGCGCTGAAACAAAGCGATGGGGATGTCAGCAAGGCCATTGATTTTCTTAGAAAAAAAGGGCTGGCGACTGCAGCCAAAAGGGCTGGCAGAGCCATGTCTGAAGGAGCCATCCAAACATATATTCACACTGGCGGCAAGCTTGGTGTCATGGTTGAAGTCAACTGTGAAACCGATTTTGTGGCCAAGAATGAAGACTTCGTCCAGTTTGCCAGAAATATCGCCATGCACATTGCAGCCACCAATCCCGTATCCATTTCTCAGCAGGATGTTCCCAAGGAAGTGGTTGAAAAGGAAATGGAGATTTACCGGGATCAGGTTCGCGCCATGGGCAAACCCGAACAAATGATTGATAAGATTGCAGAGGGCAAGCTGAACAAATTTTATAAGGAAAGCTGTCTGCTCAACCAGGGATATGTCCGAGATCCCAATGTCACCATTTCCGATCTGATTAATGAACAGATTGCCAAAATCGGCGAAAACATCACCATCAAACGTTTTGTAAGATTCCAGGTAGGAGAATGATTTCTTGAAACATCCGCTCTACAAAAGGATTCTTCTCAAGCTGAGTGGCGAAGCCCTAATGGGGAACCAGGGCTTCGGCATTGATCCGGATATGATCAAATATGTGGCGGATGAAATACGCTCCGTCATAGACATCGGAGTGCAGGTCGCAATAGTGGTTGGAGGCGGCAATATTTTTCGGGGAATTGCCGCCAGTTCCTTTGGCATGGACCGGACCTCCGCCGACCACATGGGAATGCTTGCCACAGTTATCAACAGCATTGCTCTTCAGGATGCCCTGGAACGCAAAGGTGTTCAAACAAGGGTTCAGACCGCTATATCCATGCATGAGGTTGCTGAACCATTCATAGTTCGAAGAGCGGTTCGCCACCTTGAGAAAGGACGCGCCGTTATTTTTGCAGCAGGAACCGGAAGTCCGTATTTTACCACTGATACTGCCGCCGCCTTGAGAGCGCAGGAAATTCATGCCGAAATACTCCTAAAAGCAACCAAAGTGGACGGAATCTATGATGCTGATCCGGTCAAGAACAAGGATGCCAGGTTTATTAAAAAGATCAGCTATATGGAGGTGTTGGAACGTCAACTGAAAGTCATGGATATGACGGCGATCTCACTGGCGATGGATAACAATCTGCCATTGGCTGTTTTCAATCTCCACGGCCCTGGAAACATCAGAAAAGTTGTCTGCGGAGATGATGTGGGTACTCGAATTTGCAACTGAATACATTTCTATAATTATCCTGAAAGGTGAGCTTCATGATTGAGTCCATTTGTCAAGAAACCAAAGATGCAATGACCAAATCCCTGGCAGCTTTGAAAAACGATTTCAAGCGGGTTCGAACCGGTCGTGCATCTCTATCCATCCTGGACGGTATTCGGGTGGATTATTATGGCACGCTTACTTCGCTTAGCCAGATGGCTTCTCTTTCCGTTCCGGAAAGCCGTCTTATTACGATTCAACCCTGGGATGTATCGGTCATCAAGGAAATTGAAAAAGCGATTCTGAAATCAGACTTGGGGCTAACGCCATCAAATGATGGAAAAGTGATTAGAATCTCCATCCCTCCCCTTACTGCAGACCGGCGAAAAAGTCTGGTGAAGATCATCCACAAAATGAGCGAAGAACACAAAGTCGCCATCCGCAATATCCGCAGAGATTCCAATGAACTGATCAAGGGAACGACAAAAGACGGAGCAATTTCTGAAGATGATGGGTTCAAGGGCCAAGAGCAAATTCAGAAAATCACTGACGATTACATTAAAATGCTTGATGCCATCTATAGTGAAAAAGAGAAAGAAATCCTTGAATTCTAAACTGCCGCCTGTTGAGGTTGCCGCCCTGGAAAAAAAGATTGATCTTCAACATCTGCCGGCCCATGTCGCCATTATCATGGATGGCAACGGCCGGTGGGCCAGACGGCGCCTTCTCAATCGGATTCACGGGCATGAAAGAGGTGCGGAGACGGTTCGAACCATTGTTACCGCCAGCCGGGAAATCGGGATACCGACATTAACTCTGTACGCCTTTTCCACAGAAAACTGGCAGCGTTCTGCAATTGAAGTGTCTGCCCTGATGTCTCTTTTAAAAAAATTTCTCGAATCTGAAAGACCCGTCATGCTGGCCAATGGCATTCGGCTGAACGCCATTGGCCAGATTGATCGGCTCCCTCAGGACGTACAGGATGTGCTTTATAAGTCCATTGAGGCCACCCGTCATAATCCGGGGATGGTATTAAATCTGGCGCTGAGTTATGGCGCGCGGGCTGAAATAGTTCGAATGACCCAAATTCTGGCGGAAAAAGCCAAAGACGGCAGCTTGGATCCCCAGTCCATCACCGAAGAAACCGTCTCTACCCACCTTTATACTCACGATCTTCCGGATCCTGACCTCCTGATTCGAACCAGCGGGGAAATGCGGGTCAGCAATTTTCTTCTTTGGCAGATCGCCTATTCAGAACTTCACATAACCCGAACCCTATGGCCTGATTTCTCACGGAATGAATATCTGGATATCCTGAAAGACTATCAGCAGCGCAATCGCAGGTTCGGAAACGTATGACCTCCTCTTCTCATGTCAAACGCTGGTTGACAGGCTTGTCGGCGCTCCCGATCCTTATTTTATGGCTTGGCTGGGGCGGTCCCATGATGTTTGCATTGCTAATTGTTATAGTCTGTATCCTGGCGCTTCGGGAATATTTTCTTATGGCTTTCAGCAGAAATTCCAAGGACATTTACCCGCCACTGGCTATATTGGGTTACACCACTGGACTTTCCATAATCTGTGCAGCATATTCCAATTCAGCAGCGTTCATTCTGGCTATCATAGCTATTAATTTTCTTTTGTGTGCTTTTCTATTATTGCAACGCTACAAAACCGACCCCTCCATCGTTGATGCTGTCGCTATGCAGATTCAGGGAATGGTGTATATTCCAGTTCTGATTGCCGGTCTTATCCGTATTCGCAATACTGATGCTGGTGTTCTGTGGATTTTTTTTCTTCTATCGGTTGTTTTTGCAGGGGATATCGGCGCCTATTATGCGGGTTCGTATCTTGGTCGTCACAAACTCTGTCCGTCGGTCAGCCCCAATAAAACCATTGAAGGTTCTATCGGCGGACTCTGCGCCAACCTGCTAATCGGCGGGGTCATCAAGGCCATGTTTCTCCCATCGCTTCCTTGGGCGGCATGTATGGTGATGTTTCTGCTCATCGGCACTGCAGGACAAATAGGCGATCTGTATGAGTCCGCCTTGAAACGATCTGCGCAGATCAAGGATTCCGGAACATTGCTGCCCGGTCACGGGGGAATGCTGGACCGGATAG
>Ga0194038_1001065_pt1 | contig 11906 bp, 10 predicted proteins | sample JunL226m_MetaG_FD_148630 | JGI IMG/M metagenome (GOLD analysis project Ga0194038, IMG submission 148630) | Anoxic zone freshwater microbial communities from boreal shield lake in IISD Experimental Lakes Area, Ontario, Canada - Jun2016-L227-6m | ecosystem: Environmental > Aquatic > Freshwater >...
GATCAGCAGCGTGCCGGTGTCTTTGGCGACTTTGGCCATGGCCATCGCCACGCCCGAGTGCACGGTGCCCACCAGCACGTCGACGTTGTCGCGCTTGACCAGTTTGTTGACGTTGTCGGTGGCCTTGGACGGGTCGGATTCATCGTCGACCTTGACGAACTCGATCTCGCGGCCAGCGAGTTTGCCACCCTGTTCTGCAATCTGCAGCCGAAAGCCGTTTTCGATGGCGATGCCGAGTGCGGCATAGGTGCCGGTGTAGGGCAGCATCAGGCCGACCTTGATTTTGGCAGGGGTCTGGGCCAGGCTCAACGATGCGGCCATGGTGCAGGCGGCAAGCAGGGTAATGCGATGTACTTTCATGAGAGGTCTCCTCGGTTGTGGTTGTGAATGAATTGTGTCACGGCTTTGATCACTTTTTCTGGCTGATCGCGGTGCGGTGAGTGGCCGCAGTGGGCTAATTCCAGCAACTCGGTTTGGGGCAGGCGTTCGGCAATGCCGTGAATCTGGCGCAGCGTGCCGTATTCGTCATCGCGTCCCTGTAATGCCAGCAGAGGGCAGCGGATGCTGCCGATCTCGGCTTCGATCGACCAGGAACGAAAGGCTGGAGCCAGCCAGATCCGGTTCCAGCCCCAAAAGGGCGAGTCCGGTTCGTCATGGTATTTGGCCAGTCGATCGCGCAGATCGGTCTCCAGATAAGCCTGGCGTGCCAATTCGATGCTGCTGACCGAAAGGTCTTCAACCAGGATGTGCGGTGCAGCGACCACGGCACCAGCTAGGGCGTCGGGGAAGTGTGCCGCGTAGAGCAGGGCCATCGAGCCGCCGTCGCTGTGGCCATAGAGCCAGGGTGGCGCGGCTTTGGTGTCAATACCCAGCGCCTGGAGCAGGGCCGGCAACACCTCCAGCGCCTGCTGGTGCATGAAATCGTTGCGCCAGATTTCATCACTGGCGCGCGGCGTCGAGCGACCGTAGCCGGGTCGCGAATAGACCAGACCGCGCAAGCCGGCGGCGTCGCACAGTTGCTGCGGGAAGTCTTTCCACATGGCCAGTGATCCGAGCCCTTCGTGCAGGAAGACGATCAGGGGCGCGCCGACGCGCTCGGGCGAGAGCCAGGCATGCTCAATGCGCACCGGGCGTTGGCGCCAGTCAATTTCAACGAATTCTGAGTCTATTCTTGCCATCGGTTGCACAATCGGCAAATATGAATTATTGTGCAGGGCCGAACAATAAAGACTCCATTCCTTCATGTCAAGCACGATAGCGCCTTTATCAGGGTTAACGACAGGTCAGCCTGAGGTGGCCTTGCAAGAGAAGAACCCCTTTCTGACGGCGTTGGGAGAGCGGGTGCGCGCCCTGCGCTCACGCCGCGGCATGACACGCAAGGCGCTGGCGCTGGCGGCGGACGTTTCCGAGCGGCACTTGGCCAACCTGGAATACGGTGTTGGCAACGCGTCGATTCTGGTGCTGTTGCAGGTGGCGGGTGCCTTGCAGTGCTCGCTGGGTGAACTGGTGAGTGATGTGACCAGTTCCTCACCCGAGTGGCTGCTGATTCGCGAACTGCTGGGGCAGCGTGACGAGGCCACGCTGCAGCGCGTGCGAGTGATGATTGGTGAAATGCTGGGCACCGGTGGTGCTCGGACCGGCCTGAGCAGTTGCGTCGCGCTGGTCGGCCTGCGCGGCGCCGGCAAGTCGACGCTGGGGCAGATGCTGGCTGAAGACCTGGATTTTCCCTTTGTCGAGTTGAGTCGCGAAATAGAAAAGTTTGCCGGCTGCAGTGTCTCCGAAATTCAGGCCCTGTATGGCATCAACGCCTACCGGCGTTACGAGCGCCGCGCGCTCGAAGAAACAATCCAGATCTACCCGGAGGCGGTGATCGCCGTTCCCGGTGGCCTGGTGTCGGACGCCGGCACCTTCAACCAGTTGCTGTCGCACTGCTCCACCGTCTGGTTGCAGGCCGACCCCGAGGACCATATGAAGCGGGTCATGGCGCAGGGTGACTTGCGCCCGATGGCCGCCAGCCTGGAAGCCATGGCGGATTTGAAGGGTATTCTGGCGGGGCGTGCCGCCTTCTACGCCAAGGCACAGCTGCGCATCGATACCAGCGCCCAGCCGCTGGCTGCGACCTTCCTGATTCTGCGCGAGCAGGTCAGACGTCTTTTACAACTGCCGACCTGAGTTTTTGGGGGCACTGCATGAAATCCAATTTCTTGCTATAGTTTGCATTATGTTGCGTGTATCGATGTCGATTGATGCACTTTTGTGCGTGTATTCTTGGAGAATTGCCCGTGAGTATTGACAACCGAGTGGAGTACCAGACCGACCCTAGCCAGTACCGGCACTGGAAACTGGAGTTTGATGGCCCGGTGGCCACTTTGAGAGCTGACTTCGATGAAAACGCGGGCTTGCGCCCGGGCTACAAGCTCAAACTCAACAGCTACGACCTGGGTGTGGATATCGAACTGAACGATGCCATCAGCCGGATCCGCTTCGAGCATCCTGAAGTGCGTACGGTGGTTGTGACCAGCGCCAAGGAGAAAGTCTTCTGCTCCGGTGCCAACATCTTCATGCTGGGCGTCAGCAGTCACTCCTGGAAAGTGAATTTCTGCAAATTCACCAACGAAACCCGCAACGGCCTGGAAGATTCGTCGCGCTACAGCGGCCTGAAGTTTCTGGCTGCCGTCAATGGTGCTTGCGCTGGCGGCGGCTACGAGTTGGCGCTGGCTTGCGACGAGATTATTCTGGTTGACGACCGTTCCAGCGCCGTCAGCTTGCCTGAAGTCCCTTTGCTCGGCGTATTGCCCGGCACCGGCGGCCTGACCCGCGTGACCGACAAGCGCCATGTGCGCCACGATCTGGCCGACCTGTTCTGCACCAACGTCGAGGGCGTTCGTGGTGAGAAGGCCGTGGCCTGGCGCCTGGTCGATGCCATCGCCAAGCCAGCGGTGTTTGCGCAGAAGGTGCGCCAGCGCGCTTTGGAACTGGCAGAGGGCAGCGACCGCCCGGCCCAGGCCAAAGGCGTGCTGCTGAAACCGCTGCAGCGCTCGCTGGAGGCCGACGCGCTGCGCTACACCCACGTGACGGTGGAGATTGATCGCGCCCGGCGCGCCGCCACCTTCACCGTCAAGGCGCCGTTCGGTCCGCAACCGAAGGACATTGCCGCGATGGAGGCGGCCGGCGACAGCTGGTACCCGCTGGCCATGGCGCGCGAACTGGAAGACGCCATTTTGTCGATGCGCACCAACGAACTCGACACCGGCATCTGGCTGATCAAGACCGAGGGTGTGGTGGCAGATGTGCTGGCCATGGATGCAACGCTGCTGGCGCATCAGAGCCACTGGCTGGTGCGCGAGACTATCGGCTTGCTGCGCCGCACGCTCAGTCGTTTTGATGTCTCATCGCGCAGCCTGTTTGCCCTGATCGAGCCCGGCTCCTGCTTTGCCGGCACGCTGCTGGAACTGGCGCTGGCCTGCGACCGCAGTTACCAGTTCGTATTGCCCGACGAAGCCATGCTGGCGCCGCGCATCGCGCTGACCGAGGCGAATTTTGGTCTGTACCCCATGGTCACCGGACAAAGCCGCTTGCAGCGCCGTTTCTACGACGAGCAGGCACCGCTAGCCGCGGTGCGTGCAGCCGTCGGACAGTCGCTCGATGGTGCGGCCGCGTTGAAACTCGGGCTGGTCACATCGAGCCCGGACGACATCGACTGGGCCGACGAAGTGCGGATCGCCATCGAGGAGCGCGTCAGCATGTCGCCCGATGCGCTGACCGGCATGGAAGCCAACTTGCGCTTCAACAGTCAGGAAAACATGTTCACCCGCATCTTCGGACGGCTCACGGCCTGGCAGAACTGGATCTTTCAGCGGCCCAACGCGGTCGGTGAAAAGGGTGCACTCAAAGTCTACGGCAAAGGCGAAAAAGTCGCTTTTGACTGGAACCGCGTTTGATCCACATTTCCGTCATCGCGAGCGAAGCGTGGCGATCCATGAATCCAGAATGCATGGATTGCCGCGCTACGCTCGCAATGACCTAACCCTAAACCTTCATGGAGCACAGCATGGCCATCGATTACAGCGAAAAAATCCCCAACAACGTCAACCTCAGTGAAGACCGCACACTACAGCGCGCGTTGGAGCAGTGGCAGCCCAACTACCTGCGCTGGTGGGGCGACATGGGGCCGGACGACTCGCAGAATTTCGACGTGTATCTGCGCACGGCGGTCAGTGTGGATCCGCAGGGCTGGGCGCAGTTCGGTCATGTCAAGATGCCCGACTACCGCTGGGGCATCTTCCTGAACCCGGCCGAGGCCGGGCGCAAGATTCACTTCGGTGACCATATGGGTCAGGACGCCTGGCAGGACGTTCCCGGTGAGTACCGCGCCAACTTGCGCCGCATCATCGTCACTCAGGGTGACACCGAGCCGGCATCGGTCGAGCAGCAACGTCATCTGGGCTTGACGGCGCCGAGTCAGTACGACCTGCGCAACCTGTTTCAGGTCAACGTCGAGGAAGGCAGGCACCTGTGGGCCATGGTGTATTTGCTGCACAAGTTCTTTGGTCGTGACGGCCGTGAAGAGGGCGAAGCCCTGCTGGAACGCCGCAGTGGTCAGCAGGACAACCCGCGCATCCTGCAGGCCTTTAATGAAGAAACGCCAGACTGGCTGAGCTTTTTCATGTTCACTTATTTCACCGACCGCGACGGCAAGTTCCAGCTCTGCGCCCTGGCCGAAAGCAGCTTTGACCCGCTGGCGCGAACCACCAAGTTCATGCTGACCGAAGAGGCGCACCATATGTTCGTCGGTGAGTCCGGCGTGAGCCGCGTCATCGCGCGCACCTGCCAGGCGATGAACGATCTGAAGACTGACGATGTGACCAAGCTGCGCGCCGCTGGCGTGATTGATCTGCCGACGCTACAGCGTTACCTCAATTTCCACTTCAGCGTCACCATCGACCTGTTTGGCTCTGACGAGTCGAGCAACGCTGCCACCTTCTACAGCACGGGTCTGAAAGGCCGCTATGAAGAAGGCAAGCGTACCGACGACCATGTGCTCAAGGGCAGCACTTACAAGGTGCTGGCGGTGCAGGGCGGTCAGTTGGTCGAGCGCGAAGTACCCATGCTCAACGCACTCAATGAAGTGCTGCGCGACGACTACATCAAGGACTCCATCGGCGGTGTGCAACGCTGGAACCGCGTCATCGAGAAGGCGGGCATTCCGGTGCGTCTGAACGTGCCGCACAAGGCCTTTCACCGCAGCATTGGCGCGCTGGCCAATGCCAAGGTGTCGCCCGATGGCCGTGTGCTGTCCGAGGCCGAGTGGCAAGCCCATGTGGACCAGTGGCTGCCGAGCGCGACCGACAAGGCTTTTGTCGCCAGCCTGATGGGCCGCGTCACCGCACCCGGTCAGTTCGCCAACTGGATTGCGCCGCCGATTGTCGGCATCAACCGCCAGCCGGCCGACTTCGAGTACGTGCGTTTCAATTGATAGCAGCGGCCATGTCGGACAACCTTGCCTTGCGCCAGCATCTGATTGACCCCGAGGTTTGCATTCGCTGCAATACCTGCGAGGCGATCTGTCCGGTGGCGGCGATCACGCACGACTCACGCAACTATGTGGTCGATGCGACCAAGTGCAATCTGTGCATGGCGTGCATTTCGCCCTGTCCGACCGGCTCCATCGACAACTGGCGCACCGTCGTGCGCGCGCAGGCCTATAGCGTGGAGGCGCAGTTGGGCTGGGACGAACTGCCGCTGGAACTGAGCGCTGAGCAACTGGCACAACAGGGGCTGAACACGGTCGCTGTGGCAGCGGCGGATGCGTCCTCTGTCATCGCCATGCCGGTAGAGACCGGCGCTGCGGAGGAATTCGGTGCTGCCCAGTACGGCGCCACGGTGCCACCCTGGTCGGCCGCGCATGCTTACACCAATCTGTACGGCCCCAAGGCCGCAGAAAAGTCTGTTACCGCCACGGTGGCGGGCAATGTTCGCGTGACCAAGGTCGGGCAGGACTACGACACGCACCACGTTGTGCTGGACTTCGGTGCCATGCCGTTTCCGTTTCTGGAGGGGCAGTCGATCGGCATCATCCCACCGGGCCTGGACGCCCAGGGAAGACCGCACCATGCGCGGCAATACTCGATTGCCAGTCCGCGCAATGGCGAACGCCCCGGCTACAACAACCTGGCGCTGACCGTCAAGCGCGTACTGACAGACCAGCACGGCAAACCGGTACGCGGCATCGGCTCCAACTACGTGTGTGACCTGAGTCCGGGTGACAAGGTGCAGGTCATCGGTCCCTTTGGCGCGAGCTTCCTGATACCAAATCACCCACGTTCGCACATCGTCATGATCTGCACCGGGACCGGCAGCGCACCCATGCGCGGCATCACGGAATGGCGGCGGCGGCTGCGCCAGTCGGGCAAGTTCGAGAGTGGCAAACTGATGCTGTTTTTTGGCGCGCGCAGCCAGGAAGAATTGCCCTACTTCGGGCCGCTGCAAAAGCTGCCGAAAGACTTCATCGACATCAGCTTTGCCTTCTCGCGCACACCGGGTCAGCCCAAGCGCTACGTGCAGGACGTGATGCGTGAACGCGCCGCCGATCTGGCGCCGCTGCTGGCCGACCCAAACGCTTACTTCTACGTCTGCGGCCTCAAGAGCATGGAGCAGGGCGTGCTGCTGGCCCTGCGCGACGTGGCCGAGCAGGCCGGGCTGTCATGGGACAGTGTGGGTGCAGCCCTCAAGCGGGAAGGGCGCCTGCACCTGGAGACATATTGAGGCCGTCACTGGCGCTGCGGCGCCTTCAGGATTTGTAGAGCACGGAGCGATTTCGACCGGATTCTTTGGCACTATAAAGCGCCGTGTCAGCGTGGCCCAGCAGCGACAGGTCACCCTCTTTTTCTGTCGGGACCTGGCTCACGGCACCAACGCTCACCGTAACAAAGGGCGCTGCGTCCGATGCCTTGTGCGGCAAACCCAGCGCCGACACCTCTGCCACAACCCGCTCGGCGACCGCGATCGCGCCTGCCTCATCCGTGTCGGGGAGTATCACTGCCAACTCTTCCCCACCATAGCGTGCAGCCAGATCCGTGCTTCGTGTCAGCGCCTTCTGTACGGCTCTGGCGACGGCTTGAAGGCAGGCATCGCCTGCCTGGTGCCCGTAGCTGTCGTTGTAGCGTTTAAAGAAGTCCACGTCGATCATCAGCAAACCAAGTGCCTGTTTGCGTCGGAAGGCACTGGCGCAGGCCTCGCGAAGGCGCGTATCGAAATACTTCCGATTGGCAATTTGCAGCAAACCATCGACGCGTGAGTAAGCCTCCAACTGGACGTAGGCCTGCTCCAGTTCCTTGTTTGTCTTCTCCAGTTCTATGGTGCGCCGGGCTACACGCTGTTCCAGGTGCTGGTTGGCCTGCGCCAATTCTGTGTTTTGCAATGAAAGCACATGGTAAAGGTTGTTGATCAGCTTGAGCACCGCCTGCATACCGTTGTTGTTGGCAAGGGTCTCGCGCTCAAACGCTGATGCGGCAGAGATGCCTTGTCGGATGAGTTGGATCTGACGCGCCAGAGATTGATCGACGCCCAGGATGTGCAGGCTCAGCCATGAGGTCAGAAAACCGACAAGACTCTCGTTCGGGTCGGCCATGGCGTTGCGTCGCTCCCACATGGACTTCACCTGGACCACGAACTGCTTGTGCATTGCGTGGTGTGCATGCACATGCCGCGGGTCCACTCCCTCGGTCCGCATCAAGGTTTCTTCGTCCTGAAAATGGTAGCGTGTGTAGTCGAGCACTCGCTCGAAGGTGTCAGTCGCCAGGGTTTTTCGATTGGCGTCAGACAAGAACAGCGAATGGCTGAACTCATTGAACAGATTCACGAGTCTGTGATGCTGCTCATCAACCTGGGGCAAACCAGTGACGAAATTCTGATCCCAAACAAATGTGTCCATGACGCGCCCACGTCAAGCGTCACCCGTTTTCAGGCGTGCAGGCTTTCGTACTTCTTCATCAGCTGTTCCGGTGTCTCGACGAATTTCGGATCGACGGAAATGCAGTCTGCCGGGCAGACCAGTTTGCACTGGGGTTCTTCTTCGGCACCCACGCACTCGGTACAGCGTGCCGGGTCGATGACGTAGAGCATGTCGCCAGCAGCGATGGCTTCGTTGGGGCAGGCGGGCTTGCAGGCATCGCAAGCGGTGCAGTCTTCGGTGATGATCAAGGCCATGATGGTTTCCTTCTGGTTCAGCGATATATTGTGCCTGAAGGCGCCCGACAAGGTTGGGCCGATGGCTCCGGTATAGATCGATAATTATCGGCACACGTCTATCAAGGAGAACTATTTGCCAACGCGCAACAGCACGCCTGCAAGCGAGTTAGTCGAACCGTTCACGCTGGCCGTCGCCGACAACGCGCTCGTCGACCTGAAATCACGGCTGGCCCACACACGCTGGCCGGATCGTGAAACCGTCAGCGACTGGAGCCAGGGCGTGCCGCTGGACCGGATCAAGGCGTTGTGCGACTACTGGGCGCGAGACTATGACTGGCGACGCCTTGAGGCGCGGTTGAACGCACTGGGCCAGTACCACACCCGTATTGACGGTTTAAGGATCCACTTTCTTCACATCCGTTCACCGAACCCCGATGCCACGCCGCTGATCCTGACGCACGGCTGGCCCGGTTCGGTGGTCGAGTTTCTTGACGTGATCGGTCCGTTGACCGACCCTGCTGCCCATGGAGGCGACGGCGCGGACGCGTTCCACCTCGTCATTCCCTCACTGCCGGGCTTCGGCTTTTCAGACAAACCCACGGGTACTGGCTGGGGGGTCGAGCGAATCGCTGCTGCCTGGATCACCCTGATGAAACGGCTGGGTTACCAGCGCTACTTTGCCCAGGGTGGCGACTGGGGTGCCGCCGTGAGCACCGCTATCGGCATGATCGCGCCACCTGAATGCGCCGGCGTCCATCTCAACATGCCGCTGATCTACCCGGGCCGGGAGGATTACGCGCAACTCACCGAGGCTGAGCAGGCCTCTGTTGCTTCCATGAAGTTCTATCGCGACAGCGATTCAGGCTATGCCAAGCAGCAGGCGACGCGGCCACAGACCCTCGGCTATGGCCTGACCGATTCACCCGCTGGCCAGGCAGCCTGGATTTACGAGAAGTTCTACGCCTGGACCGATAACCGCGGCGAGCCCGAGAGCGCCCTGAGCCGTGATGCCATGTTGGATAACATCATGCTTTATTGGCTTCCCGGCACCGCCGCGTCATCGGCCCGACTTTACTGGGAGAGCCTGGCTTTCTTCAGGACGCAAAAGCTTGCGCTGCCAGTGGGCGTGACCATTTACCCGAAAGAATTTTCCCGTCCATCGCGGCGGTGGGCGCAGCAGCACTTTGCCCATATCGTGCATTGGAGCGAAGCCGACAAGGGAGGGCATTTTGCGGCATTCGAGCAGCCTGAACTGTTCGTGACGGAGCTGCGAAACTGCATTCGAAAAATGCGATGTGATAGCTTGGGTGACGCGAGCCCCATCAGGAAAAAAGAATGAAACAGGTGCGCCATGTGATGGAGGGCCGCTTTCCCGGGCTTTACGCCAGCATCGAAAAGACGCTGGTCGAGGCGGAGGCACGCTATAACGCCCAGAGCGGCCAGGCGCCATCAGAATTCCTGCTCGAGCACACAAGACGCACGGCCGCCATTGCCCACAAGCTCGCTGCCATGGAAGGGGTCGATCCCTTCCTTCCCGTGCTGGTGGCGCTGTACCACGATGCCGGCAAGTTTCATGAGGGTGCTTACCATCAGGACCGTTTGCCGGAAGAAGAGCATGCGGCACTGCTGGCAGAAAGAATGCTCACCGAATTCGGCCTCGAACGCAGTGCGATCGAAACGGTGCTGCAGTCACTGCGCGCCCTTTATGACGAGCGCCTGCCGTGCATCGGCCCTTCGCGCATCGTGCAGGACGCCGACCGGCTCGAAAAGCTGGGGGCCCTTGGCGTCGGCGCCTTTTTTACCAAGGCTACCTTGCGCGGGCGCGGACTGGTCGATGCGCTGGTGCACACGCTGAGCCGGGAACTCACTTACGCGCGGGCTGCTCCGCGCTCGATGTTCACCGCATCAGGCAAGAAACTCGCCCTGGAACAGGCACCCAGGACGATTGCATTTTTTGACAATCTGCTGGAGCAACTTGAAGACTGGGGCATCGCTTCATTTGAATGCCACACCATCGTGCTGGACGAGGACTTCCGCAGCCGCGACGGCGCCGTCGTGCATGGCATGGAAGTGAACATCGCCATGCTTCGCGTCTGCCCGGATTGCGACAGTCCGCTCGCGCTGACGCACCAGCGCGAAAAGGGCGTCAAGTGCGAGCGCTTCACCGCCCGTTTTGAGTGCACTCATTGCAGCTACACCAGCGAGACCTCGCTGTGCCTGCCCTTGCTCGCCTGATTCACCGCAACGTCAAGTGAGCTGAAATCCTGATCCCCATGCCTTTGGTATTCCATCGCTTTATCGCGCTCTTGCTGTTCGGCCTACTCGGGACCTTGGTTGGGTCCGATTTGCTGGCAGAGGAATCGAAACCCGGGTCTGCAAGCCTGTCAGACGGACCCTACGTGCGCTGGCAGGGGCAGCAGGCAACGGTGCTGTCCGCGCGCGATGGGAGCCGCCATGAATACCGATTGACGGAGCCTTTTGAACTCGACTTGCCTGGGCTGACGCCGATACGACTCGATCCGGCCTCGCCGGTCGCCGCTGTTTCAGATATTTCCGCTCCTGATCGCATCGCCGCTGTGAGTGATATCCACGGCAACTTTCGTGGTCTCGTAGCGCTGCTTCAGGCTCACCACATCATCGACGCGCAAAAGAACTGGTCCTTTGCGCGCAACCACCTGGTGATCATTGGCGACATCTTTGATCGTGGTTCACAGGTCACCGAGGTATTCTGGCTGTTGCGCCAGCTCGAAGCCCAAGCCCTGTCTGCAGGCGGAAGAGTCCATGTCCTGCTCGGCAACCACGAGATCGGCGCGTTGCGCGGGGACGAGCGCTACCTGCATCCCAATTACGTCTTCTTGCAAAAAGGGGTTCTAGGGACGGATCAGAAAGCGCTTTATGGTCCCGCTACGGAAATGGGGCGTTGGCTGCGAAGCAGACCCGTGTTGCTGCGCATCGGTTCCTTTCTTTTCGCGCATGGCGGTCCTTCACCGGTCATGCTGTCGGAAGAAAGCGAGATCGACGCTTTCAATGATGCATTTCGCAAGGTGATCGATCTGGAGGGCAGTCAGCGACTGCTGGGAAGGGACTCACCTATCTGGTACCGGGGTCTGATCCCCGGCAAAGAGCCAAAACGCCCGGACGCCAGCACCGAGGAAGTCCAGCAGATCCTTTCCGCCTTCGGCGTTCGCACCATCGTGGTCGGGCACTCCACGATCAGGCGCGGAATCTCAACTTTCCACAGCGGTCGCGTCCATGGCATCGACGCGGATCTCCAGTCTGGCGGAACTGGCGAGATATGGTTGTTCCGCGATGGGGCCTGTTTCCGGGGCCAAAGCGATGGTTCGTCCTCGCCGCTTGCCTTGTTCTGATCGTCAGTTGAACGATCGCGTCGTCAAGCAGTTCGCCCCGGCACGCTGATTTTTCCCGCGCCCAGGTGAATGCCGCCGTCCAGCAGCAGCAATTCACCGGTCATGGTGCGCGCACCGGTGGTCAACCAGACGATCGCCTCGGCCACGTCCTGCGGAGTGCTGGCGCGCTCCAGCGGGGAACTCGCCTCCGTCAGCGCTTTCACTTTCTCAAAACCCGCCTGTCCCAAGCCGTCGACAAACCAGCGTGAGGTGATCAAGCCCGGGCAGACAGCGTTGACCCGGACGTCGGGTGCCAGCGCGCGCGCCAGATACAGCGTCATGGAATTCAAGGCACCCTTGGACGCGATG
>Ga0194038_1001067_pt1 | contig 11893 bp, 12 predicted proteins | sample JunL226m_MetaG_FD_148630 | JGI IMG/M metagenome (GOLD analysis project Ga0194038, IMG submission 148630) | Anoxic zone freshwater microbial communities from boreal shield lake in IISD Experimental Lakes Area, Ontario, Canada - Jun2016-L227-6m | ecosystem: Environmental > Aquatic > Freshwater >...
TTGAAAGGACAAAATCAACCTCTAATGCCTTCATGTTTACAGCATTCTGAAAGGATATCCTCGCTTCCCGCTTGAATGCTGCATTCATCGGAATATAAAAGGTCAGAAAACCAATCAAAATAGAACCTGCCAATGACAAACATATTAATTTATGGAAGGACTTGGAAATTTTATTCATGGACTTTCCCCTATATCACATAGGTCTATAAGTTTTGGCATCTTCAGCTCGGATATGTCTAACCATCTGAAAGAAAGAGATAATTTCAATTTTTTCTGGTTTTTAAATAAAAATCTCAAATTCAATAGGTTTGGTTCGGTCTTCATGCTTTATGACTTCTGTAATGTTATTTTGCATTGTAATTCTACATTATTAATATCATTTTACAAGCCTACATTCAAGGATATTTCCCGGCATGTATAGTTGATTCACCCCGGAATCATCAGAAAGTTGAAAAACGAATGTTTCACGTGAAACAAAAATCTCTTTTGGGGGATACAACCGCGTTCCATACTGCCGGAGAACCATACATCCTGGTTCCCATGCAGGTGGCTTTTGCACTATTGTCTTTTTTTGGTTCATGAATAATACTCTTGCTCTTAATAATTTGCATGATATGATAATCTGTAAGTAGTCAATTGGGATGATGGTAGGCTGATGAAAATGAGCGGCAAATCGCCTCTGGGATCGCCGCACCCCAGTGCGGCGATTATGACGACGCTCTTGTGGCGGCTAAAAGCGAAGTGGGCCGCACTGGGGTGCGGCGATCCCAGGAGGATAAACGAAACAAATTTTGAACCTTGATTTTGAGGAGGGAGATATGCAATCATTAAGTGAGATGGTTAAGAAGCTACCGCCGGAACGTCATGCGGAGGTCATCGATTTTGTCGAGTTCCTGCTTGTCAAAGAGAGCCGGAAGCCTCGTCCCAAGATGATATGTGATTGGGCGGATGGACTTAAATATCTGCGCGGGAAGTACACTTCGGTCGAGCTTCAGCACAAAACGAGCGAATGGCGGGCAGGGATGTGAATTGATGTTTCGAGAAGAAAGGAAATACTTGCATTGACATTATCCGATCAAACCCTTGCGGTTGCCGTTTTGCCCACGGGAAGACTGGCGCTTGAATTTGAGGCATGTGAAAATGTTGTGTCTTCTGACCGTCGACAGGTTGAGGCGCGAATCCGTGAAATTTATACTACTGATCACGCCAAAGCATTTCTGGCAATGGGGTGCATCAGCAAATCGTTTCGCCTTTCGCCATCAATAGAGTATTGGCGGTCGATCAGCGCTGCTTTTATCCACGAACTCCTTGTCGATCCCGGTACGGAAGTGCTTCGCGAAAAACAGATCATTGAGCTGCCGCATGAAAAAGTCACTGAATGGGTACGCCTTGCGCCGTCGATGGTTGGGGCGGGGCTGATTAGCGCTGACTTTATCGCAGATGTCTGGGCGCTTTTCCATGATGCATTCGTCCGTGAAATTAGTGGCCGTACTGAGCCTGTCGAGGAAATTCTGCGATTGTTGGCCCCTGGACAGGTGCTGCTGGAGCATCGGGTTCAGTTTTATCTCGTTGAAAACAGGCAGGAAGAAAAAACGCCATTTGCGTTTCTGGCTACATATTCAACTCACAGCAATGCAGAGGGCGGAATGAGACATCTGCCGCTGGAAAATGCGCTGAAGGAGTTTGGCGATGATACCCGCAGACTTGTTGCGCTGCTGTCCTCCGTACACAAGGCCGCTGCCGGCAGCAATCTGATTCGGTCCATTCTGGATTCCGGTGAGATTTTTCACCCGCTCCGGTTTACTCCCGCTGAAGCCTGTCAGTTTCTGCGCGAAGCCCCTCAGTATGAACAGGCCGGCATCCTGTGCCGAATTCCGAAATGGTGGAACGCATCGCCAAGAAAGATTTCCGTTGCCTTGGCCATCGGCGACAGTGCTGGTGGAAAACTGGGTGTTGAGGCGCTTTTAAGCTGCGTGCCGCTTCTTCATATTGATGGGGAAGAAATATCTTACGAGGAAGCACAGGCGATTCTGGCGCAGTACGACGGCTTGGCGATGATCAAGGGAAAATGGATGGTTGTTGACCGTCAGTCGCTTCAACAGAACCTGGATATGTTTGAAAAAGCCAGAAAGATAAGCAAAAGCATGATGATACCGTTTCCGGATGCCATCCGGATGCTGCTGGGGCTTCAGTCCGCTAAAATTGACGACAAAACCCAGTGGAATGGCGATGTGCTTTGCGGAGACTGGATGAAGGATGTACTCAGTAAACTCCGCACGCCTGCATCGCTTCAGACTGTCGCCGTGCCCAAAGGGCTTCGAACTGTTCTGCGGCCATATCAGCAAACCGGACTTAACTGGTTGACGTTTCTGCATGACCTTGGGTTCGGGGCCTGCTTGGCTGACGATATGGGACTGGGGAAAACCATCCAGATTCTTTCCCTTATCCAGTCCAGAAAAGAAATGGCTGACGGCGCTTATGGACCTTCGCTCCTGATTGTGCCTGCATCGCTAATCGACAACTGGCTGACCGAAATTCGTCAATTTACACCCGGCCTTCAAACCCTTGTGGTGCATCCCCAATACGCCAATGTTCAGGGACCAGAAATGCTATCCGGCGGCGCCTTTGATCTTGCTATAACCACATATACCATGGCGCGCAAACTGTCATGGCTAAAGGAGCAGCCCTGGTATTTCCTGATTCTGGATGAAGCACAAGCCATCAAAAATCCCGGATCATCCCAGAGCAGATGCGTCAAGGAAATTCCGGCGGCCCACCGGATTGTCATGACCGGCACGCCCGTCGAAAACCGGCTCGGCGACATCTGGTCATTGTTTGATTTTACCAACAGGGGGCTTCTGGGATCTGCCCAGAGCTTCAAGAAATTCGCCAAATCGCTCACCGAACAGCCCGAAGGATACGGACGGATGCGCCAGGTGATTCAGCCCTATATTCTGCGGCGGATGAAAACGGATAAATCAATCATTGCAGATCTTCCGGAAAAAATCGAGATGAAAACCTGGGCGATTTTGTCCAAAAGGCAGCTTGTTCTCTATCGGCGATTCGTGAATGATTTGACCGCTGCAGTTCGGGATTCGGAAGGTATGCAACGAAAAGGCATGATTCTATCTTTTTTGATGAAATTCAAACAGGTGTGCAATCATCCCGACCAGGTTGCTGGATCTGGCAGATTCCTGGAAGAAGACAGCGGCAAACTGCAGCGCCTGCGCGAAATATGCGAATCCATCCATGAAAAACGGGAACGCGCGCTGATCTTTACCCAATTTCGGGAAATGGTGGGGCCGCTTGATGATTTCTTAAAATCGGTGTTCGGGCGTCCCGGCGTTCAGCTTCACGGCGGGACCGCCGTAGGCAAACGAAAAGAGATTGTTGCTGCGTTTCAGAACGAAAACGAATATGTTCCCTATTTTGTTCTGTCTCTTAAAGCAGGAGGCGTTGGATTGAATCTGACTGCAGCCAATCATGTCATTCATTTTGATCGCTGGTGGAATCCTGCTGTGGAAAAACAGGCGGAAGATCGTGCGTTTAGGATTGGGCAGAAGCGCAGCGTGATCGTTCATAAATTCGTCTGCAAGGGAACCGTCGAGGAAAAAATAGATGATATGATCGAGAGCAAAATTGAATTGTCGCAAAGACTGCTTTCATCCGGTGCGGAATCCTGGATCACGGAGATGTCGAACGATCAGATCCGGGAAATGTTTACTTTGACTTTGACAGGAGAAATATAGACGATGAGATATGGCGACTTTCCTCCATACGTGTCTGTGGCTGAACGACGTGCAAAAGCGCAGCGACAGGCTGAAAAATTGAAAAAGAAGCTCGGCAATCTGGAACCGGTTGCTGTTGTTGGCCGAACTCCCGCCAAATCATGGTGGGGAAAATCCTGGAATCAAAATTTGGAACGCTACGCGGACTATTCCAACCGCCTCCCCCGCGGTCGCTCATATTTAAGCAATGGAATGGTCCTGGATCTGAAGATCGACAAAGAAATGATCAAAGGCATTGTCGCAGGGACAGCCAGCTCACCCTACCAGATAAACATCCGCATTCAGGCGATATCCGATTCGGTCTGGAAACGTCTGGTCGAGAAAGCGCTGGGAAAGGTTGAGACTCTGCAGACGCTGCTTGAAGGCAAATTTCCGGAGGCCCTCAAGGATTTGTTTTTCGCCAAGGACGCCGGGCTTTTTCCCGCACCGAATGAAATCAAATTTGACTGCTCGTGCCCGGACTGGGCATCCATGTGCAAGCATGTCGCGGCGGTACTGTATGGCGTTGGCGCTCGTCTGGATACTTCCCCGGAGCTGTTCTTTACGCTTCGCGGGGTCAATATGGACAATCTCATCGGCCAAGTCGCCAAAAAGGAAACCGAAAAGCTGCTGAGCAAACAGCCCGGAAAATCCAGCAGAATCATACAGTCTTCGGATAACCGTTTGTCCGATATCAGCTCGTTGTTTGGTGTCTCCTTGGCGGCGGACGCAACGGATGCCATATCTGCTGCACCGGAGGCTAAATCGGCTGCACCAGTAATCCCCCAAAATGCACATAGAAAGTCGTTGCGAAAGCAAAAACTCCAAAGCCAGAAAAAAAACCGGCAAAAAAGACATGAATCAGTTTCCTGATTGCATGGAAAAGAAAGTCGTTTCCAATCGGAGCCTAACCGGCGCATGAAAAAGCCTAACCGGCGCATTCATAAATGGATTGCTGCGACATCCCTTGCCATGATCATCTGTGGTGCAATCTGGTGGCACATTTCTTTTAATCCCCGGTTTTTTCCGGTGATTGAAAAACAGGTTTATCGCAGCGCCCAGCTTTCGACTTGCCGCCTGGATGCGATCATCCACACATATATGATTCGTACAATCATTGCTTTGTTGGGATCTGAAAAAGGCGCTCTCTGGTATGATAATGAAAAGGCAGTTGCAGAACATCATCAGGTTCAGATGTTCAATATCGGGTTTGGCTCCCACGAACTTCCCCAGTATAACCGGTTGAATCAACTCGTGGATGTGATGTTGTCCGCTCCACGCCCCATTCTTCTGCACTGCTATCGAGGGGCTGATCGCACCGGCATGGCAAGCGCCATTGCCCTCATTTTGAATGATGATCCGCCCTTTGAAACCATCGAAAAGCAGTATTCATGGCGATTTGGCGTTATTCCGTATTCTGATTCAATCGGCGTGCTTTTCTTCCACAAGTACAGCGAATGGCTACTGGAAGCCGATAAAGTTCACAGCCGGGATAACTTTCTGGACTGGATACGCAACCACTATGTGGATCCCAAAGGAAACATTGAATATGATATCGACAGCATCAATGGCAAAGGTTTTGAAGACAGCAAGTGGAAGGACAGGAGGGTGGCGACGGTTCAAAAGGGGGCAGGTCATTATGTTGTTCGTGGATGGGCGGTGGACTACCGGAGGCTATCCCAGGTGGATTCCCTTCAGGTAGGCATCGGCAAGTCGTTCCACAAAGTCGTATCCACCACACAGCGGCCCGATTTGCCTGCTTTTCTGGGGCTTTCCGGAGCATTGAATCCGCTGTTGGCTTTGGGATGGGAATGTGAATTTGAAGACCCGTATCTGAGTCCTGGTTGTCAGGATATCCAACTGTCCATCGGCGGTTCTGGCTCTGTCAAAACGGTGATCAGAACCCGGATTCAGCTCTGCGTTGAAGAACATTGAAGAAGATATTGTAGAGCTGATCCTCAAGATTGTGCGCAGCGCAGGTTAATCGGTTTAAGGAAAATCCATGAGAAAACGTTTCCCCCTGTTCTGGAAATTATATCCACCATTTCTGCTCATTGTTCTGATTCCGCTTTTGGCGGTAAGCTGGTATGCCGATTTTTCAATGCGCCGTTTTTTTCTGGACCAGACATCCGCCAATCTTGAAGCTAGGGCTAATCTCCTGAAAGACCAGATGACGGATTATCTTCAGGCCGAGGCTTGGAAAAACATTGATCTGTTGTGCAAACGTGCAGGGAAATCCGCTGATATGCGGATCACTGTAATGCAGCTTTCGGGAAAAGTCATAGGAGATTCTGAAGCAAATCCAAATCTTATGGAGAATCATTCGGACCGGCCGGAGTTTGTGAAGGCGATGTCCGGGGAAACAGGCGTTTTCACCCGTTACAGCTATACCCTTCGGGAGTCCATGATGTATCTGGCTATCCCGCTTCTTGATGGCGAAAAGCATATTGGAGTGCTACGGGTTTCAGTCAGTGTCAGCGCAATTGACAGAAAACTGGAGGGAATTCACCGTCACATATCTCTTGGCGGAATAGCAGCCGCTTTGCTGGCGACAGGAGCAAGTCTTCTGTTTTCACGACGCGTCAGCCAACCGCTGGAAATCATCCGTGAAGGCGCGCAGTATTTTGCCAGCGGACAATTATCTTACAGGCTGCCGGTCTTTACGTCAAAAGAGACAGCACTTCTGGCAAGGACAATGAACGATATGGCGGCAAGCCTGGATGAGCGCATGCAGACAATCATTGGTCAGCGAAATGAGCTTGAAGCGATTCTCTCCAGTATGATTGAAGGGGTCATAGCCCTTGATCTGAAAGAGACGATTATCAGCATTAATAATGCCGCCGCCCGGATGTTTTGCCGCAAACATTCTGAACTGATCAATCGGAGCGTTCAGGAAGCCATCCGCAACCCTGATTTCCACCGCTTTATCAGGCTGGCGTTTCGGGACGAAACCTGTCGCGAGGAAGATCTGTTTTTTTACATCAACGGTGAGGCGGTATTGGAGGTTCGCAGCAGCACGCTGAAAAACGCCAGAGGAGAGCGCATCGGGATTCTGATTGTTTTAAACGATGTGACCCGGTTAAGACGCCTTGAGAACGTGCGAAAGGATTTCGCTGCTAACGTTTCGCATGAAATCAAAACGCCGCTGACCGCCATTAAAGGTTTTGTGGAAACACTGAAAACAGGCGCGCTGAATCACCCGGAAGAAGCGGTCCGGTTTCTTGGTATCATCGAAAAACACACCAACCGCCTGAATACCATCATCGACGATCTGATGAAACTCTCCCTTATCGAACAGAAAACAGACAAGAAGGAAATACTTCTGGAAAACCGTCAATTGCTGCCGATTCTGCTGTCTGCCCGCCAAATATGCCAGTCAACGGCCGATGAAAAAGCGATACAAATCATTTTATCCTGTGAAGAAACGCTTTCGATAAATCTTAACACTGCTCTGATTGAGCAGGCATTCGTGAATCTTCTGGATAATGCCGTCAAATACAGCGGGACGGGCGGCAGTATTGAAATTGAGGTGCAACAAAGCAATGCCGAGCTTAGCGTTTCGTTCCGGGATCACGGCATCGGAATTGCGGCAGAACACCTTCCGCGACTTTTCGAGCGGTTTTACCGCGCCGACCCCTCCCGAAGCCGAAAATTAGGGGGAACCGGTCTGGGGCTTGCGATTGTCAAGCATATCGTCAATGCCCATGCAGGAAAGATTACCGTGGAAAGCTCTCCGGGAAAAGGGAGTGAATTTGTTGTCCACATTCCTTATCGGACATCATGACTTTTTCCAATATTCAAATAAAGATTGACAGACCTTGCAAACCAAGACAAAGTCGCAAAGGTGATAAAAGTGAAAATGTAAAATTTCAGGCAAAATATGTAAAATTACTATGACATATTTGACCATCTTCGAGATCAAACCGAGTTATTTAAGGTTATCAATGGTGGCTAATTTGTTGAATGGGATTGCGGCGCAGATTTGTCGGCAGACACCATAACAGACACAGGCGGAATGCTTACGATTGACCATTTTCTGCCGAAAACAAAAGCCGTTTTAAATATTGGAGGAAATCTATGGAACAAATCCAGCAGATTAATAGTTTGAGAGTATATAGTACAATTTTGGGGAATCGACTCTCAATTGTATTACCTAAAAACTTCGACTTTCAGGAAGTAGAAGTAATAATAATACCGAGACAATCGAAATCTGTTTCAAATAACAAAGTTCCCATAGATGATTGGAAAAATGAATTCTTAACGATTTCCAAATGGGATATTTCAGAAGATGAGATAAAGATAAAATCATGGACACTTCCAGAGTATTAGCAGATACATCAGTGATAATAGATTTTCTGAGAAAAGAGGATAAGAAAAAATCAGTTTTATGGAGAATAAGGGAAAGATATGAATGCGCTATGTCAAGTATAACATTCTTTGAGTTGCAATGCGGAGTAAAAACTGAAAGACATGTGGAAGACATTGACAAGCTGTGCAAATGGATAAGAATAATTCCGTTTGACAATGAAATTGCCGATATTTCCTCAATCATATATCAAGACTTGAAGAGAAAAAATGTATTGATAGAATTCAGGGATATTTTTATTGCAGCTACCGCAATTGCTGAGAATCTCTGTGTGGCGACGTTAAACAGAAAACATTTTGAGAGGATAATAGACATCACTTTGCATAAAATTTAGATGGTAAAGTGTTGACGGCATAACCCCGGCATTCAAGTGGACGGGCAAAAAACAATAGCGAGTGTAAAGAATGGACACACTACGAATTCTAATAGTAGATGATGAAGAAGATATTGTAGAGCTGGTGCGATACAATCTGACAGTAGGCGGCTATCGTGTTAGTTGTACCGGGTCGGGAGAAGATGCCATCCGGCTGATCCGCTCTGAACCGTTTGATCTGGTGGTTCTGGATGTCATGCTTCCTGGAATCAGCGGGATCAAGGTTGCGGAAACGCTGCGATCAGATCCAAAATTTCTCAATATTCCCATCATAATGCTGACCGCCAAAAGCGAAGAACCCGATATCGTCTCCGGGCTTGCGCTTGCCGATGACTATGTTACCAAGCCCTTCAGTCCCAAAATTCTGTGTGCACGGATCAGCGCGGTACTCCGGCGTAAAAGCGAACCGTCAGAAAAAGACATCCTCCGCCGGGGCGATATCTCAATTGACATAGGACATCGCAGGGTTGAAGTCTGCGGAGAACCGGCTGAACTTTCCTTTTCAGAATTTCAGATTTTAGTGATATTGAGCAAACGTCCAGGCTGGGTATTTACCCGCTCCCAGATAGTAGATGCAGTCCGTGGCGACAACTATCCGGTAACCGAGCGCAGCGTGGATGTACAGATTGTCGGGCTTCGAAAAAAGCTGGGGCCTTCCTGCGGACATTACATCGAAACTGTGCGCAGCGTGGGGTACCGGTTTAAGGAAAATCCATGAGAAAACACATCTCCTGTTCTGACCACTGCCTCATCAATATGCATCAGGAGGCAGATATGGGTCGTGTCATATTCCTTTACTCAAATCAAACCCGCGTTTAAAATATTGATGGATATATGGAGATTAATATCCTCCCTCATGAATCATTATAAATTCATCTGTCTCAATATTCAGGCCGGATGAACAAAGATAACTTTCAGCCATGTCCGATCCGTACCCTTCATCACTAAAACTACCATGATACAAATGGAAACCCTTATCCAGATATTTTGCACATTGTTCACTAAGGGAATAATCGTCTTCTCTTATTTCCTCCAAGGTACTCTTCGTTGCGCTATGAAGGATAGTATTTGCTATGTCTTGCAATAATTCGCGTAAGGGGTGATTATCTGATATTTGAAAAAGTTCATACAGCATTTTTTTATTCAATTCTTCCTTGCTTGCGATTACAAAGGAAGAACTGGAAGAATTTGTAACAAAATCGAATCGAACTTTCATTTTTCCTCCTGTTATGACAGGCGCAATTAAGAGTGTCTGGTTTAGCCCGTTCTGCAATTTATCTAATTAAATACAGCGACTAATAAAACCTGACATCTTTTTAATTACCCTTTGTTTAGCGATCTAATGGTTTGTTGACATCTTTTTTTCACATAATGTAACTTCAGGCGTTAAAGGACAGCCTCCCATACAGTCATTTCTGTCACTGCATTCAGGGCATGAATACTTCAAAGCTGATCTGAACAATTCAAACGATTGGCTGTTCCAGGCATCCTTAATCATTTTTTCTTTTAAATCTACGCTATATTTCATTTTCTGATCAAAGGAACATGGGGTCATTTTCATATCCGGTCCGATATAGCATGAAAAACGTCCGCCCTCACACGGATCTAAAGTTTTTCTGTCAATCTGTTTGGCATAATTCAACAATCCCGCAACACTGCAACTATCAAATCCAATTTTAAAAGGAAATTTTGCAGAGTTTATCATACTGAAAAAAGGTTTGAGGTTTTTGTCATCATGAGACAGAACATTACCTTGCGTTCCAAGCCCAACAGGCTTATGTAAAAGAAATATGACCGCATTGATGTTTTCAGGAAACCTTTCATTTTTAAGCCTGTCAATTGCTTCAGCAATGGAATTTTTTGATAACACATAATGAATGTTGGTCTTAACGCCTTGGTCGATAAATTTATTGAGGGCTTCAAAGGTATGTTTATGCCGATAAAAAGAAACTGCGACCGCTCCGACATATTTTGCCGTTGCACGGATTTCCTTGTCTGTCAGGTCTAAACCGCTGGTTGTATAATTGGGGACAATCGAATTTTCACGGCAGTAACATAGAATTTCTTCAAAATGTTCATGTTTGTTCGGATCTCCTCGGCCTCCGAGCGCGCATTGCAATGCACTACCTTTGATTTCGTCAATAATCCTTTTGAAATCTGGCAAAGACATATCGTTTTGTTTTATATTCAACCCGTCTTGATAACATTCGATCCCTGAAGAAACACATAAGCGTCTGCGCCCGTGAAGACACTCTCCCATGATACCTATATCAATCAGGGCAGGCATTGACCGCATAAAGGGATCAATGCCCGTGTTTATGTATTTTTTGCTTTGCAAATCCTGCTTTAAAATGTCGGTTCTGAGGTAAAAACCTGTTTTAGGATTAAATATTTCTTTGAAATTATACTGTTTATCATGATAGCTGATCATAATATTCTTCTTCCTGGGTATTTCACAAAAGCAGGGATATCCCAGGTAAATACTCTTTCACATTCTTCCGGTATATTTCGCTGGGTTAACAGGCATCTGCAGTATTGACCTTGTCCTCAATATCAATGATGATTTTCTTATTTTCTGAATCTTTTTGCAACTGAAATTTTCAGTTATTATGTTCCTCCAAGTCCGTGAAACGCTTCAAATCAATAATTATATAATATAATGAATATTTTCTTATCGCTACATCTTAAGCACTACCACATCCTGAAAGACCGGATGACTGGCTCTCTTCAGGCCCGAAGAAACGTTCAAATTTTTTTTAATCCTAATCATTTTCTAACAATTCCCCCTTATACTTCACCTCAAATGGGATATTTCGTTTCCCATGATTGAAACAGAAATGAATTTTGAATCAAAGAGATTGAAAATGAACATTCATCAAAAAGGTATGGAGGAAAAAATGAAAAAAATGAATTGGATTACCTGTATCATGTTATCGGCGATGGTATTCTCGGCTGGTCTGGCGTTTGCCGGAAACATATCCATCAACGGATCTACAACCGTACTTCCGATTGCCCAGAAAGTCGCCGAAGCCTACATGAAAGAGCATCCGGATGTGGCGATTTCAATATCAGGCGGCGGCTCCGGAAACGGTATCAAGGCGCTGATCGACAGAACGACGGACATCGCAAATTCTTCACGTACGATAAAGCCTGAAGAAGCCGAGCAGGCAAAGGCGAAAGGCGCAAACCCCGTTGAGTTCATTGTTGCGTTTGACTGTATTGTACCGATTGTACACGCTGAAAATCCGTTAACAAACATAACCCTGGACCAGTTGAAAGCCATTTATAAAGGTGAGATCAAGAATTGGAAAGAAATCGGCGGGGCGGACAAACCACTTGTGATTATCTCCCGGGATACATCTTCCGGAACTTATGAGGTATGGGAAG
>Ga0194038_1001069_pt1 | contig 11886 bp, 10 predicted proteins | sample JunL226m_MetaG_FD_148630 | JGI IMG/M metagenome (GOLD analysis project Ga0194038, IMG submission 148630) | Anoxic zone freshwater microbial communities from boreal shield lake in IISD Experimental Lakes Area, Ontario, Canada - Jun2016-L227-6m | ecosystem: Environmental > Aquatic > Freshwater >...
ATCCTCGTCCGTTCGCATGACAAATGATGATGGCGCCAGGCCGGATCTGCTGTAAAATTACCTTGGCTATTTCCTTGGAGTCACGGCCCCTTGCCGGATCTCCCGTGACAATGTTCCACTGGATTGCTGGCAAGCCATAACGCTTCAGCTTATCCAAAGCAAGGGGACTACAGGCGCCGTAGGGAAACCGGAAAACCAGGGGTGTTCTGGGGATTTTGTTCATTTCCGATGGGTCGATCTGTTTTGCAATCACTCTTTCCAGGAGCGATTCCCAAAGCAATTCATATTGCACCTGAGTCCAAAGGATCTGGATATCCATGCGGTCGGAGTCAATCATTCTGAAATTGGCATGGCTCCAGGAATGATTTCCGATCTCGAAAAGCGGGTCTGCAATGAGTTGCATGGTTTTGTCAGGATGCGAAAGCATCCACTTCCCACCAGCAAAGAACGTAGCCTTTACGCTGTTCTCCCTTAAATAATTGACAATATCAGCATCATAGCCGGATTTTTCGATTGCCGATTCACAGAGATCAAAGGTCAGCGCAATTACTTTTATTCCGTCACGCGGCTCCACCAGGCGAATGGAATTCTGCAATTCCGGGTTCAGTGGTGCATGGATATTGCCGGGAATCATTCGCTGAGGCGGATTTCTATTGAAAAATGCTGTATGCTTGACTGCAAATTTATCTTCAGGTTTTCCCATCAATTCATCAGGTGTCCAAAGCGCCGATAGAATGATTCGGGAGCCGAATGTGATCCCGCCAGCCGGAGAATGCGCACAGGAAACAGATGCGCCCACTCGGTCCTGCGCAAAGCAATTTGCGATTGAGAACAACAAAAGAAACAAAACCAGCAGGCGGTTATAATCGGGAATTATCCGGTACAATCCAGATATCCGCGCGGACAGGTTTTCCCGATCTTTGTGCAGGAATTCCGGGGACACCTCACTTAATTTTGACATCATTAGCTGTCTCCGGAATTCTCGAAAATTTCATCTATTGGTAGTATCTGCTTACCGTGTCGAATAGTGAGAATCGATATTTGTGTTTTTTCAATATGATAAATGATGCGATAATTTCTGTATATCAACTCTCTAAATCGGTTGTTTCTAATTTCAGGAACAACCCTGCCAATTTCAGGAGAAGATTCTAATTGCTCAACTTTTGAAAATACCGTGTTAATCCATTTTTCTGCAGCGGATGTTTTGTCTTGGGCTATATATTCAGCGATTTCCGAAGCTCTATCAATAGCCAGCGGAGACCAAATAATTTTCATTTTTGAACTCTCTTCAAAACTTTTTCCTTTGCATCTTCATGAGCAACTCCTTGTCCATTTGCGAGTTGATTAAGGGATGTATGAACGTCTGTCAAAAGCTCAAGTTTCTCCTGAATTGCTTCATATTCATAAATATCCAATAAAACGGCAACACTTTTTCCATGCTGCGTAATAATCAAAGGCCTTTTTGTGTCATGAACTTGCTTAATGAAGTTTGCGATACCTGTCCTTACCTCTGATAACGGTCTTATATCTTGATCAATTTTCAATCTTTGCATTTTACACCTCGCAATGTTTCTGAATTATGTACATAATAACGTACAATTTTTAGTGTTTGCAAGGCTTTTCTTCAGGCGATCATTTTGATATCAACCGATAAATTGTACGGGAGGTGGCTGCGGAATTTCCCCCAGGCACTACAAAAGTCAACAGGATCAACACCTGTGTGCTGATTATTCCGATGCTTCAACATCTACAGCCTGGCGCAAAACCCGATCTTTCGCGTCATAGCGCCTTTTGCCCAACACTCCTTACAGAGAAGATCATGAAACTTATCCGGCGTGGCAGGTGTCCCCCACAGTTCGAATTGCCGGGCGGCTACCGCAAAATCGCCGGGAGTAAGGCTATTCAGGCCGCGCACCTGACGTTCCATCGCGGCATCAATAACATCATCTCCACCGAATCGCAACAGTTCCCGGCGGAACATGGCCCATACCTGATCCGGCGTCATCGGATCAAATCTCACTTTAAAGGCAAACCGCCTGATGCTTGCCGGGTCCAGTTTTTCCATCAGGTTCGTCGTACAAATGAATATTCCGTTAAACGCCTCCATCTGGGTCAGCAGCTCATTTTCAAAAAAATCAGAGTTCAATGAATTTTTGGTATTTGTCTGTAATATCGATCCGTATCGAGCCAATACGCAGTATATTAATCCAATCCAGACCCGCATGGTCAGATAAAACGTGATATGATCAGCAATGGTGTTCGTCTTTTATCGGACAATTCATATTCACAGGAATTTGGGAATATGCTTTGATTTAATTGAAACAAAATATTATCGCTGTAATCAGCATAGTCGGGATCATCTTCCTTTAGGTGATTTCCAACAAAGAATACCCCCTAAAAATATGGCTTGATGTCTTTTCATCGCCAAGGGATGTGAAATCAATTCTCTTGGGAAAAATCGTTGATTGGTGAGCGATGATGATGTATCGTGCAGGACTGTGGTACATCACCGTATTTTCAACATGGAGATTCTTAATGAGCATAGAAACTGTCTCACCCATTGATCTTAACCTAATTGCAGCGCCATCACTTCCGGAAACTGAACAACAGATGCCCTTGACATTTTCTCCTGACATTTTGCTTCAAGAGCACATCGCCGATATACGTCTGGCAGCTGCGAAAATGAATGGACCACAGCGTCGTGACTTCATGGCTGAAATGTCATTAAAGTATTGTACAGGTAATGCTCGATTGACTGAACGTGTATTCGGTTGGTCAAGGGAGGCAGTTGAGACAGGTTAGGTGAAAAGCGCACCGGCATTGTGTGTATTGGTTTGCAATCAAGCTGTTGCGGAAATAAACCTTGGGAAGAGAAGTATCCTGAAATCTCTGAATATTTGTGCAAACTTGCCGAAAACCAATCCCAGCAGGATCCTACATTTCAGAGTTCAATAGCATTTACGAGATTGACAGCACAATCTGCTCTGAATGCTTTAAAAGCCTCTTTTCCCGGAAAAATGTAACTATGCTGTAGCTTAAATATTTGTTAACAGACGACTTTTCTTAAAATATGACTTGCTTTTTGGCCAAAAACATAGTTACAAATTCAGCGAATTAGCGAACTGCTCCTCTCGATCCAGGATGCTGACCGTCAGAAATTCCTATCCTTGTGGATGACAAAGATAACAGAGCATGACTATCTCTGCTACGACATCACGTCAATTTCGTCCTACTCAAAGGCCAACGAATATGTCAAGTACGGCTACAACCGAGATGGCGAGCCCCTGCCGCAGATCAACCTCGCCATGCTCTTTGGTCAGAAGAGCTGTCTCCCGGCGTATTACCGCAGGATGCCGGGCAACATCTCGGACGTGGCGACGCTAAGGACGACTATGAAGTCAATGGACTTCCTTGGATCGTCCTCCGTGCATTTCGTTCTTGACAGAGGCTTCTTCAGCCAGGCGAACATCGATGCGGTTCTTGGGCGTCGGCATCACTTCACCATCGCTGTCCCGTCAGGGTTAACGTGGGTAGAGGAGGCTATCGACATGCACTACGAGTCCATCGCTTCGCCCCAAAACTATCAGTCAATCGACGACACTGAGGCGTTATATGTGGCGACAGACTTGCGAAAGTGGGGTGCTGACCAGCGACGTGTTTATCTGCACATCTACTACAACGCTCGGAATGCAGCAGTTGAATTCGACCGTTTCACGCGCAAACTCCTTATGTATAAAGAGGAGGTTGAGTCCGGAAAGCGCGTGAAGGAACACGAAAAAAGCTATGCGAGGTTTCTCATCATCAAGGAAACACCCAAACGTGGGCTACGCGTATCCTTCAATAAGATCAAATAAATATTGATAGGATACAGTTAAAAATGGATAACGGACCGGAAAGTAGTGATGTCCGCGCACAGTTTCTGAAGCGCATCATAGAAGTTAGTGATGCCATTAGCAAACCCATACAGCTCTTGTATTTTCCACCCTATCATAGCAAATACAACCCCATTGAGAGGTGCTGGTGAATTTTAGAACTGAATTGGAATGGTACCTTACTTAGCAGTGTTGATGTCATGACAGAGTGGGCGAAAACTATGCTCTAAAAAGGAATTCACCCCATCGTAGAAACCAGTACGAAAGTTTACGAGAAAGGCGTGATACTCAGTAAATCGGTTATGAGAGCAATTGAAAATTTGACAAAAATGGCCGCAGTATCATAGGGTAAAATTAAATCTAAAACCTGCAATCTGTTGACTAATATATTGAAATTTAAAATAATTTAAATTTATGTTGAAATAGCGGCTGGTCAAAGCAACGGAACATAAAAATATGCAGAGATGTTTTTGCATGATGGCTTCTGCAGACTACAGGTTAAAGTTTAAGGAAACGCAGTTTATAACCTCTCAGAGTATATTCGAATAACTGCTTTCCAAGGTTGACCTTAAAGATAGACCAGCCCAGAAAAAGGGGCGGAAACTGTAACCGTCAATACTTCAGCTCATTATATAATTGGAGGCCGAAACGATAATCATGGTGAAAAATAATATAGAACAAACTACTGTATTGGTTGTGGACGATCAACCAGAAAATATAGAAGTTATATCGAATCCATTACGACCTTTTTTCCGGGTCAGAGCGGTTCGATCCGGTGAACATGCGCTACGTGCCGTAGTTATGGATCCCATACCCGATCTGATACTGCTGGATGTCATGATGCCAAAAATGAACGGTTTTGAGGTGTTAGCGCGACTTCGGGAAAACCCAATAACCTGCCAAATTCCGGTCATATTTATCACTGCACGAGACGCTTATGAAGACGAGCAGCGCGGTTTTGACATGGGTGCGGTCGATTACATCACCAAACCGATTCGCCCGGCGCTTTTAGTGGCACGGGTACGCCTTCATCTTGATCTAAAACAAACTCGTGATCGCTTGTCTGAATATAACACTTTACTTGAAGAGCGAATTCTGGAGCGCACCCGGGATCTCGAACGGTCCCAACGTCAGGCCATGCTATCTGAGAAAATGGCAGCCATCGGATTGCTGATTGCAGGCATTGCCCATGAAATCAATACTCCACTCAATTATGTAAGCAATAATCTGTTTGTGTTAACCGAATATCTGCAGAATATCAGGGAGATGGACTCCGTGTACCATCAGTTAGCTGCGCAGATTTCAAACAGAACCTGCGATGCCCCGAATTCTTCGGACATTCAACGCTTGATGGCTGAAATGCAGGAAAGAGAATCGCATCTGGGTATCCCGCACATCATTGAGGATATTCCCGGATTAATTCGTGAGAGCTGTGAAGGCCTGGATCGCATCAGTAAAATCGTGCGGGATCTGAGGAACTTCTCTCATCCCGGTGAAGATATCGTGAAGCTGGCGGATATCAACAAAAATCTGGACTCAACCCTGGACATGGTCAGGAACGAGTTCAAAAACAAGGCAACCATCATCAAGGATTATGGAAAACTCCCCCAGGTGAACTGTTATCCCCAGCAACTCAGCCAGGTCTTCATGAATCTATTGGTCAATGCGGCCCATGCCATCGAAAAACAAGGAGAAATCCGAATCATCACACGGGAGATAGACGATTATGTCGAAATTTCCATCATCGATACAGGACAGGGTATTCCAGAGAAAAACCTTTCCAGGATATTTGACCCGTTTTTCACGACCAAGGAGATCGGCAAAGGAACGGGACTAGGATTAAATGTGATTTATAACATTGTAAAAAAACATGACGGCTCCATTGATGTAAAAAGTGAATTGGGAAAGGGTACAAAAATTACCATCAGAATCCCTGTAAACGCGCCATTTCTTCAGCACTCCGAAGAACCCCGGTAATGGGGGAGTCATGTCAGGAGCCTTTCCAACAGTGCTTTTTCGTGCTTGAAGATGAGAAGGCCATCATCATTGTCCACGACCTGCTTTTTAAGGGACAACATTTGCTTCCGGTCAATTTGATTGATATTTTCGGATATTTAAACTATCAATGACTGAATCATGTTCCGAATTTGGTTATAGTCTGCTGAAAATGTATCGATCTTTTCCCGCAAGGCTATGCTGGATGACATTATTACACACATAAAACTTCAGGAAAATAATCGCATTATTATGGAAATGGAAAACGAGAATCCGTTAACATTGTTGATCGTGGATGATGAACAAAATATTCTTCTGTCCATGAAACGGTTATTCGCCAGAAGCCCATATCGTCTTCTATTTGCGCAAGACGGCATGAAAGCTCTGGACTGCCTGGGTAAAAATCGAGTGGATCTGATGTTGCTCGATTTGAAAATGCCGGGTATGAACGGAATGGATGTGTTGAAAGTGGTTGTAGATACTCATCCGAATTTAAAAGTCATCTTACTGACGGGACACGGCGGTGTTCAGGATGCCGTGATGGCCATTAAACTGGGTGCCACGGATTTTATTGAAAAATCCGCTTCGCCGGACATGCTCAGGCAGAAGATTGCCCATGCCTATCAAATGTGGCGGATCGAACATGAAAACAGCAAGATGCGTGACCAATTGGCTGCTCATTTCCGGTTTGACGAATTGGTTGGTGATTCTCCCCCCATGATCGAGCTCAAGTCGATGATTGCCAGGATCAGCCCTTCCGAAGTCTCGATTTTAATTCAGGGAGAAAGCGGTACCGGCAAAGAACTTGTAGCTCAGGCAATCCATGCGCATAGTTCCCGGAAATCCGAAGTTTTTATCCCCGTTGACTGCGCCTCCATCAATGAGGCATTGATGGAAAGCGAACTGTTTGGTCACAGCAAAGGTGCCTTTACCGGAGCAGATCAGCCAACCCTCGGGTTAATCCGTTCCGCTGACAAGGGCACTTTGTTTCTGGATGAGGTTGGGGAGCTTCCCTTAAACATGCAGGCCAAGCTGTTACGAACGATTCAGGAGCGTACGGTCCGTCCGGTGGGCTCCACACGAACGATTGCGGTGGATATTCGCATCATATCCGCGACCAATCGCAATCTCTTCGAGTTCATTGCACTGGGTGCTTTTCGCCATGACCTCTATTACAGACTGAGTGCGATGACCCTGCATGTGCCACCACTCCGGAATCGCTGCGATGATATCGTTTCACTCGCCCGCTATTTTATCGAAAAAAATTCTAAAAAAGGTGCCGTTAAAGAACTCTCTGACAAATTACCCCCCTCCTTTTCCGTGAAAAATCATTTTCACGGAAAAGCATCGACTATTTTGATTTTTGGCACACTTATTGCTTAAGCAAGACCCATGTGTCCGCAAACCATTATTCTGGGAAAGAAACATGAAGTCCAGGGACTGTCCCGATTTATCCCTCCGGATCTCAATCCGGTCTGCCAGCTCGAATCCATGCGGGAAATCGAACGGTTGCCGTCTGGCATGAGTCCCAGGCTAATTGTGGCCATCGATTCCTTTCCAGGTGGGATTAACCGGATGTCCAGATGCCCGTGATGGACGGGCTGCGGGCATCAGAGATGAGAGCGGCAATATTTATCAAGGATAATAACAACGGGGAGGTAAGCAGGCAATGATATTTTTCGAAATATTCCCCTGGGATAAGAATTTCGAAATCGGTATCCCGGAAATCGATAAGCAACATAAAAAACTGGTAGAAATTCTCAACAGCTTAGCCGCCCACCTGGCAAACCTTTCCGATTCGGTAAAATTGAACCAGGTCTTTTCCGATCTGGCGGAGTATGCCAATTATCATTTCAAGGCGGAAGAAAGTGTATGGGAATTTTATCTCAAAGAAGACGAATGGTTTAAAGCGCATCAAGGGATCCACCGTACATTTATGGAAAATGTGACCCAATTGAAACAATCGGAAAAGGGGAAATCCGTGTACGAGGTCGTACAGGATATTGTTTCCTTTCTTTCCCACTGGCTTGCTTTTCATATTCTGGACAATGACAAACGGATGAGCCTGGCTGCCAATGCTATTGCGCAGGGGCATACGGTTGAAGAGGCCAAAGCAATTTCTGATGAAACAATGAGCGGTTCGGTAATAAAGCTTATCGAAACGGTGCTGAAGATGTACAGCAGTCTTTCCAGTCGCACGTTGACCCTGATGCAAGAAAAGGTCATGCGGCAGAAGGCGGAACAGATGGTTGAACAGCGTACGGCGGAACTTAAGGAGATAAGTGAATATAACCGATCCTTGTTTTATGCCTCCCCCATCGGTCTGATGCTGTGCGACGAGGAAGGTAAAATCCTGGATATCAATTTGGCGCTGCTTACGATTAGCGGATATTCCAAAAAGGAAAGTGAGGGAATTCGTTATTGGAATATGATTCCCACGGATTCCCATGATCGTGAAAATGAATGGCGCCAATTATTGTCCATAAAAAGCTCCAATGTGCCTCATGAAAAAATGCTGCTACAGAAAAATGGATTACTGGTGCCGGTGTTGGTCAACAAGCTTGTCGTTGTTCAAAAAGGTGTTTCACACCTGTGTGTCTCTATTGAAGATATCAGCATCCGAAAACTTGCTGAAAGAAAACTGATCGAAGCCAAAGAGAAAGCCGAAACCGCTAGCCGGGCCAAGAGCGAGTTCCTGGCCAACATGAGTCACGAAATCCGAACACCCATGAACGCCATCATCGGCTTTGCCCACCTGATAAAGTGCGATCCACTGTCGTCCAGGCAGATTGAACAGCTCGACAAGTTGTCGAACGCGGGCCGGCACCTGCTGCAGATCATCAATGACATCCTCGATTTCTCCAAAATCGAAGCCCACAAGATGACATTGGAGACCCAGGACTTCGAGCCCGCGAGGGTAATCGATCGAATATGCAGCATGGTTTCAGGAAAGGCGGTGGAGAAGCATCTGGACCTGATGGCTGACCTGGACATTATCCCTGTTATGCTGCGGGGCGACGGGCTCAGGTTGGGCCAGATCCTGCTCAACCTGGTGACCAATGCCGTAAAATTCACGGAAAAGGGCGGCATCACCATCCTTGGCCGCCTCGTGAGTGAGAAAGACAACAGGGTGATTCTGCGCTTCGAAGTGCGGGACACGGGTATAGGAATGACCCGTGAGCATATGGAGCACATTTTCCACGCCTTCGAGCAGGCCGACAGCTCCACCACGCGCCGCTTCGGGGGGACGGGCCTCGGTCTTGCCATCAGTAAGCGGCTGGTCGATCTGATGGACGGGAGAATGGGGGTTGAGAGCCAAATCGGTCAGGGCACCCTGTTCTGGATGGAAATCCCGTTTGAAAAGTCCTCGAAGAAACCCGCACGGCATATGGATATGAAGTCGTTCAAGGGGATGCGAGTACTGGTGATCGATGACCTGGAAGACTCCCGTGAAATCGTATCGGCCATGCTGACCCGGCTCGGGTTGCGACCTGACACGGCAGACTCGGGGGAAGCAGGACTTGATGCGGTGCTCAAGGCCGACAGTACCGATGATCCATACGAGTTGGTGATCATCGATTGGAAACTGCCCGGCTTGAACGGCATCGAAACAGCGCATAGACTCCAGGCGCTGTCCCTTGCGAAACGTCCGGATTACCTGATGCTCACCGCCTATGGAGACCAATTACCCCGGCAGTTAGCCCAGCAGGCCGGTCTTAGCGGGATTTTGACCAAACCCGTGACACCCTCGATTCTCCATGACGCCCTGGCGGAAATGATGGGCAAATCCTCATTTTCCGAGCTTGGGCCTGTGGATGGTAGGATAGAACTGGAACTGAGCAAACGGCATGGCTCTCAAATCCTTCTGGTAGAAGACAACGCTATCAACCGGGAAGTGGCCTGCCAGTTGCTGGAGTCGGTAGGGATGCGAGTCAGTGTTGCCGAAAACGGTGGGGTTGCTGTCGAGATGGCCGCCAATGACTTCTATGACCTGATTCTTATGGATATCCAGATGCCCGAGATGGATGGACTGCAAGCTACTGAGATTATTCGCCGCCTTCCGGGGTGGGAAACCGTTCCAATCGTAGCCATGACCGCCAATGTTTTTGAAGAGGATAGCACCAGGTGTTTGCAGGCCGGGATGAACGACCATCTGGCCAAACCCGTGGAGCCGCAAAGGCTCAATGAGGTTCTGGTGAAATGGCTGCCGGTGCGTCATGAGGAAATCGGGCCAATCGCAATGAAAAACACCCGCACCGGATCGGAGCCTGAAGGTGCCTCAAATCAGGTGCTTTTTCTCAAAGAGATCGAGGGACTGGATGTGTCGGCCGGCTTGCGGCACCTGTCGGGTGATGTAGACCGATATGTATGTCTTTTGGGCCGGTTCGCCGAAACGCATGGAAACGATGCGGCCCTGCTCTCCAATCTTATAGATGGCGGGGATCTGGATGCCGCTCGCCTGCTCGCCCATGCGCTCAAAGGTGTTGCGGGAACACTGGGCCTCAAGCGGGTACAGCAGCTTGCCTCTGAATTGGAAAGGGGGGCGAAGCCCGGCGTCGAAGCCGATAAGCTCCGAAGCTCTCTTGAAATGTTGGCATCGGAATCAGGCCGCCTGCTGGATAGCCTGAGCCCGGTGCTGCAAGGTGCCAGGGAGGAGGAGAAAGCAAAAGCCGTGGACTGGTCCAGGGTAGCCGAAGTTCTTTCACAACTCGAGCCATTGCTCGCCACCGATAATACTTCAGCCAGCGATCTGATCGAACAAATCAGTCCCTTGCTGTTTGAAGCCCTTGGCAAGGAGGCCAAACAGCTTGAGAGACAAATCCTGGACTTTGATTATGCTGACGCCTTGCAAACCCTGCACTCAATCCTGAAAGCGGTTCCTATCCGGGAGGAGAAGCAATGAGCATGAGGTTCATGAACTGGGGAGGAGGAATAATGAAGAAATCAACAATCTTGATCGTAGATGACACTCTGGAGAAACATCTTCCTTGAGCTTGCCGATTGAAAACTGCGGCTGCCTGGATGCAACCGTCCTGGAAGATATCCGAAAATTTGGCAATGGATCTACGGGTCTGCTTAAAAAAGTTTTAACCAATTTATTGAATGCACTCCGGATCGAATTGCAGACTTGGCCGGGGAACGATTGCATTCGATGCACCGGGGCAACTGGCCCGTATCGAGTCCGAATTTCGGATGGTGGTGACGGCTCTTGAATCCATCATCATGCACGATGCCCAGTCGGATCCGCCCCCCCTGAAGCGCATGCGGACGCTATCGACGGTTTGCGGGTGGAGGACCTGGATACAATCCGAATCAACGTATCTTTAAGTCTTTGTAGCAATGAATTCAAAACTATTACAAAAGGAATCGGGAAAACACCATGAGCAAATCAACAATTCTTATTGTCGATGATGAACCTATAAATCTGGTAGTCCTGAACCAGCTTCTGACAACGAATTATTTGGTACAGGCATGTAAATCGGGCGAGCAGGCGATTCGAAACGCCGCCAGAGAACCGAAACCGGACCTGATTCTGCTGGATGTCATGATGCCGGGCATGGACGGCTATACCGTCCTTTCCCGTCTGCGGGAAAATGAAAAAACCCGGGACATACCGGTCATCTTCGTTACGGCTCTTGATGATGAAATAGATGAAGAGCGCGGCTTTGAACTCGGCGCGGTGGACTATATCGCCAAGCCCATCAAACCTGCCATCGTGAAAGCACGGGTGATGGCGCATCTGGAAATCAAACAGGCCCGTGACCGGTTAAAAAACCAGAATGCATGGCTGGAAACCGAAGTGGCGCGTCGCATACGCGAAAATCTCATGATTCAGGATATCAGCCTGTGCGCTTTGGCGCAACTGGCCGAAACACGCGACTCCGACACCGGCAAACATATTTTACGCACCCAGGCTTATGTTGAGGCACTTGCCCGAAAATTGCAGTCCCACCCGCGTTTCTCATCCGAATTGGACGAACTCCACCTGTCCCGTATCGTCAAGGCTTCCCCATTGCAC
>Ga0194038_1001072_pt1 | contig 11863 bp, 11 predicted proteins | sample JunL226m_MetaG_FD_148630 | JGI IMG/M metagenome (GOLD analysis project Ga0194038, IMG submission 148630) | Anoxic zone freshwater microbial communities from boreal shield lake in IISD Experimental Lakes Area, Ontario, Canada - Jun2016-L227-6m | ecosystem: Environmental > Aquatic > Freshwater >...
TCACGCCAGCCATTTAAGACACGGCGCCCAAATAGGACTACCCACCAGAAGGCAGAGACTCCGAAGATATAAAGCATCAGGTCTGCTAAATAAGCTCCAAAACGCCCTCCAAGGTTCCTAGGGGTCTCAAAACTAGCATGGGACCAGGCTGGGTCAGCCTTGGAATACGTCAGCAAAATAGCAAATAAGCCTAGGCATAAACCTAGGGAGATGAACCAGCGAGCCTCCAGCAGAAGGCGGGGCATCCTACCCTGCCCATCCATCTCTGGGGGCTGGGGAATTTGGGACTTTGGATATACGGTTCTCGCCATGTTCTGCTGATTGTAAACAAGCAAACCTATAATTTGGGTATGACTACAAATACCCCAAAACACTCCAAAGTTCTCATCCTGGGTTCTGGCCCTGCTGGCTATACCGCTGCAGTCTATGCGGCCCGAGCCAATTTACAGCCTACCCTCATTACTGGCTTGGCTCAAGGGGGTCAATTAATGACCACCACCGACGTTGAAAACTGGCCTGCCGATCCTGATGGCGTCCAAGGGCCTGAGCTCATGGAGCGCTTTTTAAAGCATGCGGAGCGCTTTAATACCGAGATCATTTTTGACCATATTCATACAGCGGCCCTCAAGGAAAAGCCAATTCGCTTAGTGGGTGACTCTGGAATCTATACCTGCGATGCCTTAATTATTTCTACTGGTGCCTCTGCGCAATACCTTGGCTTACCTAGTGAAGAGGCCTTCATGGGTCGCGGTGTTTCTGGTTGCGCCACTTGCGATGGCTTCTTCTATCGCAATCAAGATGTTTGCGTCGTTGGTGGTGGCAATACTGCCGTTGAAGAAGCGCTCTACCTTACGGGTATTGCTAAAAAAGTCACTGTGATTCATCGTCGTGACAAATTTCGCGCTGAACCCATATTGAATGATCGCCTCATGGCTAAAGTTGCTGAAGGCAAAGTAGAACTTAAACTCAACTCAACCTTAGATGAAGTCCTCGGCGATGAAAAAGGTGTGACTGGTGTGCGCATTAAAAAACAAGATGGCAGTACCGAAGATATCGCCGTGACTGGCGCCTTCATTGCCATTGGCCACAAGCCCAACACCGAACTCTTTGTTGGTCAGTTAGATATGCACAATGGCTACATCAAAACGCATTCAGGATTAGAGGGTAATGCCACTGCTACCAACATCCCCGGTGTGTTTGCCTCTGGCGATGTGCAAGATCATATCTACCGCCAAGCCATCACCAGTGCTGGCACAGGCTGTATGGCTGCATTGGATGCGCAGCGCTATTTAGAAACATTAGATTAAGTATTAATTAATTTAGAAATAAAAAACGCCTAGCATTGCTAGGCGTTTTAGTTTCTTGCTGTGCGTTACTTTTCTTAGCGACTGACCACTGGTAACAATGGCACGATCAGTAAAGCCACGATATTGATAATCTTAATCAGTGGGTTTACTGCAGGACCAGCCGTGTCTTTGTAGGGGTCGCCTACAGTATCACCAGTCACTGCTGCTTTATGTGCTTCAGAACCTTTGCCGCCGAAGTTACCTTCTTCGATATATTTCTTAGCGTTATCCCAAGCACCGCCACCAGTACACATCGAGATCGCGACAAACAAGCCGGTCACGATCGTGCCCATAAGGAGGCCACCCAATGCAGCAGGACCTAATAAGAGCCCAACTACGATCGGTGCAACTACTGGCAGTAGAGAAGGAATAATCATTTCTTTAATGGCTGCAGAAGTCAGCATATCGACTGCCTTGCCGTATTCAGGCTTAGCAGTGCCTTCCATGATTCCAGGGATATCGCGGAACTGACGGCGCACCTCTTCCACAACTGCACCAGCACAACGGCCAACTGCTTCCATCGCCATCGCACCAAACAAATAAGGAATCATGCCGCCAATAAAGAGTCCAATGATCACCATGTGGTTAGACAAGTCAAAGGATACTTGTTGGCCAATAGCCTCTAATGCATGGGTATAGTCGGCAAATAGTACGAGTGATGCCAAGCCAGCTGAACCAATGGCATAGCCTTTAGTTACTGCTTTAGTAGTGTTACCAACAGCATCTAATGGGTCCGTAATATCACGCACCGCTTGTGGCAAGCCAGCCATCTCAGCAATACCACCAGCGTTATCGGTAATCGGACCATAAGCATCTAGTGCAACGACGATACCTGCCATCGATAACATGGCGGTTGCTGCAATCGCAATGCCGTACAAACCAGCCAACCAATACGCTGCATAAATGGCGGCACATACGAAGAGCACTGGATATGCAGTGGACTTCATGGAGATACCTAGGCCTGCAATGATATTGGTGCCATGACCTTTAGTAGAAGCCTCAGCAATATGCTGTACTGGCTTGAACTGAGTACCGGTGTAGTACTCAGTAATCCATACCAAACCTGCAGTCAAGACAAGACCAACTACTGTAGAGCCAAATAAGCGCCACTGACTACCAGGAATACCCAAAGCATCGTCAGGCATGATGAAGTTAGTAACGAAGTAGAACGCTACTAATGACAATACACCTGCAATGATTAAGCCTTTATACAAAGCAGGCATCACGTTGCGCATACCAGGCGTTGCTTTTACAAAAGAGCAGCCAATGATGGAAGCAATGATGGAGACGCCGCCCAATACCAATGGATAAATAATGGCAGCTACCGGTGCAGCAGTAATCATCAAGGCACCGAGTACCATCGTGGCAATCAGTGTCACTGCATAAGTTTCAAATAAGTCAGCTGCCATGCCTGCGCAGTCACCTACGTTGTCACCTACGTTATCGGCAATCACTGCCGGATTACGCGGATCATCCTCCGGAATACCTGCTTCGACTTTACCAACCAAGTCTGCGCCAACGTCAGCACCTTTAGTAAAGATGCCGCCGCCAAGACGGGCAAAGATAGAGATCAATGAAGAGCCAAATGCCAAGCCAATCAATGGATGCAATACAGCCGAGAGATCTTGTCCTGCGCCAATAGAGACGAGGAACATAAAGAAGAGTCCAACACCCAAGAGGCCAAGTCCAACTACAAGCATGCCGGTAATTGCACCACCTTTAAATGCCACATTGAGTGCCTCGTTCATGCCTTTGGTCGCCGCTTCAGCTGTACGCACGTTTGCGCGAACTGAAACGTTCATACCAATAAAGCCACATGCTCCAGATAGGACTGCACCAACCACGAAACCAATTGCGGTAGCAAAGTCTAGGAAGAGAGCCATGAGGATAGCAAGAATTACCCCAACTACAGCAATCGTTTTATATTGGCGCGATAAATAAGCGGCAGCGCCCTGCTGAATCGCCTCTGCAATCTCCTGCATTTTGGCGTTGCCCGTACTTTGCTTCAAAATCCAGCTGCGCATCACAAAACCGTAAATCACGGCCAGGACACCACACGCCAAGGCAAAATACAAGCCTATAGTGACATTACTCATGCTTGAACTCCCTAAAGTTGGTCTTTTTTGTTTTCACATCCAGCATTTAAATCGCCCTAGTTCTTAAAGCTTTAAACTAGGGCTCTAAAGCTGTAACAGTATGAATCAGAATCACCCCATAGCCTGTTTGCTAATATCAGGGTATTTACTAATCACCATTTGGAGTATTTATGAGTTTGGACAACGTCAAGCCAGGAAAAAAGATCCCTGAAAGCTTTAACGTCATTATTGAAATCCCTATGAATGCGGATCCAATCAAGTATGAGGTAGATAAGGAAAGTGGCGCTATTTTCGTAGACCGTTTTATGGGTACTGCAATGCACTATCCATGTAACTATGGCTATATCAATAAAACCATCGCTGGTGACGGTGATCCTGTTGATGTTCTGGTGATTACCCCATTTCCACTCATTCCAGGCGTTGTTGTAAGCTGCCGCGCAATTGGATTACTCAAAATGGAAGATGAAGCTGGACAAGACGCTAAATTGTTAGCAGTTCCGGAAGATAAGATTTTGCCAATCTATACCCACTGGCAAAAACCAGAAGACATCAATCCTTTGCGCTTGAATCAAATCCAACACTTCTTTGAGCACTACAAAGATCTGGAGCCTGGTAAATGGGTCAAAGTACAAGGTTGGGGTGGGGTTGCTGATGCACATCAAGAAATTTTGCAAGGCATCGAACGTTATAACAAAGAACATCAATAATTTTTAAGCTTAGTTCTTAATATAGGTCTTGTGAATCGAAGTGAGTGTGCAGAAAATTGCCCTAGCCCAAATGAACCCATTACTGGGTGATCTGGCTGGTAACGCGCAACTGATTTGCAAAGCCGCTCAAGATGCCTTTACTCAGGGTGCCAAACTCGTAGTTAGCCCTGAGCTTTCGCTTACTGGCTATCCCCCTGAAGATTTATTACTACGCCCCGCTTTTATAGAAGCAGCCCGGCAAGAGCTTGAGCATTTAATGCAAGAGCTTGCTCAATATAAGGGGCTTACTGTCGTTGTAGGCCATCCAAAGCAAACTGCTTCTGGTCTACAAAACTATGCGTCCGTTTTGCAAAACGGCAAGATCATTGCGGGTTATGCCAAACAAGAATTACCCAACCACGAAGTATTTGATGAGGTGCGCTACTTCGTGCCCGGCAAAGAGCCCTGTGTATTTGAATGCGAAGGTATTCGTTACGGCTTAATACTTTGTGAAGACGCATGGCATGCTGGTCCTGCTAAACAAGCACATACTGCTGGCGCGCAAGTACTAATTGTTCCAAATGCATCACCCTATCACCTGAAAAAAGAAGCGCTGCGGATTGAAGTGCTGCGCAGCCATATCGTTCAAACCAAAATGCCTTTGGTCTATGTCAACTCTGTGGGCGGACAAGATGAGTTGGTATTTGATGGGGGCTCGTTTGCATTAAATAGTCAGGGTGATGTTGTTATGGCCATGCCACAATTTGAGGTGGGTCTTGGTTTTGTCAACATCAGTGCCGCGGGTCAACTAGAAAAAGGTAATATCGCCCCACCCCAAAGTGTTGAAGCCCAAGCTTATCAAGCGCTCGTTCTGGGAGTGCGTGACTACGTTACCAAGAACCGCTTTCCTGGCGTCATCATTGGCTTGTCTGGGGGTGTGGATTCTGCCTTGGTATTAGCGATTGCAGTTGATGCCCTAGGCTCTGACAAAGTACGAGCAGTCATGATGGCATCACGCTATACAGCAGATATCTCTTGGATTGATGCACGTGAGCTAGCCAAGAATTTGGGTGTGCAATATGATGAGATCCCAATTAGCGGTCCAGTGGACGCACTTGAAGAATCTTTAGCGGCACAGTTCAAAGGTTTAAAAGTAGACGCTACTGAAGAGAATATTCAAGCTCGTGTTCGTGGCACGCTGCTCATGGCCCTCTCTAACAAAACTGGCCGCCTGGTTTTAACTACCGGCAATAAGAGTGAGATGGCTGTTGGTTATTGCACACTATACGGCGACATGGCTGGTGGCTTTGCAGTGATTAAAGATATTGCTAAGACTTTAGTGTATCGACTTTGTGAATACCGCAACACTATTGCACCGGTTATTCCAGAGCGCATTTTGACGCGCGCGCCATCAGCTGAGTTACGTCCCGACCAAACCGATCAAGATAGCCTACCTTCGTATGAAGTTTTGGATGGCATCGTAGAGCGCTATATAGAGCAGAACCAATCCATAGCCGAAATCATTGCTGCTGGCTTTGATCCCGAGAGCGTGGAGAAGGTTACACGCCTCATCAAATTAAACGAATATAAACGGCGCCAAGCGCCTCCTGGAGTACGTGTCACTACACGTGCCTTTGGCCGTGATTGGCGCTACCCAATCACCTCGCAATTTAGGGCCTAAAAATCGATAAAGATGCTTGTTTTGGGCGATATCTTTCAGTTCTAGGTATGATTACTGCATTAGGGGGAATAAATGAAATTAATTACATCGATCATTAAACCGTTCAAACTCGACGAAGTTCGTGAAGCATTGGCTGAGGTTGGCGTTACTGGCTTAACCGTTACCGAAGTTAAAGGCTTTGGGCGTCAAAAAGGTCATACTGAACTTTATCGTGGCGCTGAGTACGTAGTCGACTTTTTGCCAAAGGTAAAAGTAGAAGCGGTAGTTCCTAGCGATCGTCTTGAGGCTGCCATTGAAGCTATTACGAAAGCTGCACATACCGGCAAAATTGGTGATGGAAAGATCTTCGTCACTGCAGTTGAGCAAGTGATTCGGATTCGCACTGGCGAAACAAACGAATCCGCAGTTTGATGGCTTTCAAAGCCCCTACAGATTTTTAGCGCAACTGAGAATCTGTTGCGGCTGCCGGCTGACTCAGTTCAGCCGCCTCTAAAATAATCGTCTTGCCAGCAGCGCTACCTGTTCGCACCTTAGCGCCTTGAAAATACAAATCCACCTGATTTAAACCCAAGGTCAAGACTTTAAAAGGTGGCTTACCGTAAATACTGGCGCCTACCCCAGGCTCAAGCGTTTTATTTTGGGTTTTACCAGTCGCATCCGTGACACATACTGTTTGTGGAGCCTTCGATTGCACGTAAACCATATCGCCCGCCTTTTTAGGAGCCTCAGGCTTGTAAGTCACCACTGACACATCCACTGCTGGACATTCTGAAGAAACTGCTGCAGCTGTGGCAACAGGTGCAGCAGCCTCTACTGCAGGAGTTGAGGCTTGAGCTGGTGCAGCAGGCTTGGCTTCCTCTACTGGGGCTGTAGCTGGCTGCGCCTCTTGTACTGCCTCTGCCACCACAATTTCTTCTTTGACTGGCTCGGGAAAAAATAGCGGGCGTAAGTTGACGATTGAAAATAATACTGCAGCAGCGATACCCACTAAAACAAAGAGTTTCTTTTTCGGATTGCTTTTTGTAGCCGCATTACTGTTCTCAAAGAGTCTTACCGGCTCTGGATTTTTTTTGATGAGGATTTTGGGTGTCTCCTCCACTTTCTGTGGCTTGGATATTTTTTCTGGTGCAACTACTTTTTCTGCCTTATCAAATGCTTGCTCTACTTCTTTTTCAGGGATACTTTTTACGAGTGGAGTTTTGTCACCAAAATCAAAAGCATCCTCTTCTTTTAATTTGAGTAGGGCTGCAACTTTCTTTGCAGCCGTGACCTTAATTTGGGCGCCATAGTAAGAGCTGGTCTCACCATTTTCTATCTGCTCAATTTGCCGCACAGAAAGACATGCCATACCAGATAATTCTTTCGTACTTAAACCAAGACCTTCTCTAGCCTTAGTAAACGCTTCTTTACGAATCTCTGGTAGCTTGCTTGGCTTATTCACGATTAATCAAGGGTCTCTTATAAAGAAATAGCGAATTTCATACTAATCCCAAAATATTGCAACAGTAATTCGCTGCGTGGCTAATGGGTTAAAGGGTGATTCTCAAGATCTGACTCAAGATACTTCTTTACTAAAGTTTGGACTGAATCCACGTGCATCTTCTCCATCACTCTAGACTTGTGAACCTTGATTGTGGCATCAGTTGTGCCCAACTTCACAGCAATATCTTTATTTAAAAGGCCTTTGACAAGCAAAACACAGACTTCACGCTCCCTAGGGGTCAAACTTGCATAATCTTTGCGAGTCTCCACATCCAAAGAGACGCGCTTGAGCTGACGGTTATCAAACTCAAGCGCTTCTGCCACAGCCCTTAATAACTCTTCTAAATTAAAGGGTTTGAATAAGAAATCCACTGCGCCCTTTTTGAGTCCTTGAACGATCTGATGAGGGTGACTTTGACCGCTAATAAAGATGATAGGAGTCTTGCGCCCCAATTTATCCAGTTTTTCCTGCAAATCTAAGCCAGTCACATCGGGCATCTGCATATCCAAAAGTATGACGGCTGGAGCTACTGGGACAGACTTTTCGAGAAAAGCAGCTGCATTAGCGAAATCATCGACCAAGTAACCCAAATCCCGCAGCATCCTTGTTAAAGACACTCGCATGGATTCATCATCATCAATAAGGTAGATATGTCCGACTTTAGTCATTGAATTCAAAGGGAAAAGTAAATGATGGCTTAATGTACTTCGGTAAGTTTCAATAAGCTATTAGCTTTATGGCTAATAATGTCAATGTAAATCAATTCATTTTTCAGTTTTTTAGTATTGCAATGCAACATAAATATAGCTTAACTGTACTCAAGCGCTAGCAAAGTCTTTAATCTGATCTCACGGCACAATAGAGCCTTTCGAAACATCCCTTTTCTGGAGTAATAAGCATGAAACGCCTCAATGAACGCTCACGTATGGTCACCGAAGGAATTGCACGTGCACCTAACCGTTCGATGTATTACGCAATGGGTTATCAAGAGAAGGATTTCTCAAAGCCAATGGTGGGCGTTGCCAATGGCCACTCCACCATTACCCCCTGTAATAGTGGACTACAAAAATTAGCCGATGCTGCTGTCAATGCACTTGAAGAGGCTGGCGCAAAAGCGCAGCTTTTTGGCACCCCTACTGTTTCCGATGGTATTGGCATGGGCACTGAGGGTATGAAATACTCCCTCGTCTCTCGCGAAGTGATTGCTGACAGCATTGAAGTTTGCGTCAATGGTCTTTGGCAAGATGGTGTAGTAGTGATTGGTGGTTGCGATAAAAATATGCCAGGCGGCATGATGGCAATTGCCCGCACCAATGTTCCTGCCATTTATGTTTATGGTGGCACGATTAAACCTGGTCACTACAAAGGTAAAGAGCTCAATATTGTTTCTGCATTCGAAGCAGTTGGTGAATTTACTTCTGGCAGATTAAGTGCAGAAGATTTAAAAGGTGTTGAAGAGAATGCTTGTCCAGGTAGTGGTTCTTGTGGTGGCATGTACACCGCAAATACGATGAGCTCCTCTTTTGAGGCCCTTGGAATGAGCCTGCCCTACTCCTCAACTATGGCTAACGTGGATGAGGAGAAAGTGGTCAGTGCAGCTGAATCTGCTCGCGTCCTGGTGGAAGCAATCAAAAATAATTTACGTCCACTCGACATCATTACTAAAAAATCGATTGAGAACGCAGTGAGCGTCATCATGGCGGTAGGCGGCTCAACCAATGCAGTACTGCATTTCTTGGCTATCACCAGTGCTGCAAAAATTGATTGGACGATTGATGACTTTGAACGTATTCGTCAGCGTGTTCCTGTCATCGTCGATATGAAACCCTCTGGCACTTATTTAGCAACTGACTTACATCAAGCTGGCGGTATTCCACAAGTCATGAAAATCCTTTTGGATGGCGGATTACTTCACGGTGATTGCATGACCATTACTGGCAAAACGATTGCAGAAGTATTAAAAGACATTCCATCAGTGCCGCGCGCAGATCAAAAAGTGATTCGCACTTTGGATAACCCTTTGTATAAACAAGGTCACTTGGCCATTCTGAAAGGCAATATTTCACCTGAAGGCTGTGTTGCTAAGATCACTGGACTTAAGAATCCTTCCATCACTGGCCCGGCCCGTGTATTTGACTCGGAAGATGACGCCATGGCAGCCATCATGGCCCAAAAGATCAAAGATGGTGATGTTGTCATCATTCGCTATGAAGGTCCCAAAGGTGGTCCTGGTATGCGCGAGATGCTTGCCCCCACCTCTGCTCTCGTAGGTCAGGGCCTAGGAGAGTCCGTAGGACTCATCACAGACGGTCGATTCTCTGGTGGTACTTGGGGGATGGTTGTCGGTCACGTAGCTCCTGAGGCATATGTAGGCGGCGTGATTGCCCTTATTAACGAAGGTGACTCAGTCACCATCGATGCACATAAGCTGCTTATTCAACTCAATGTGAGTGAAGAGGAAATTGCCAAGCGTCGTGCGGTTTGGAAGCAGCCTAAGCCACGCTACACTCGCGGCTTGCTAGCGAAGTACGCTAGCCTTGCTAGTAGCGCTAGTAAAGGTGCCGTGACAGATCTCAATTTAGATTTAACTTAAGTTCATCAAGCAATAAAACAAAAGCCCCTGCATAAAACCAGGGGCTTTTTTATTGGGAATAAGTAATGCTTAGTGCTTAATAGCTCCGCTATTGCCCATTGCATTCACAGGCATCTTTACCTCTAGCTCACCAGCCTTAGCAAATTTGAGCTTTACAGGAACGGTCTCTCCTGCTGCAAAGGGTCCTTTAAGGCCCATGAACATAAGATGCAAGCCCCCTGGCTTTAATTCCACTGTACCTCCTGCAGGTACAGCGATATCTTTCACTTGGCGCATCTTCATCACATTACCTTCCATCGCCATTTCGTGTAATTGCACTTCACCAGCAGCAGGTGAGCTAGCAGATAGCAACTGATCCACACTAGCGCCCTTATTCTCAATCTTCATAAAACCACCAGCAACCTGTTGTCCAGGAACAGTGGCGCGGGTGTAGGCATTTTCAACTTTGATGGCATTGGTCGTAACGGTTTGCGACACATTCTGTGCCAGCGCCGAAGTACTAAAAGTAATTCCTAGCACAGTACATATGACTACGAATAGATTTGATTTCATTTCATTCCCCTTTTTGATTCATTTTAAAACCCGAGATGCTTTCCGAGATCTTTTTCAAATTGTGCTTGCTCGCTCATGCGTACAAAAAACCCAATAGGCACTTCTTTGTTTGCACTTTTTAATGCAAGATCGCGCCTACCTGTACCACTGCGATATAACTTTGTCCAAACAGTATTAAATTCATCAGTCTGAATCTTCCCGCCCCAACTTTTTTCAACCAATAACTGCTTTCCATTGATAGTGATCTTTTCATAATCTAAGGCATGACGTGAATACACATATAAAGCAATCGTTAAAGCTGTAATCTCAATCGCAGTAAAGATGATGATCATCCAAACTCCAATGAATAAAAAAGAACCTGCAACTAAAAGCGAAAAGCTAACAATCGATAAATAGAAAAGGCCCACCTGTCTAGGTGAGAATGAGCAGTTTCTCTTCATTAGCCAGGTATGCATTACGATGCTCGCTTCTTGGTAGCTCTTTAAGAATGTTAACTACCAATAGATAATTGGGACTGCAACTGCTGAAAATTAACGAGCCCAGTTTTTCGCGTTGCCTTCCCATTTCTATCAATCAAAATCGTAGTCGGTGTTTCGCCCCGCCATTTAGGATCAATCTCGTAACGCAAACGATCATCAAATGGCGCTGCTACGTAATAGTTATTGGCCTTTTCAAGACCAGCCTTGTTCAGCATCTTTTGCATGCCGTCAAGAGAAACATCATCTACCTGAATAAAAATAACTTTGGCATTTTGATGTGCTTTTAAAAAGTTACCCCATTGTGGCATTTCTTTGATACAAGACGGGCATGTAACACCCCAAAAATGAATCGCAACTGGTGCGCCATTTGCGGTCTTTACTAAGCTAGACCAATCACCACTCTGATATGGCTTCAGGATGACATTATCAGCAAGCGTTAGGTTGACTAATCCAACAGCAAGGGCAAAGGCGAGTAGATATTTTTTCATTGTTTTGGTCTAACTTGAATCAATTGATATCCATCAACTCTGGTGAGCCAGGATAAAAATACGGTATCACCTTGATTGACTAATAAGGGATGATCACTATATCCATTTGTTTTAGAAACCACTTGCGGCATACTCCACGTTTTTCCATCATCGGCTGATTGCTTAATGTAAACCAATGATTGAGTGCCATTAAACTCTTTCCAAGCTAGCCAAACCTGTTGACCCAAGGCGAAGATATACGGCCTGGAGACATTAGCTCCTTCTGCCCCAATTCTGGAGGGCTTAGAGTATGTTAAACCTTGATTAGTGGAGCTTGCATAAAAGACCCCAGAGCGCTTGCTCCCTTGGGTATACCAAGCCACATGGAATTTTCCAGAACCAGATACTGCAATAGATGGGCCATGATGCGGGCAAGCATCGGTCTTCCAGTCATCATCTGCTACCCTGCGAATCGGCTCA
>Ga0194038_1001075_pt1 | contig 11838 bp, 12 predicted proteins | sample JunL226m_MetaG_FD_148630 | JGI IMG/M metagenome (GOLD analysis project Ga0194038, IMG submission 148630) | Anoxic zone freshwater microbial communities from boreal shield lake in IISD Experimental Lakes Area, Ontario, Canada - Jun2016-L227-6m | ecosystem: Environmental > Aquatic > Freshwater >...
GAGTCCATGCAGATTGTCGCCTTTCATGCCATGAAGCTTCAGCAACTGTCATCCGGCGGTTTTCAGTGTACCGTTTTCATCTTTAGCTTTTTCAGATAAGCCTCTATTTCCTCCGGCGCAAGGCCCTCCAGCCTGTCCTTTGGCGCGAGACCCCTCAGCCTGTCCTTTGGCGCAAGGCCCTCCAGCCTGTCCTTTGGCGCGAGACCCTTCAGCCTATCCTCCGGCGTGAACATCGACAACACTTCATCGGGATTCAGTTCTGGCAGATGTGCCTTCACATAGTCCTTCCTAAACTGTTCCATGGTATATGGCATAGCGATTCCCTCCAGTGAATTTTGCGATAGTTCACATAGTGTCCGACCAATTCCTCCAGCGCCCACGCATTCAACGATTGCCGTTTAGATTTATAGCTAAGCATGTTATGACTTGACAGATTGTCAAATCCATCACATATCCCCGAAAGATTAGCCTCCTCGTCTTTCCGCTCTATGATCACAACGTCCAGATACTGTCGCTTCTGGGAAAGGTCCTTCTCCAGCTCCACCCGAAAACCCCGGTCCGAAAAATAGTCCATCAGCATTAGCCCGAATAATCGGTGCCAGTTGATTTTCATCATCGTCTGTTCCTTTTGGTCAATCTGCAAGTCGGGATGAAGTTACATGAGGGCATCTTACCACCGAATAATCCACTCTGCAAGGGTGGGTTTGCATGAACCAGGCACACACAGGATGGGGTGATGAAAATCATCAAAAAACTGGTTTTAAATTGATCCCATTTTTATTCCTGTCAAGTAAGCGGAACAAAAATGGGATCAGTTTTTCACTAAAATATATGGCAATTTTCATCAACCCAGCGCCAACCTGCATCAGCAGAAGGCAATCGGGCGATTCCTGATGCAATTCACGGTAACGTTTGACAAGTTTTTCGGAATATACCATGTAAATACCTCAAAAAAAATTTGCTTTTGCCGGCAGGGGGAAATCTCCCCCGCACCCCCTCTAAAGAATCGAAGCACTCGAATCATCGAAGAATCAAATAATCATTGTCCGCCACGGACGGGCCACACAGAGTTCGTGCTCCCCTTATCGCCGCGGCCCACATCGCCGGGGTACAGGCCCACGCGCAACGCGCGGCTCGTAAGGTCCGCGCCCGTAGTACTCGACCAGTAGTAATCCAACTGGACGCCTGTGAAGGAAGAGCCAGCAAGTCCATTCCACTGACCTGTCCCGGCATCATTAGACAGAGCAGGGTTGGAATAAGCAAGGTCGAGCAGGCTTTCCAGCTCGAATCGATTGGGTAAACGCCAGTCGGTGTATGTATCTATAGTTAGATCATTACAGTAAGTTAGAGCCTCTGTCCATGTTTTTGGACTGCCAGCGCTATTTGCATTTTTAGCCCACATCAATCCGGTCAGATTATCGGTCACTGTGTTATCGGAATTGCTCGTAAAGCGCGGTCTGGGCCACGTCACACCTTTTAGAGTATCACCGTCCTGTCCTGTTTCGGCACAGGAAATCACTCCACCAGTAGCATTATAGCAGATTGTCTGCCCGGTTCTCGGAACGCTTCCACCGTATGTGCCTACTACATTGAAGATCGTCGTTCCAGACTTGATGTTTTCCGCTAAAAGAGCAGATGATAACGGTGTCATATGAAAACTGATCCGGGTCAAAATCAAAGCAAAGATTCATCCTGATCATGTTCTGAAAGTTGAACCGCCCATGAAGCTCCGCCGCCATCTGATCATGATTGTACCGCAGGCAGGCGTTTTCGAGGTGTCGGGACACCAGTAGTATAAGTTCATCGCGGTGGATGGGTTTCAACAGATAGTCGGTCGCCCCCTGTTTCATCGTAGCGACCGCATTATCGATTGTGCCGTGCGCCGTAAGAATGAAAAAGGGCATTGCTGGGAAAAGGCTCCTGACCTCTTGAAGTAATACCATGCCGTCCATTCCAGGCATTACCATATCAGAGATGATCATATCCACTTCGCTGGCCGCCAATGCCGCTAACGCTTCCATTCCGCCTGCGACGCAGGTCGTTTTGAAGCTGGCTGCTTCCAGGTAGTTCTGGAGCATAAAACGAAAGCTCTGTTTGTCTTCGACCACCAGTATATGAGCAGAAGGATTCATCGGGTTTTCTCCATTTGTAGATTCTCGTCCAGAAACAGCGTGCAGGATGCCCGCATGGAAGCAGCCATGTCTCCAAGTTGCTCGAATGTAGCAGTTTTCGTATGGAGATGTAGCCGGCTGGCCAGGTTCCATGGGAGCGGTTCGCAAAGATGTCCACAAAGCCCTTTCAGTGTATGAGCTGCATCTCCGGCAGTGGTCCGATCATGGTTGTAAATAGCAAAAATCAGACGATTGAGTTCATCGGCGATATCATTGAACAACAAGCTCTGATACTCTGCCATCTGTCCGACATCATAGCCCATATCAGCCATGGTTGACTGGTTCAGAAATCGTCCCGATAGACTTTCACCCGACCAGTCACTTGTATTACATTGAACGTTGCCAATTCCCATGTCGGCGCCAGCTACACCCGACCTGTCGTGTGTATTGCATCGGTCCGCCAGAACTATCGTTAGTTTAGCCGGATCAAGGGGTTTGAACAGAACGGTGTTGATGCCGGCGTTCAGACATTGCAGGCGGGTGCTTTCCAGGGTATCCGCTGTTATGGCGATAATGGGCACCGGTGCAGTTGAACCGTCCTGTTCCATCCGGCGAAGCTGACTGGCCAGTTCAATGCCATCAATATCCGGCATCCGGATATCCAGAATAACCAGATCATAATCGTTTTGGCGCTTCAAAGTCAGCGCCTGTTGCGCGTTTTCCGCTTGAGTTACTACATGTTTCCAGGCCGACAGGGTATCGGTAAGTAATCGCCGGTTGAATGCGTTGTCGTCCACCACCAGAATGTGCATCGGCTTCGTTACAGACACATTGTGATGTAGCAGCAGTGGCGCGGCGGCGACTTGCATGGGAATGATCAGGCTGAAGCATGTTCCACCGCCCTCATGGCTGCTAACATCAATTCGGCCATTCATAAGTGTCACCAAACGGTGAACGATCGCAAGACCCAGTCCGCTGCCGCCATAGCGGCGCGCTATACCAGGGAACAATTGTTGAAAGGGCTGAAACAAAAGCGGCAGTTTATCTTCGGGAATGCCGATACCGCTGTCATGCACAGCAATATGCAGTGGCGAATTATAGCCGTCGCTCCTTTGCGCTATAGGTTGCGCTATAGGTTGCGCTATAGATTGCGACTGCGCCATTTCCACCGTGCAGGTTATACCTCCGGTTTGGGTAAATTTTATGGCATTGGAAATTAGATTGGTCAGTATCTGTTGCAAACGTAACGAGTCGCCGATAACCCACTGGGGAATATCCGAGGCGAAAGATGCCTTGAAATCAAGCCCTTTCTGCGCCGCCAAGGCGGCATGATGGCTGGTGATCCGAGCGACCAGCTTCGGCAAATTGAAGGGAAACAGCTCCAGATTCAACTGCCCGCTCTCGATCCGTGACATATCCAGGATATTGTTGACCAGGTCCATCAGGATGCGGGACGAATCTTCAAGAATTCCCAGATATTCGCTTCGCAGATCTGTATCTGTTGTTTGCTGCGCCAGCGTACTGAACCCGATCAACGCATTCAATGGGGTGCGTTGATCGTGGCTGATCATAGCCAAAAAATCGGTTTTGACTTTATTGGAGGCATCTGCTACGATCCGGGCCTGCTCCAATTCTGCCTGGTAACGCTTTTGCTCTGTGATATCAACAGCATTGCCGACAAAGGAGATAATCTCATCACTATCATTGAAACATGGCATAATATTGGACTTGTGCCAGCGGGTCGAGCCGTCCTGATGTAATACCCGATACTCAATTCCCTCATGAACCTCACAAGCAGCCACTGCAATGTGCGGCGATACCGATAAGAATTCCTCGAAAGACGATAGCCCAGAAGGTTGGCGATTAAATAAGCGACAACAATGATCGCCAGCAGACTGTTAAACATCGGCGCGGGGAGTCCTATAATGGGAGACGGTCATAACGAGCGCCATTTTGGTCCATTTTCACAATAAATTCGCCCAGCGCATCAGCATCTTAAATTTATGAAGCTGAAGAAGTTTATCACAATCCAATTTAAACAGCAACCGAAGTTTTATCGTATCGTTCTTAAATTTCATCGAACGCTCTTGTGCCCGCTAATCACAACTAAAATCGAAAGGATTCCCCCCTTTTGAAAATCCCCTATAATTCTTATATACCCGTGAGCATCTGCTTCGTTATCGGGAATTATCTGATACAGCTTTCCCACTTCAAGAGATGCTTTATAACCCTCATTATCAAGGCATATTGCAAATAATATCTGTTTGTCTTTCTTCATTTGTACTTCACGAAGTCAGGATAATTTTCCAGTAAGCAGTTCCAACTGCAGGCCACCATGATAAATGGCATGGAACCGCCATAGGGGAGAAATATCGCCAATGTCCGAGCGTTGGGGAACCATAATCGCAAATCTCCATCCCCGGTAATCGGCTTTCAATTTCTTCATCACGTCCTGAATCAACTGGCGACTTTCCCGGCGCGTTCCCATCCGCTTTCCATAAGGCGGATTGATGACCACAAGACCCGGCTCAATCGCCAGCGCCCCTGGATTCAGATCAAAAAAATCTCCTTCCAGAACCTGTATGCAATCCAGAGCAGAATGGGAGCCGATAAGCTGAATCAGCGAATCGCATACCGTGGATGCTTTGTCAAACGCAATCACAGGGGGCAGCGGTCCGGAGACGAATCGTCCTTCCGCAGCGTTTCGAATATGATGCCATTGAGCGGGCTTGAATCCCGGCCATCCCATGAATGCAAAGGATCTGTTCCATCCCGGTGGAATGTTCCGGGCCATCAGAGCACCTTCTACGGCAAACGTTCCGGAACCGCTCATGGGATTCACCAGCACTTCACAACCCGTATATCCCGCCAGCATCAAAATGGCCGCAGCCAGGGTTTCCCGGACAGGCGCAGTGCCAGCAATCGTTTTGACGCCTCTTTTATAAAGCAAATCGCCGCTACTGTCTATGGAAACACTGAACCGATCATCCATACCACGAATAAAAAGGCTCTGTTGAACGATGGGCTCATCTTTGGTTTGCAACTCGCCTGCATACTGGGACAACCGATTGCAAATGCTCTCTGTAAAAATGGCGGAAACCGCATCTTTATGGTAAAGTCGGCAATGGTGAGCGGACACGCGGATCATCGGCACGGCATCGGGACGCAGATAGAGTTCCCAGGGGATTTCCGCCGCTTTTTTTGAAAGCTGGGTAAAGTGAGAGGCCGAAATGGTTTCGATTCTCATTAGAATCCGCGTGGCGGTCCGCAGATGGAGATTGGCCAGATATACGTCATACAATTTCCCACTGAACTCGACACCGCCAGAAACAGCGGTACATTCCCCGCTGAATGAGGGAATACGCATCAGTTCTTTCCGGCACAGGCTTTCCAGTCCCGGAGGCGTGATGACAAAAAAATCACGTATCCGTCCCGATACATTTCGTTTGATGCGTTTTTCAAGAGAAGATGTCAAAATCGCTGGTTTTCCTATTGCCGGTATTGTTTTTACAAAAAATCTGTTTATAATTAATTCTTTTATGATCAATAATGGTAACATAAATACCATCAAAAAACACGAAAAGATGGGAAATTACGACACAGAATGTTTCAGTCGGTGTTTTTCGTAACAAAATGGAAGAATAAAGGTGAAATCATGCAACATGTTATGAATACAAGTGAAATATCTAATGAAATAAGAAAATTGTGTGTAATTGAAAGGTTAAATATTATCACCGATGTTTGGGATGAAATTAAAGAATCGAAAGCGTTGGAGCCAATTTCAGATGAAGAAAAGAGGCTTCTTCTGAGCAGACTGGCGGATTACAGGGCTAATCCCCAATCCGCAACAGACTGGACAGAACTGAAAAAGGAAGTTTATGACAAATGTAAACAGAAGCTTTGTCAAATTTTATAAAATTGAAAATGATACTCTCATCATTCTTCGTGTGTTCCACAACAAAAGAAAACCTTTGGAATGGTGAAAAAGGAGCAAAGATGATTCATGTTGAAAATTTAACTCGGTATTACGATGATTTCTGTGCGGTGGATGGAATTAATCTGGATGTTCAAAAAGGCGAAATCCTGGGATTGCTGGGACCGAATGGGGCCGGCAAAACCACGACCCTGCGTATGCTGACAGGGTATCTTCAGCCGACTGCCGGCCAGATTCAGGTGAAGGATTTCACCATTGGCCCGGATACTCTCGAGATCAAAAAACGGATCGGATACCTTCCGGAATCCGCCCCACTCTACCACGACATGATTGTTTATGATTATCTGAATTATGTCGCGGATATCCGGGAGCTGAAAAATGAACGGAAACTGTCCCGGATTTACGAGCTGACCCAATTATGCGCCCTGAACTCGGTCATGCACAAGACCATCGGGGAGCTGTCCAAGGGGTTTAAACAGCGTGTCGGCCTGGCCCATGCCCTGATGAATGATCCGGAGATACTGGTTCTGGATGAACCAACATCTGGCCTTGATCCCAACCAGATTGTGGAAATCCGAGAAATTATCCGGAAAATCGGCAGGGAAAAAACCATTATCCTGTCCACCCATATCCTCAGTGAGGCCGAGGCTACCTGCGATCGAATCGCCATTATTCATCAGGGAAAAATTGTCGCAGACGGCAGCACCCAGTCCATCAAGCAGTCGGCCGGCAGGGATCGGACGATTTATATCACGTTGGACAATACTAACTTTGATGCGGTTCTGCATAAGCTGGAGGCTATTGAGGGGATCGTTCGGATAGAGGAGCTTGTCCATCCGGATTCAAATTTTCTTGATATCAAGATTTCCGTTCAATCCGATGCGGACATCCGAAAGGATATTTATCGGGTCATCCGGCAGGCCGACTGGCTGCTTCTGGAATTTCGTCAGGAAACCCAGACACTGGAACACATTTTTCGCGAACTTACCCTGGAGAACTAACATGAGCCCCGTCATTCATATATTTAAAAGAGAATTCAGCGCATACATGGTATCGCCGGTTGCCTACATCGTAATTTCGGTGTTTCTGATCATCACCGGCTGGTTTTTCTTTACACCATTTTTTCTGCAGAATCAGGCAAGTCTTAGGAATTTTTTCTCCCTTTTGCCCCTGGTTTTCGCCTTTGTCGTGCCGGCGATCACCATGCGCCTGCTTTCCGAGGAGTTCAGCGTCGGCTCGTATGAAACCCTGCTGACCCTTCCGGTAACATTCAGTGATGTCATTCTGGGTAAATTTCTGGCGGCGACCGGTTTTACGGCGATAATGCTGGCGCCTACCATTTTATATCCTATCACTGTTTCGGTTCTGGGCGACTTGGATTGGGGACCCGTACTGGGCGGATATATCGGCGCATTGCTGCTTGGCGCAGCATTTTCAGCCATTGGTCTTCTGGCCTCATCCCTGACCCGGAACCAGATTGTCGCCTTCATCGTGGGAACAGCGGTATGCTTCAGCCTGTGCCTGATCGACAAGATGCTATTTTTTCTGCCTCAGTCCCTGCTAAGTTTCTTTGAATACCTGGGAGCGGATTTCCATTTTCAAAACATCGCCAAAGGCATTCTGGATACACGCGATATCCTGTATTTTATCAGTGTTGGATTTATCGGACTCTACGGCGCCAATCTGGCCATGCAGGAAAAATGTTAAGGAGCATCATTATGGAAAAGCAAATCAACCGGACACAGCGATCCGGAAAATACATCAAATTCATCTTCTATGCACTGGCGGTGATCCTTTTGAACATGGCCGGCATGACGCTTTTTGCACGCATTGATCTTACCGGAAACCAGATATATTCCCTTTCGAAGGCCAGCCGCAATGCTGTCAAAAACCTTTCCGAACCATTGACCCTTCATGTTTTCTTTACACGGAATCTTCCGGCGCCGCACAACAGCACCGAGCGGTATCTTCACGACCTTCTGGCTGAATACGCGGTATTCGCGGGCAAGAACTTTAATTATCGTTTTTACGATGTCAGCCCGGATGACGGTACGCCTCAGTCCGCCAAAATTGAGAATCAGAAGCTGGCTGAATCCTACGGCGTTCAGCCTGTTCAGATTCAGGCAGTTGAAAGTGACGAGGTCAAGTTTCAGAAAGCCTATATGGGGCTGGTTCTGATTCACGGTGATCTCGTGGAACGCATTCCGGCCATTACCGGTACCGATGGGCTTGAATATCAGATCACTACCGCTGTTCAGAAACTCACCAACAAGGTCAGCGTACTGCTGGGACTGACAGACAGCATTCAGGTGAAGCTCTACAAATCTTCCTCGCTGGATGAGATTGCTCCCTACATGGGACTTAAAACCTTGCCCGTGCTTAACTCGGAAGTAGAGTCCCTGGTGAAAAAACTGAATAGCCAGCTCTATGGCAAACTGTCATATACCTTCCTGGATACTTCCCTGGATCCGAAAATCGAGCCAGATATCGCGGCGCACCAGCTCATGACTCTCAAATGGCCTGCGCTCTCAAACGGCAAAATTCCGGCAGGCCAGGGCGCTATTGGCATGGTGGTGCAATACGGCTCAAAAACCGTTACCATTCCACTGCTGCAAGTCATTCAGATTCCCATCCTTGGTACCCAGTACCAACTTGCGGATATGAAGGCTATCGAAGAGGCCATGAATCAACAGGTTGAAACCCTCATCGGCATCAATGAAACCATCGGGTATCTCGCTGATCATGGCACGCCCAATCTCTATGGTTCTCAGATGAGCCGAGGCCAGCAGGGAGCTCCTGAAGACGTGGAAACGTTTCGCAGTCTGGTTTCCAAAACCTATTCGTTCAAGGATATTCAGCTCAAGGATCAAGCGAATTTAGACGGTTTTAACTGCCTGGTGATCGCTGGTCCAACAAAACCCTTCAACGATTATGATCTCTTCCAGATAGACCAGTATTTGATGAAGGGGAAAAACCTGGCCATTTTTCTGGATTCTTTTAAAGAAGGCGCCGCCCAGCAAAGCATGTTCAACGCCCAGGGGCCTCAGCAAATTCCTTTGAATACCGGCCTGGAAAAGCTTCTGGAGCATTACGGTATCAGCATCAAACCGGTGATGGTGATGGACGAGAACAGTTTCAAGCAGCAGATTCCCCCGCAGTACGGCGGCGGAGAGCGCAATATCTATTTTGCACCTTTGATCAAAGATGAGCAGATCAACAAGGATTATCCGTTCATGAAACCGATCAAGGGTCTTGTCGCCTATAAAATGTCTCCCCTGCTGGTAAATAGCGATAAGCTAAGTCAATCCGGAGTAAAGGCCAATCTGCTGTTTTCATCCTCCCCGAAATCCTGGGAAATGAAAGCGCCGTTGAACCTCAATCCAATGTTCATGCAGCCGCCGGCGGCAACTGAGAGCCTATCCGCCAAACCCCTGGCCTATATTCTGGAAGGTGAATTCCCCAGTTATTTTGCGGGAAAACCTATCCCGGAAAAACCGCAACCGGAAAAATCCCCGACAGAACCTAATGAATCAGAAGACATGGAAAATCCGGAGAAAAAACCGGTCCCTGATGCTTCAGCTCCACCTTTGGACCCTGGCGTTTCCGCCGATCTTTCAAAAATCGAAGGGGGTGGGAAGGTCATCTCCAAAGGAAGTCCTGGAAGAATTTTTCTGATGGCATCCTCTGAAATGCTGAAAGACAACATCCTGGATGAAGCCGGCCGAAGTCCCAATGCTGTATTTATTCTGAATGTTCTGGATTATCTCAACAACCATCAGGACATTGCGACAATGCGCAGCAAGGAACAGCGCTTCAATCCGCTGGTAAATATTTCGCCGATGGCAAAAACCGGCATCAAGTCCCTGAACATCGCAGGGCTTCCTGTCATGGTTGTCCTTGCAGGTCTGGCAGTATGGCTTCGCCGCAAATCCCGCAGACGGCAAATTCAATTGTTGTTTCAAAAACAGGAAGGTTGATGATGAAAATTAAAAAAGAATATTTATTGATTGCCCTTGCCATTGTTTTGCTGGTCGGCTACCTGTCGGTCCGAGAAACCGACAGAACAGAATATCAGCTTCCGGCCATTGCCAAAGTTTCAGCTTCCGACATTACCCGAATTGAGATTGCGCGTCTTGAAGGGACGGTTGTTCTGGAGAAGAAAGATACAGCATGGCGGATTCAACCTCAAGACTATCTGGCCGATTCCGGCAAGGTGAACGCCATGCTGGACAATCTGGAAAAGCTGTCCCTGACCGCGCTGGTATCCGAATCCAAGTCCTGGTCCCGGTACGATCTGGAGTCCGACAAAGCCATTCGCGTCAAAGCCTGGGCAGGAGACGGACTAAAGCGCGACATTCAGATCGGAAAACCTGCTCCCACGTTTCAACATACATTTGTTCGGGTTGGGGATGAACCAGAAGTTTATCATGCTCAGCAGAACCTGAAAACCGCCTTTGACCAGACCACGGACAAGCTGCGCGACAAAACAGTTCTGGCGTTTAACCTGGAAGAGGTGAAGGAAATAGCCATTACCAGGGAAGACAAACAGACGGTGATCCGCAAAAGCGAGATAGTCGCTCCGCCCGAGGTTCCTGTTCCCGCCCCCGCTGAGGGAACTCCACCTGCCGATGCAGCAGCAGTCAAGCCAGTCGAAGTCCAGTGGATTACGGATCAGGGAAAGTCCGCCGATCTGTCCAAAATGAACCGGCTGCTTTCAACGCTATCCCATCTATCCTGCGAATCATACCTGGATGGGAAGAGCATCAGCGAGCTTTCAAATCCAGTTGGAGGCATTGTCATCAAGGGAAAGAAAGACTACACCCTGACCCTCTACGCCAAAACCGAAAAGGATGCTACCGTTTATTTGGCTTCATCTTCGGAAACCGGTTCTGTGTTTACTCTGTCGGACCGTCAGGCTGAACCTCTTACCGCAGATACAGAGGCCCTGTTCAGCAATTCGGAAAACCCAGAGAGGAAAAACTGAACGACTGCGGACGAAGTTTGTCTATGGATATGACGGCTATACTACATAATTAAATCCCCCCTTGAAAAAGGGGGGCCAGGGGGGATTTCAAAAGGAGCCTGAGATACTAATCTATCAAAAAAGGATATGAAATATCCTGTATATCCATGTAAATTAAAAATACCACGATCTGGGAGATTATTTCATGTAAGTTGCCTAGGTCAGGGTGTCGCGGGCCAGAATATCTTCTGGCGCGACTCCCTGCCAAAAAAATCGTTGAAAAGAAGTAATCAGGTCAGATTTTCCCCCGCTCTTTCGCTATATTGATATAGGTTTCAACCGTATTGGCCGGAGGTGTCCAGCGATCTTCAGGTGCTTTTTCAATCAGACGCATGGCGTCAAAATTGCAGGATGTCACGCAAAGGCCGCAGCCGATGCAGCGTTCTTTTTTTACCATGGCAACGTCTTCGATCACAATGGCCTTCATTTGACAGCGTTCCAGGCAGATCCCGCATCCTGTGCAATCATCGGCAGACACTTCCGCGAAATAATTGCTGTGAACAGCTTTGGCCGGCTCGTCCAGATTGTTCAGGTTTTTCAGTATCTGACAGCAACACCCACAGCACAAGCAGATGTTAGTGGGTTTCTGGGAATTTCCGGGTTGAAGCACGAGACCAGCCTCCATGCCTTTAGCCAGAATTTCGAGGGCCTCGGACTGGCTGATGGATCGTCCCAGACCGTTTTCTTCATAAAAATATGCTCCGCTGCCAAAAGTTAGACAAACTTCAACCGGCCGGTCGCAGCCCTTGCCGGTCATTTTGTGTTCGACT